>JACCDH010063904.1_pt1 | contig 21668 bp, 20 predicted proteins | sample 7442481 | NCBI WGS metagenome assembly JACCDH01 (sample SAMN15323433, study PRJNA562643) | freshwater metagenome | isolation source: river surface water | place: USA:Blue River Watershed | collected 2017-08-15
ACAGGGGTTTGGTCCAAAACGCAGTTCAGATTCCGTGACTTCTCCAAGCATTTCCACGCAAAATGGCTCATTTGTCCAAGCTTGGTTTGAAACGAATGGATAAAACCATGGGCTGGGAGTGGCTCCTGAACTCACCAAGGGGGTAAAACTTGTTCTACTTGGGGAAAGTTCAATCAACGGGTTTTCATTACTCGGATAGGTACAGTAAGCAAAGAACTGATCGATAGAATCTACCGCCGATAAGGCATAGTGTTTTTGCATAATGACTTGCTTTTTTATTCCGTAGAGCGGACCACTTGATAACATGTAAACGAGCGTGTCTTGTTCAATCATGCGCTGTATGTTCCCCATGTGCATCAGCGTTTGTATCGGCAATAAATTGGGGGTTGATATTTTATTTGCATAGGATCCAAAATCACCTCCCTGCCAATACCAACAGCTTACGCTATCGATAACTTGTAATGGCTTTGACAATTGTTCTTCAGGCATGCCCATACCCATACCGTTTTGAAAAGTTTTCTGTTCCATAATATTCCCGCTGTAATCTACCTTTATAAGATTCATACTATTCATCGCATGGCCTCTGTTGGTTAAGACTAGTCCCTGATGTTGGGCGATTGCCTGAATAAAATCAGGCTGAGATACATGGTCGTATTTATTTCCTTCGATTACATTTCCTACGGAATCTAACTTCAAAATAACTCCCGAAAAGGTCCCTAAGGCAAACTGGTGACCACAGGCGTAAATGCTCGATTCTGCGATGCACAGGTCGTTCAATTGAAAACCATCTGCGTTTAAATCATATGCTTTGGTCCAATGCACATTACCGTTTAGATCAACTTCACTCAAGGCATTGCTTGCGTTTCCAATACTTGAGGTAAGCACCAGCATCGTACTGTCATTCAATGGTTCAATATCCCGCACCGTGGCATCAGCTCCTGGATCCGTTATACTGCTTATTATCGACCAAAGAATTTGACCATGTTGATTAATGGCAATTGAAATTCCTTGCCAAATTTCTGCAGGGCCCACCGCGATGGATATCTTTCCACCTATAATTGCCAGGGTATCATTTATCTTTGTAAGCTGCGTAAACTCAGAAAAACTTGAAAGTGCTCCTAGACTCAAATACTCTGTTTGTATACATTGGCCGTTTACATCATGCACACTTAGAAATCCATTTGAAAAACTTTGTGTTCCGACAACCAAATATGATCCATTACCCATTTGTACCACCGATTTAGCCTGAATATCATAGAGTTGACTATACGTGCGATTGACAAAAGACTGCGATTTAACGGCAAAGGGAAGGATTCCGAGGAAAATGAGTAGAAATTTCATTTTTATTTCAAATGTAACTAAAAAGACACACCCATCTGCGCAACCTTTATACCTTTGACTTGTTAAAAAGAATATGGCACTAATTGAAGTTTCCCATTTAGCGAAGAATTTTGGTTCGTTTCACGCAGTGAAAGATGTGTCTTTTCATGTAAATGAAGGAGACGTGTTTGGATTTTTAGGTCCAAATGGTGCCGGTAAAAGTACAACCATTCGTTGCTTACTTTCCTTGATACGTCCGACTGACGGGGAGATTAAGTTTTTTGGTAAAGCCCTTGATCAAAATCGATCCGAAGTGTTAACACGGGTTGGGTGTATTATTGAAAAACCTGATTTTTACAAATACCTTTCTGCGCAACGTAACCTAGAAATATTTGCCCGCATTTCTGGGAAGGACATTACTAAACGTCAAATTCAGGAAATGATTGATTTTGTTGGGTTGAATGGTAGAGAAGGGGATAAGGTTTCTGGGTTTTCACACGGCATGAAGCAACGCTTGGGAATTGCTCAAACCTTGTTGCACAACCCAGATGTTATTATTCTTGATGAACCAACTACTGGATTAGATCCTCAAGGAATTATTGAGGTTCGAAATTTAATTCTTCGCTTGCGAGATGAACAGAAGAAAACGGTACTCCTTTCTTCGCATCAATTGTCTGAAATTGAAATCATTGCGAATCGTATGGTAATCATAAATCAGGGGAGAACCATTGTAGAAGGTGATGTACATGAATTACTCGAAAAACAAAGCATGAACTTAGAGATTTCCGTAGCGAATCCAACGGTTTTTGAGAAAACCATTCAACACGATTTTTCTTCACTTTCAGCACGTTTAGTTTATAAAGGCACCTACCATATTGAAATGGAAGAGGACATTCGCCAGCCACTGATTCAACGACTTGTAGAGACTGGTTGTGGTGTAAAGGCGGTAATTCCTAAGCGTAGTTTAGAAGATTTTTTCATTAAAATGACCGAGAAATGATGCTGTGGAAAAATACGATAAACGAATTACTAAAGATTGCTACTAAGATTAGAAGTTATATCGGAATTGGTGCATTAACGTTATTAATCCTGATTGTACTTTTTGCCATGATAGCCGATGGGAAATCTTACATTGGTTTTGTTACGGCTTCCTTTGAACAAACTTTAAGTTTTAATGGGAAAATTTTAAACGGTAATTTAATTGCGTTCATCATCATGCAGATGTTGATTGTGCATGTTCCCCTATTAATTTCATTAGTAACCGGTGATTTACTCTCTGGGGAAGAAGCCTCAGGTACGATTCGAATGCTAGCGACAAAACCCATTTCAAGAACAGGTATTGTCTTGTCTAAATGGATAGCAGCAACAATTTACACCTTGATTATGACCGTTTGGTTGGGCTTTTTATCTCTTTTTGTTGCGAAATGGATGTTCGGTACTGGCGATTTGATTGTCTTGAATTCTAATGGCTTATTGATTCTTCCAGAAGCTGATTTAGCGTGGCGTTTTGCATTGGCACTTCTTATTGCTTTTCTTGCATTATGGACCGTTGCTACCTTATCGCTTGCGTTTTCTGCCTTTGCAAAGAACAGCGTTGGACCGATAGTTTCTACCATGTCCGTTATCATTTTATTTACCATTATTGGCACCTTGGATGTTTCAGTGTTTGATTCCATTAAACCCTATATGTTTACTACGCACATGGCGGCTTGGCGCAGTGTGTTCGAAGATCCATTTCCTACATCAGCCATTTGGGAATCGGTACTAATTTTAGTGGCGCACATTGCCGTGTTGCTTGGCATCACCCTCTTTCGATTTAATAAAAAAGATATTACCTCATGAAATCAGTTTTACTTTTTGTTTTTATCCTTTCAGGGGGATTTGGATTTGGTCAAACCGCAGAAGAAATCCTAAAAGGGGTAATTGATAAAATCGACCTCGTTGAAGATTATCAAGCCGATGTTCAAATTAAAGCGGCCATTCCATTTATTAAGGTACCCATCGCAAAAGCCAAAATCTATTTTAAACAGAAAGATAAGTTTAAAGTGGAATCAAAGGGAATTGCCATCCTCCCTAAACAAGGAATGAGTGATTTAACTGGATTTCTATCCAATGAAAAAAAGTATAGTGCCGTATTGGGAGAGGCAAAAACAATTAATGAGCATAAAACACGCTTGATCTCAATCCTACCAACCGATGAAAACAGTGAGATAATTTTGGCGAAAGTGTACATCTCTACGTCGGAGGATTTAATTTATAGAACCGTCCTAACCACCAAATCAAGTGGCACGGTCTCTATTGATTATGAATATAACCTGAATAAAAAGTATGGCCTACCCAATAAAATGACCTTCACGGTGGACATTAAAAAATTCAAAATGCCTAAGAGTGTAGCTTCAGATATTCGCAATAACGAAAAGCAAAAGAAATATAAAGACAATGAAAAAGGTACGATCGTATTAACCTTTTCAAATTATCTGGTAAATAAAGGGATTTCAGACGACGTCTTTAAAAAAGACTAATAGATATTTACTTCACGCTCCAAGCTAACACCAAATTTTTCTTGTATATCTTCAATGATGCGCTGTGAAAGGTCATAAATTTCTTTTCCTGTCCCTCCACCGTAATTCACTAACACCAAGGCTTGAAGTTCATGAACTCCAACATTGCCAAAGCGTTTACCTTTCCAGCCTGCTTGTTCGATTAACCAACCCGCAGCTAATTTTACATGGCCATCTCCAGCTGGGTAGGAGGGAACACGCTCATAGCTTGATTGGATTGTTTGAAGAACCTCGTTAGAGACCACAGGGTTTTTGAAGAAACTTCCAGCATTCCCGAGCAATTTAGGGTCAGGTAGTTTTGATTGACGAATGCGAATTACTGCATTGCTAACATCTTTGATGCTAGGTATAGTTATTCCCATTTCATGTAGTTCCGCCTCAATAACTCCGTAAGATGTATTAATGGTTGGATTTAGCGATAAGGTAAAAGCTACCCTACAAATTACATATTGATTTTTCAATTCACGCTTAAAAACACTTTCTCGATAGCCAAAAGCACAATCGGATAGGGTGAATCTTTTTACCTTACCTGTTGCAATTTCTACAGCATCTAGATAGGTGAAGGTATCTTTGATTTCAACACCATATGCACCAATGTTTTGCATGGGTGAGGCGCCAACACAGCCTGGAATTAAACTTAAATTTTCTAGACCACCAAAGCCCTGATCAACGCAAGAGATAACGAAGTCATGCCAATTTTCTCCAGCACCCGCCTCAAGAATTACATGCGTTTCAGTTCGTTCAATTTCCTTTAACCCCTTGATGCAATTCCGAACAAACAACCCTTCAAAGTCTTTTGTAAACAACATGTTGCTTCCGCCCCCTGAAATTATGGTAGGTGTATTTCGTATGGCAGGAAGAAGGTCAATTAGCTCCTCAATACTTGAAAACGAAGAAAATAATGCAGCGCGTACATCAATTCCAAAGGTGGTGAATGGTTTAAGGGATACGTCTTTTTGCATGCTCAAAACTAACAAAAAAGTGAAAGCTAACGGGTGAAAAATCCATAGTCTCCCGGATGAACGGTATAAAACCAATCAAACCAATTTAAATGGTGACTAAAAATAAAGCCTCGACTGGCATGTTTTGGAACAAATACTCTTCCTCCTTTGCTCGGATTTAACAGTTCTAAATTCTTAACAGGACCTTGTGGGGCAATGCCGTCTTGTAAACAAATAATGTCGCCCTTAGGCTCACCTAAATCACTTCCGTATTGCCAAACTTCTTGGAATTTATTCCAGTCGTAGCCCATAAAATCAGGGGTTTCTGGAGCAATTATTAAAATCTTCCCTAAATTATAAATAGAATCTACTTGCGTTAAAAACCCAAGAATATAGGCATACCCCATGCTGTGGCAAACAATGTCTAGTGTATCCTTGCGCGGATTTGACTTCAAGGAGTCTTTCGCAAATTGTAAAAAGTTCCTTCCGCAGATTTTCCCGTTTTCATAGCGCGTTAGAAATCCTTCTGGATTTTGCTTCGTGTTTAAACCAAACCCTCGTTTACTTCGAAACCAGATAAAACGCGTAAAAACATACGAACAAGCAAAGCGGAATTTACTTCGGTGCGGGGAGGTTTTTAAGGGATGATGCCCAGAAATATAAACTGGTGTTGCAGGTAAAAATCGATTGATGATGGTATCGTCGTAATCATACCAATAACTTTGTCGCTTTGAAGTAACCCCATTGTCTCTTGGTATATTATCTTTTTTAGGACCTAAATACCCATTGGAAAATACTAGGATATGCTGCTGGGAGTAGCCTAGCAATGCCCATAAAATAAAAGCGACAACAAGTTTATTTCCCATATTGGTAGAAAATTCCTCCAGCAAAAGCAGTCCAATAACATCCGCGTTGTCCAGAAGACTTTAAGCCTTCGTTTACCCAGGAATTGCAGGTGTTCAATACACTATAAGCCCCTTTCGCATCATAATATCGGTCGTAGTCAAAGGTGGTTCCTTTAACGTTAGAGTGGAGCAATACCGGTTTATTATGTTTGAATTTAACGGTCCGTTTAATATAAGCACAAAGCCGTTTGTATTGATTTTCTGTAATTCTCAACTTAATAATCGGACGATCACTCGGGATTTCGTAATGGTAATACGCATGAATCGCTGCGCCACTTAAGCCAAACGCTCCACGAAAGGCGGTAGAAAAGGTTAAATCGCTAAAACTAGGTGTGGTTAGAAAAAATCGTTTATCGCCCATGCCAAGCCCAATCCAATGGAAAGTGGTATCGTAAACTTTGTTGTTTTCATATGGAAACAGGGCGTCCCAATGTTGTATTTTGTGATGAACCGGGACAATGATGTCGGTATGTACACCCGATTGCATAAAGTAAATCGTTACTTTTCTTGGGGCTTTGGTAATTTCCTTTTCAACAGGGATTAAGGCAAGGAATACGCAAAGTAAAAAAAAAGAAATAATAACAAGTCCGATAAGTGACGAGCTGTATTTTAATATGGTGATTGCCTTTTTCATGGCTCATCCCTTTTTTTTACGACCTGTCAACCAGGAAATGAGTATTGGACTAACTGAAATCAGAACGATTGCAATCGCCATCAAATCTACATGTTCTCTAATCCATTTAACTTCACCTAATAAATACCCTGCAATCATCATTGATCCCACCCAAAGCGCACCTCCTAAAAGGTCATAGCTCACAAATGTTCTGTATTTCATTTTGGCAACCCCCGCAGCAAACGGTGCGAACGTTCGGACAAACGGAACAAATCGCGCCAAAATGATTGCTTTGGTTCCATGTTTCTCAAAAAACAAGGAAGTTTTATCTAGGTATTCTTTTTTTACCAAGGGTTTGCCTCGAAAGGAAAATGAGAATACATTCAATCCAATTTTTCTTCCTACCCAATAATTAATGTTGTCTCCGAGAATTGCTGCAATAAACAATAAAGGAAGAAGAAGCATCAGGTCGAGTTGTCCACTTTTACAAAATAACCCTGCAGTAAATAACAAGGAGTCTCCCGGTAAAAATGGAAAAGCAACTAATCCTGTTTCAATAAAAATTACAAGAAAAAGAACGATATATATTGCGGTCCCAAATTCTTGTACAAACCAGGTAATATCTAACGCAAAAAGATGCTGTAAAATTTCTATCATGTTAATCGAGTTTGAGCGAAGAGTCAACTTCCTTTTGCCATCCTTGTATGCCCTGTTCAACAATTATTACCTCCACGAAGCCGAGTTCGGTTTCAATTAAATTCCCTGCAGCTTGTGCTCTTTTTCCTGATTGACATAACAATACCAAGGGAGTGCTTCGATCTTTTTCTTGAAGGAACTCGATTAGGGTTGCCATCGGGACATTATTAAATCCACAATTGACATGCTGATATTCATACGGTTCACGAATATCAAGGGCAAGAACAGTTCCTTTCTCGAGGAGTTCTTTACATCGACTAGCATTCCAATATTTCATTCGACAAAAATAGAATTATTGATTGAATGTAGCATGAATGGCTTCAAGCAATTCAATCTTGCACCTTTCAAAAGGTTTGTGCTCTGTATTTATTTTCAACCATGGGTTAATGGGCTCTTCATATGGCTGATGAATTCCCGTGAAATTCCCCTCGTTCTGTTTATGGTTATTTGAATAAAGCTGCTTGACATCACGTTGTTTACAGCCTTCAATTGAGCAGTCCACATGGATCAAAAAGCATCGATTGTTTCCAATGACATGTTTTATCATTGTTTGAATTTCATGAGTAGGTGAAATAAGGGCAGCCAACACATGGATTCCTTGTTCGTTTAGTATCCTGGCTATATTTGCAGCCCTTCGATTTTGTTCCATTCGGTCTTCCTCGGTGAATCCAAGGTCACTCGAGATGGTACTTCTCAGTTCATCCCCATCCAAAACAACTACCTTCTTTCCGGCTCGGCTTAATTCTTCAGATAGCGCGTTGGAAAGTGTCGTTTTTCCCGCGCCAGATAATCCCGTAAACCAAAAGGTATGTCCTTCTTCCATCATAATCAAAGGTAGGAACTTTTGTAAATTCTCCGCATGTGTAACACTTTGATTATCTTTGAAAAAAAATTAACTATGTTATTAAAAGATAAAGTTGTTATTATCACCGGAGCCTCAAGAGGCATCGGAAAGTCAATTGCACAAATGTGCGTTAATCACGGTGCAAAAGTGGCGTTTACTTACCTTTCTTCAGATGAAAAAGCACGTGCGCTAGAAGCAGAACTGACTTCGCAAGGTGGTGTGGCGGTTGGGTTTAAGTCTGACGCATCAAATTTTGACCAAGCCCATGAATTAGTTGATAAGGTGGTTGAGCAATTTGGAACGGTAGATGTCCTTGTAAATAATGCCGGAATTACACGCGATACACTGATGATGCGAATGACAGAAGAGCAATGGGATGAAGTTATCAATACGAATCTTAAATCCGCATTCAACTTAACCAAAGCGGTTATTAAACCGATGCTTAAGGCGCGTTCTGGTTCGATTATTAATATGAGTTCCGTAGTTGGAGTAAAAGGAAATGCTGGACAAGCAAATTACGCGGCTTCTAAAGCTGGTTTGATTGGTTTTACAAAATCGATTGCTGCCGAATTAGGGTCTAGAAATATCCGCTGCAATGCCATCGCACCAGGGTTCATTGAAACAGAAATGACCGAAGTACTTGATCCGGCTGTGGTAGAACAATGGAGAAATGCCATTCCCCTAAAAAGAGGTGGGAAACCAGAAGATGTTGCGAACGCTACCGTTTTCTTGGCTTCAGACATGTCTGCATATATTACCGGTCAAACACTCCACGTTTGCGGGGGTATGTTAATGTAATCCAATGTTAATTAGACCAAGAAGAAACCGAAAACATGCTGCCATACGCGATATGGTGCAAGAGAACTTTTTATCCGTAGAACATTTGATTTATCCGATGTTTCTCACGGATGGAACAGGAGTCAAAGAGGAAATATCCTCGTTGCCAAGAAATTACCGATGGTCCTTGGATTTAATGTTAAAGGAAATTGAATCCTCGCTGTCCTTAGGTTTAAACAAATTCGTTTTATTTCCAGCGGTTTCTGATGAGTTGAAAGATAAAACAGCTACATACAGTTACGCAGCAGAGAATTTCTATTTGCATGCGATTCGTACGATTAAAGAACGATTTCCAGAGGCAATTTTAATGAGTGACGTGGCCATGGACCCTTACTCTTCCGATGGTCACGATGGTTTAGTTCAGGATGGGAGGATTTTGAATGATGAAACCTTGCCAATTTTAGCTAAAATGAGCATCGCTCAAGCGCAAGCAGGGATTGATATTATTGGTCCAAGCGATATGATGGATGGACGAGTAGGTTATATCCGTGAAGCCTTAGATTTAGAGGGGTATACCGATACAAGCATCATGGCATACTCCGCTAAGTATGCAAGTGCATTTTATGGTCCGTTCAGGGATGCATTAAATTCTGCTCCGAAATCAGGAGATAAAAAAACATACCAAATGAATCCCGCAAATAAACGGGAAGCGTTACTAGAAGCATCCTTGGATATGGAAGAAGGCGCGGATTTTATCATGGTTAAGCCGGCATTATCATATTTGGATGTTATTCATTTACTTAAAGAACATAGCACGGTTCCAATTACTGCGTATAATGTGAGTGGTGAATGCGCCATGGTATATGCAGCGGCAGAAAAAGGATGGATCAATTATGAAGCCATTGTCGCTGAAATTTTAATGAGTATGCGCAGGGCAGGAGCAGATGGAATTCTGACCTATTTCGCGAAAGATTTTGCAACCTTTACCCAAAAATAATGACTCAATTTGTATTGAATAATCAATGGGTTTCTCTGGAAGAATTGGAACGTGTATTGAAAAATTCGACAGAAGTTGTCCTCGGTCCTCAGGCTAAGTTAGCCATCGAAACAGGCTTTTCTTTTTTACAAGCTAAGGTTAAGGAAGAGGGCGCAATTTATTATGGAATAAATACTGGGTTTGGCTCGCTCTGTAATACCGTTATTTCAACGGAAGATTTGAATCAACTTCAAGTGAATTTAATCCGTTCTCATGCCTGCGGTGTCGGTGCTGAGGTTCCTACACACCTTGTAAAGCGGATGCTTTTGATTAAAGCAATTGCGCTGTCAAAAGGATTTTCTGGGGTACAACTTGCAACAGTTGAACGCCTTTTGTTCCTGTACAACAACAACCTGATTCCTGTGGTTTATGAGCAAGGAAGTCTTGGTGCTTCTGGTGATTTGGCACCCTTGGCCCATCTCTGTTTACCACTCATCGGAGAAGGAGAGGTTCATGTAAACGGTGAGCGCATGCCAGGAAATAAACTACATGCTAATTATGGTCTTGAACCGATAACGCTACAAGCGAAGGAAGGCTTGGCCTTGTTGAATGGAACACAATTTATGAATGCCTATGGGACGTATGCAGTCAGTACGGGACATACCTTACTTAAGGAAGGGCTTAAGATTGCTGCCTTGTCTTTAGAAGCCTATGACGGCCGACAAGAACCTTTTCAAGCAAATGTTAATGAACTCCGGAAGCAACATGGACAGATTGAGGTAGCTACGACAATGCGCGGGTTGTTGAAAAACTCCGCACGCATAAAAAATCATGTACAAGACCCTTATTCTTTCAGGTGTATTCCTCAGGTTCATGGAGCATCCTTGGATACCTTGAATTTTGTTAAAACGACCTTTGAGAATGAATTGAATGCCGTGACAGACAATCCTACCTTGTTTCCCGAGGAAGATCAAATTGTTTCGGCAGGTAATTTTCATGGACAACCCTTGGCCTTGGCTATGGATTTTCTAGCCATCGCTCTTGCTGAATTGGGCTCAATTTCGGAACGTAGAATCTACAAGTTGATTTCAGGAACGCGCGTTTTACCGCCGTTTTTGGTGAAGCACGCCGGCTTGAATTCTGGGTTCATGATCGTTCAATATGCCGCAGCTTCCATTGTGAGTCAAAACAAACAGTTATGCACTCCTGCTAGTGTGGATACGATTGATTCCAGTAACGGACAAGAAGATCATGTGAGTATGGGGGCAAATGCCGCCACTAAACTATTCCGAGTGCTCGACAATGTCATTTCTGTAGCAGCCATGGAGTGGTTAACGGCAGCGCAAGCCTATGGATTCAGAGAAGGTTGGGAATTAACGAATGAGGTCGATGCCTTGTACAAGCAATTACGTTCTGAAATTTCATTTATGGCAACCGACCGTTACCTGCATGAGGATATCATCTGCGCTCGAACCTTACTTGTTAATCGTCTTAACTAGAAATTCTTATCGTTTTACAAACGATTTTTTCAGTTGCTTTCCGTCCGTATCGATGAGCATCAAATAGGATCCAGCCATGAGTGATTTAAGCGAAATGGGTTGATTGTTACTTGCCGTTCCGTTCTGTTGAACTTTACCAAACATGTCATAAATGGTATACGTTGCTGGACTAACTAACTGCTGTATCCGAATGTCATCCGTGCTTGGATTTGGGTAGAGGGTAATTCCTTGTTCAGTATTCAATGAAGTAAGATCAAGTAATTCATTCATTACGATGGTTCCATTTTGATTCACAATCCAATTGCTTGGATCGATTACAATGGAATTGTTGATGGTACCGATTCCAGAAATCTGGTATGTGTTTGCGTTTGATGTGATATCAAAACGAATCGTAGTGTCTGAGTTTCCAGGACGGGTAAACTTCAAATCAATTGGATTGGTAAAGGTAGGGGTGACATTAGTCATTGAGCTTGTGTGTGAAATCTTGACTAGCGCATCTGAACCAACTTGTCTCCATTCAACAGAATAGGTAGGGAATCCCTCACCGAAATACCATTCGTCAAAGAATGGTGTATAGTCAATACCTGAAGCTTGTGCAAAGGCATCTCGCACATCAATTCCGTAGGCTGTGGCGTAGGCTTTACTCGTTAGGAAGTTTTGTAGGGTTTCAAAAAACAAACTGTCATTGTTCATGATATAGCGCATGCTGTGAATAATTGCGGCACCTTTATCGTAGGTTAATCGCCCACTAAAGATTCTACTTTCATTTAAACTGTCCAGCACCCACACACTTCCGCCAGCTTGTGACATTACGTTGGTATGCACGTCTGCCATGTTTTGAACTTCTTGTCCAGGATATAGATTTTCCAACATCAATTGTTCGCTATAAGAGGCAAAGCCTTCGTTTACCCAGATGTCGCACCATGAAGCGCAGGTCACGTAATCTCCCCACCATTGATGACCAAGTTCGTGCGCGGTAAGTGTAGGATTGAAAAACCCTTGGGTTGTCATAGTTTGATGTTCCATTCCTCCTGAAAAAGGTGCCATACAATGTCCGTATTTTTCATTTTCAAACGGATAGGGGCCATATAACCCATAAAACAGCTCGATAAAATCAGCAGTTTCGTCGATGTCAGCCTGAAAATTTGGTAAGGTTTGCGGGTTATTGTAAATATAGTTTTGGATAAGAATAGGGGCAGGGGCACCAATCGGATTGGCCAATACATTGTATTCTACATATTCAGCTACCGCTACAGAAATTAAATAGTAATCAATGGGGTAGCGGTGTTTCCACTCATAGCGGCTGGTTCCGTTTCCTAAATTAACCACTTGCATTAGTTTTCCATTCGATCCTGCTTTACACGCATTGGGAACGGTAATGTTTATGTCACAAGAATCAGCTTTATCGGTTAAACTTTGCTTGCAAGGCCACCATTCATAGGCACAAAATGGTTCTGATAAAGACCAAACTACTTCATTGCCCCAAGAAGGAGAGGTTGCATTAGACATGCCGCTTCCGCCCAAGGGATTCGTTTGTGCAGTTGGAGGAGTTCCACTGTAATCTGTTCTCACCGTGAATACTGTGCCTGGAGCAAAGTTAACCCCAATCTTTACTGCTGAATTGGATCTGACAAACGGTACATTTACTCCGTTCAAACTTACAGAAGAAATGTTAAGGGTAGAAAATAATTCATATAAAATGGTGTCCATGGGAACTAAAGCGGTTGCCTTCATTTCTGCATAACCTGAAAGTGCCGTTGTGGTATTGGTCATGTTTAGGTCGAGCTTGTAGAAGTTGACATCATAGCGTTCGGTTATAGCAATTTGAGAAACACTGAGGCTATTGCTTTTCAGCGAGTGATTATTAAAACGATCGCGTTTACCACATTGGGTTGAATTTTCTTTTTGGGCGTAACTAACCAAAGCAACGAAAAGTAGGGGTGGAATAAGCAGTTTCATGTGCGCTAAATTTGCACTAAGATATGAAATCACGAACGACTAATGGGTAATAATTAGTAACTTTGAGCAATGCGTTATTGGATTATTTTGTTTACCGCACATTTTGCAATGCTTTCTGTTGCACCAAATTTCCAGGGTGCGCAATTGCTTAATTTCTCCGCATTGATAGAACATTACCATTCGGATTCACAACAATCCCATATCGATTTCATCTCCTTTCTGATTGAGCATTATGCCGATTCCTCTTTGCCGAATGACGAAAAGCACGAAACCTTACCATTTAAATCCATCAATGGATACGGTGTCTCAGTATTGATTTTCCTCCCACATTCGGAAGCATTACCGGAGTTAAATGGAGCCTTCGCAAAATCAGCTTCATCGGATTGTTTTACTTACGTTAATTCATATCGACTGCAGGATTTTTCTTCTATCTTCCATCCCCCAAAATTGAGTTGAACTTTGCTTTAGAAGTCTAACTTAATTTTTTTTTCATGTTAAATCGATTGATATTTTGGTCAATCAACAACAAGTTGATTGTAGCTGTTTTTACATTTATTTTACTAATCATTGGTATCAAGGAATTAGGGGAGTTACCCATTGATGCAGTACCAGATATAACCAATAATCAAGTTCAAATTATAACTGTCTCACCTAGTTCCGGTGCAGAAGATATTGAGCGTTTAGTTACATTTCCTGTGGAGCAAGCCGTTGCGTCAATTTCAGGAATAGAAGAATTACGTTCTTTTAGTCGTTTTGGGTTAAGCGTTGTTACTGTTGTTTTTTCAGAAAATACGGATATTTTTTGGGCTAGGCAACAAGTAGCGGAACGGCTAGGAGAGGTGAAAAATGAAATTCCCACATCCTTGGGTGAGCCTGCAATGGCTCCGCTTACAACAGGACTTGGAGAAATCTATCAATATACATTGTCAGTTAAACCGGGTTTTGAATCATCATATTCCCCTACAGATTTACGGACGCTGCAAGATTGGTTGGTGCGCAGACAATTACTCGGTGTATCCGGTGTGGCTGACGTTAGCGGGTTTGGAGGTCACATAAAAACCTATGAAGTTAGCATCAATCCTCAGGCCTTAAAATCTTTTGGATTAACAATCGCGGATGTTTTCAAGTCGATTGAAGCTAATAATCAAAACACGGGGGGGGCCTACATTGAGCGCGAAGGAATGACAACATACATACGTGCCGAAGGACTGTTACATAACCTCGATGAAATCGAACAAATTACAATAGGTCATAATGATCAAGGCATGCCCATTACCGTTAATCAAGTAGCTAAAGTCCAACTTGGAAAAGCTGTGCGTTACGGTGCGTTAACCTACAATGAGCAGGGAGAGGCGGTAGGTGGTATTGTCATGATGTTAAAAGGTGCGAATTCTGATCAAACAATAAATGCTGTAAAGTCAAGAATTGAAGAGATAAGGACCATGTTGCCTAAAGGTGTTGAAATTGCGCCTTATTTAGATCGGTCTGACTTGGTTCAACGGGCAATACATACGGTGTCTTCAAATTTGATTGAAGGAGCCTTAATCGTGATTTTTGTATTGGTGCTTTTGCTAGGTAATTTGCGTGCTGGTCTGGTAGTAGCTTCAGTTATTCCATTAGCTATGTTATTCGCTGTAATTCTCATGAATTTATTTGGTGTTTCGGGGAATTTAATGAGTTTAGGAGCCCTGGATTTTGGTTTGATAGTAGACGGTGCGGTAATTATTGTAGAAGCAACATTACATGTTGTTTCATTGCATCAAGTAAATAAGATTAGTCAATTAGTGATGAATAATACCGTATACAATGCCGCTTCGAAATTTAGTAAATCAGCGGTTTTCGGTCAAATAATTATTTTAGTAGTGTATCTTCCGATATTATCGCTTGTTGGGATTGAAGGGAAAATGTTCAAGCCCATGGCATTAACCGTAATGTTCGCAATTGTAGGGGCTTTGATTTTAATTTTGACCTACGTGCCGATGATGTCTTCCTTAGTTCTGTCAAAACGGATTACCCATAGAAAGTCAATAAGTGATAGAATTATGGATCGTATAACACGAATATATCGTCCGATGTTCTTTGCGGTATTGCGACGTCAGCGTTTAGTAATTTCAATTATTGTAGTGTTCTTAATGCTATCTATTGTGTTATTTAGTCGTTTGGGTGCAGAGTTTATACCAAATCTTGATGAAGGTGATTTTGCCGTAGAAATGCGCTTAATTCCAGGTGCAAGTTTAACCAACACCATTGCTAAAACGGAACAAGCCTCTAGAGTCCTACTTGAAAATTTCTCCGAAGTAAAAAAGGTCGTTGGGAAAATAGGTACGGCGGAGATTCCGACTGACCCAATGCCAATGGAGGCATGTGATTTAATGATAATTCTTAAAGATAAAAGTCAATGGAAAAATGCCGAATCAAAAGAGGAATTAGCAGGCTTAATGAAGACAACCTTAGAACGCAATATGCCAGGAGTTGATTTTGGATTTCAACAACCAATACAAATGCGATTTAATGAATTAATGACTGGCGCAAAACAAGATGTTGTTGTAAAAATTTATGGGGAAGAATTTACCATGTTAGAAAATTATGCAGAAGAAATTGGAAAACAAGCCTTAAAAATTAAGGGTGTGGAGGATTTGTATATGGAACAACTTGAGGGCTTGCCGCAATTGATGATCAATTATAACCGTCCAGCCTTGGCCCGTTACGGTGTGAGTATAGAAGAAGTTAATGAAGCCATTAATGCAGGATTTGCAGGGAGTAGTGCAGGTTATGTATATGAAGGTGAAAAACGATTTTCACTGGTGGTGCGACTTGACAGTATGTATCGCGCAAAATTTATGGATTTAAACGACATTTTTGTTGATTCAAAAGTTCATGCTATGATTCCAATAACGGAATTAGCAACGATTTCATACAAGGCTGGGTTAAATCAAATCCAACGTGATAATGCTAAACGTAGGGTGCTTGTGGGATTTAATGTTCGAGGGCGAGATGTAAAAAGTGTAGTTGATGAATTGAAGCTCAAAATGAACAAACACATCGCTTTTTCTTCTGGTTATAATTTCACAGTAGGAGGATCCTTTAAAAACTTAGAGGAGGCGTCGGCACGTTTACTCATTGCAGTACCTGCAGCCTTATTGTTAATATTTTTCCTACTGTACTTGACATTTAATTCATTAAAACAAGCCCTAATGATATTTACAGCTATTCCGTTAGCTTCAATTGGAGGAATTTGGGCGTTGTTTATTCGTGATATGCCATTTTCTATATCAGCGGGTATCGGATTTATAGCACTTTTTGGTGTGGCTGTATTAAATGGAATCGTACTTATTACAGAATATAATACGCTAAAACGAAATGGAGAGCAAGATCGCCTTCGAATTGTAATTAAAGGAACCCTATCTCGACTACGCCCAGTATTATTAACTGCCACTGTAGCTTCACTTGGTTTTTTGCCAATGGCATTATCGCACGGGAGTGGAGCGGAAGTTCAAAAACCATTGGCAACGGTAGTTATTGGTGGATTAATTTCAGCAACATTTTTGACCCTTTTCTTTCTGCCGATTCTATATTTTATGTTTGGTGTAAAGACTCGTTTTAAGGTAAATGTCAAATCAATTATTCCGATAATTTTACTCTTTTTTGGTAATCAGTTGTTTGCTCAGTCGAGTGTAAGTGATTTAATAAAACTTGCGGTTTCCAAGGATCCCGGATTGAAAGCTGATTCCATTTTTATATTGCAGGCAAAACCTGAAGCGTTAGGAATGGTTCAAGTCAATAAACTTGATGTTAATGCAATGATTGGTCAATATAATTCCAATTATAGGCGAGATAATAATTTTTCAATTCAGCAGGTCATTCCTTTCCCTACAGCATTTAAGCATGCAAAATCTCTCGGAGTAGAACGTGCGAAAGAACGCATGTTATCCTATGAATTTAACAAACTGAAAGTTGAAGAGGAGGCTGCGAGGTCTATTGAACAATGGCTTTATTTGACTAAAAAGCAAGCAATCTTATCTGCAGAGGATAGTACTCTTATGTCGCTTGAAACAAAGGTTTCCATGCGTTTCAATAGTGGGGAGACAAATGGATTAGAATCATGGTTATTGGCATCTGATCATTTGTTGATTCAACAACAACTAGTAGAAAATCAGCGTTTGTTGATAGAGGCCCAATCCGAATTAGTTAAGCGCGTATTTTTATCCGAAGCTGAAATAGAATCACTTAATATAAACTATGAATTATTAGTCTTAGATTCATTAGTCCTTGGCTTCAAACCTCAAAATTCTCCACAATGGAAGGTCTCAAATCAATCACTGAAAACCATTGCTCAGGAAAATGATTTACAGCGGTCATTGTCTATGCCTGATATTCAATTGGGATACTTTAACCAAACATTAGTAGGCAATATTCCTTTGAATGGTGGAGTTGCCCCTTTTACTTCCGCCGATCGATTTCAAGGCGGAAGCTTTGGGTTGTCTATTCCTCTGCTTTCAAGATCAACAACTCAACGAAACAAATGGCTTATGTTGGAAAGCGAACGAATAAAATATGATTTGGTGAGGTTGGAATCAGCATTAACGGCTCAATTTAACTCCCTGATTTCACAATATAATTCATATAAAGCGGTATATGATCAATTACAGAGCCGAGTGAAGGAAGTTTCTAAAGGAGTTCAATTAATTGCGGATACTCAGATTGAACAGGGAGATATAGACCAGGTCACTTGGCTTAATCTTAAGCGAAATCTAATCAAAATTCAACTGACGGAACTCGATATGAAACATCAATTAAATCAATTAGTAGTTCAAATAAGGTATTTGAATTTGAATCAAAAGTAAATAAATTGAATCTTATGAATATAATTAAAGGTTATGGTACAGCGATTTTAGTCGCATTATTTTATGCCTGTGGATCACCAAAAGTAGATCCAATAAATAATAACAAAGTGGACTCTCAGGTGGTTTCTTGTTCAGCTGATCAACGTGCAGCCATAGGAATTTTATTAGATTCAGCTGTTCTGAAAGAACGTTCAGGTACAATAAATGTGAACGGCATAATCGATGTTCCTCCAGGAAATAAATCATTTATATCCTTACCTTTTGGGGGATACATTAAACGAATGAATGTATTAGAAGGAAAAAGAATTTCCAAGGGTGAAGTACTTTTTGAGGTTCAACACCCTGATGTACTATTGTTACAACAAGAATATTTGGAATTAAATGGAAAGTTGGAGTACTTGGAGGGTGAATATTCCCGTCAATTGAAGATGGAAACAGGAAATGCAACAAGCCAAAAGAACATACAAGCAGCCCGCTCAGAGCTTAATGTTGCCCGAGCAAAATTTAAAGGCATTGAGGCTCGACTTAAATTAGCTCAGGTTGACATGAAGTCATTAAATCAAGGTAATATTTCAGAGGTACAAAAAATTCGTGCTCCTTTTTCTGGGGCGGTAACCAAAATCACCACCGGAGTAGGGTCTTTTGTTTCTCCGAATGATAAGTTGTTGGAGATTATTGACTTAACTCACGCTCATGCGGAATTAACGGTTTTCGAAAAAGATATTTCATCCCTTAACGTAGGACAATTTGTTGATATTCATTTCATGAATTCGCCTAAAGGAATAGCAGCAGAAATATATTTAATTGGTGGTGAAATCGGTGCCGATAGAAGTGTCAAAGTCCATTGTCATTTCAAATCAGAACAAGAAAAGGTTCTTCCAGGTTCTTATTTTCAAGCCAAAATTCATACCTCCGCAAGAAAAGCACTTACCTTGCCTGCTTCGGCTTTTATCACTTTAGGGAATGATCACTTTGTTTTTCAAGAAAATTCACGAAATCAATTCAAATTAATTCAAGTAAAGGTGTTGGGAGAAGAGAATGGAGAAGTTGCCTTTGAATTAAAGAATGGATGGGTTAAAAAGGATTTCTTTGTAGTTAAGGGTGCATTTGAATTATTATCTTTATTAAATAAATCAGAAGAATGAAACGAATTGTAAATTTAATAATGCTACCCTTAGGATTTGGGTTGTTGTTTTTCGCGTGCGAAAAGGAAGGCGCCTGTGATGAATATAATGTGAGCCAGAGCAATGGCAGTAAAAGCCATAATTTTGGAAATAACTGCATGCAATGTCATCAGTCTGGTGGAGAAGGTGAGGGGTGTTTTAATGTGGCCGGTTCAGTTAAGAATAACCTCCTAACAGCTCCTGCAACCAGTGGACAAGTTGAGTTTTATACGCTGCCCAACGGAGGTGGTACCTTAAAGTATACCGTACAAATTGATTCCAAAGGAAATTTTTACTCAACCGAAGCAATGTCAGTCACAGGACTTTATCCGGCGATAAAGAACGCTACTGGAACAATGTATATGGGAAGTGCGCTTTCTACAGGTGCGTGTAATTCATGTCATGGAAATTCCACGGGTTCACTATACGCAAACTAATAATTGGTTCGGGCTCTCTTGAAAATGACTATAGAAATTTCTTTAGTTTTTTTCTAGTCTTTGCATTCAGTTTAAACTCGAACAAATAGGGATTAGAGGGAGTGATTTCTTGTTTGAATCCTTCAATCGGAGCATAACACGCAATCTTGATAAGTCCGGTTGAATTGTTGTACAACACCAAGACACTGGTATAATGTGACGTATAAAAACAAATGGCGTGTGTCCCATTAGCGCAGGGTTGATCTGAACTGGAAAAAGACCGTGGATCCGACAAAGATTTCAACAGGCGCTTCGCTTGAAATTTCGAGAGCTTATTTCTGGAAGCCACCAAGGTAGCATAAACAGAACCATTCATCCAATTGGCCACCTGATCTTGTTCAATTGGGACTTGCATGACCACCACGGAATCAATTTTTAAGGATTTAATCCGTGGAATTGAGTCGTTTTGTTGGGCAGCCAACAATACACTTGCATTTACTAATAAAACGCAAATCAGTAGTAGGCGTGAAATCATAAGCAGACGTTAATATTCGTCCTCGTTGAACAGAAAGTCCTCTCGAGATGGATAATCCGGCCAGATTTCTTCGATGTTCTCATAAACATCACCTTCATCTTCTAATAATTGAAGATTTTCGACTACTTCCAAAGGCGCTCCAGTACGAATGGCAAAATCAATTAATTCATCTTTTGATGCTGGCCACGGGGCGTCTTCTAAGTATGAGGCTAATTCTAAGGTCCAATACATTTATTTCTTGTTTTAGTACGTGTTATTTTCGGCAAAAGTAAATTTTATTTTATATCTACCAAATGAAAATGAATATTTTGATGATTATTTAATCCAAATCGGTGTTTTATCGCTTTGGTTCCCACTTAACTTCCTCTTTTCCAAATTCTTGTAAAATAAACCGAGCGAGTATAAAAAGGTAGTCACTTAATCGATTAATATATTTTATCTCTTGAGTAAAACGGTGAACATCTTCATCCATTTCAACAATTCTTCGTTCTGCCCTTCGGCAAACACAGCGGGCGATTTGAGCATAGGAACTTATCGGATGACCTCCCGGTAAGATAAAATGTTGTAAGGCCTTTAAGTTAGAATCCATGTCATCCATCCATGCTTCTAATTGTTTGATTGCATCAGATTCAAGTTCCGGTAGGGCCATCTTGGTGCCCTTTTCTGCGGTTGCTAAATGAGAACCGATAACAAATAATTGATTTTGAATGATGATTAATTGTTCTTGGGTTGCTGAATTCAGGAAGCTATCCCTCAATAAGCCCAGGTGTGAATTAAGTTCATCTACCGTACCATACGCTTCAATTTGTGCATCTGATTTTTTTACACGGACACCTCCTATTAATCCTGTGGTACCATCATCGCCTGTTTTGGTATATATTTTCATTCGTTGTATCGTTAAAAAGTTGCGCGTTCCATGATCTCTTCAATGGTGCAAGGTTCTTCCACTAGGTCCAATATCTTCATCATAACACGATCCACAATGGCGTCCGGACAAGAAGCACCAGAAGTAATTGCAATTTTTAGTGGATAATTGTTCGGTAAAAATGGTTGTTCCTCAATCGTTTTGTTATGAATGTTGAATGATCGAACCTTGTTATTATTAAGCAGTTCGTCTGCTCCTTTAATGAAAAAAGTTGGAATTGATTTTTCAAGAATTTCCACTAAATGGGTGGTGTTTGAGCTGTTATACCCACCAACCACTAATGCGATATCTGGTTCAGTTAAAGCAAGCGCATAGGTACTTGATTGATTATCATTGGTTGCATAACACAAGGTATCCCTTGTATCGGCCATGTGCGTTTTTATCGCGGCTTCGCCGTATTTTTGGATGAGCACACCGCGTAAGTAATCTGTAATTTGTTGCGTTTCCGATGCCAACATGGTGGTTTGATTTACCACACCGATTTTGTTTAGATGCAATGACGGTGAAAATCCGGGGGAGTATTTGCCGTCAAAGTAGCTATAGAATTCGTCTTCTGTTTTCTTTCCCATCATCACTTCCCCTAAAAATTCAGCTTCAATCATGTCTTTTATCACTAACGAAGCGGCCGTTTGGTTGCTATGAGAAAACGTAGCGCGTGTCTCTTCATGGTCATGTTTACCATGGATGATGATTG
>JACCDH010081714.1_pt1 | contig 21662 bp, 21 predicted proteins | sample 7442481 | NCBI WGS metagenome assembly JACCDH01 (sample SAMN15323433, study PRJNA562643) | freshwater metagenome | isolation source: river surface water | place: USA:Blue River Watershed | collected 2017-08-15
ACCATCCTGCCGAACCAGAAGGACGGCCCCACCTATGTGCTCGACCTCGGCGCCAATGTCGATTGCGAGCCGCTGCACCTGCACCAGTTCGCGCTGATGGGTTCGGCGCTGGTGTCGGCGGTCGAAGGTCATGCGCGTCCGACCGTGGGCCTCTTGAACGTTGGCGAAGAAGACATCAAGGGCAATGAACTGGTCAAGCAGACCGCCGAGCTGCTGCGCGCCGACCATGCGAAGGGCCTGATCAATTTCTACGGCAATGTCGAAGGCAATGACATCTTCGAAGGCACGACCGACATCGTCGTCTGCGACGGTTTCGTCGGCAACGTGACGCTGAAGGCGGCCGAGGGACTGGGCCGGCTGATCAAGGGCGTGCTGACCAGCGAGCTGAAGAAGGGCTGGATCAACATGCTGGGCGCGCTGATAGCGCAGCGCGCATTAAAGAACATTTCGCAGCGGCTGAACCCATCCCGCTACAATGGCGCGAGCCTGCTTGGCCTGCGCGGGCTGGTGTTCAAGAGTCATGGCGGCGAGAGTGCCTACGGCTTTGAATGGGCGATCCGTCGCGCATTCGAGGCGGCACGCCATGATGTGCTGTCGCGCATTGAAACCTCGATCGCGGAACTGATGCCACAGTCGGCCACGGCGCAGAATGCATCCGATGCGCTCCACGCGCCGGCGGCTTCGGCAGCGTCGGCTGGTGCGCAGGCTTCGTCCCCGGTCACAGAGACAAAAACTGCATGAGCAAATATTCCCGCATCGTCGGCACCGGCAGCTGCCTGCCGCCGCACCGCGTGACCAACGCCGAGCTGGCTGCGAAGCTGGCCGAAAAAGGTCTCGAAACCTCCGACGAATGGATTGTGTCGCGCAGCGGCATCTCCGCGCGTCATTTCGCCGACGACGGCGTGATGTCGTCTGACCTCGCGGTCACCGCCGCGCAGCAGGCGCTGCAGATGGCCGGCCTGCAGCCGAACGACATCGACCTGATCATCCTTGCGACGTCGACGCCGGATTTCCTCGGCGGCTTCCCGAGCACCGCTTGCGTCGTTCAAAGAAAACTCGGCATCACCAATGACGCGGCAGCCCTCGACGTGCAGGCCGTTTGCAGCGGTTTTGTGTATGCACTGTCGGTGGCCGACAGCTTCATCAAGTCGGGCATGCACAAACGCGCGCTGGTGATTGGCGCCGAAGTGTTCTCGCGCATCCTCGATTTCAACGATCGCACTACCTGTGTGTTGTTCGGCGATGGCGCCGGTGCTGTCGTGCTCGCAGCGTCCGACGAGCCTGGCATCCTGGCGTCGCGCCTGCACGCCGATGGCCGTCACACCGACATTCTGTGCGTGCCGGGCAATGTGGCGGGCGGTGCCGTTGCCGGCAGCGCGTTCCTGACCATGGACGGACAGGCCGTGTTCAAGCTGGCGGTATCGGTGCTGGAGAAGGTTGCGCATGAAGCGCTGGAAGCGGCCGGCATGCAGTCCTCGCAAATCGACTGGCTGATTCCGCACCAGGCCAACATCCGCATCATGCAGGGCACCGCGAAGAAGCTCGGGCTGCCGCTGGAAAAAATGGTGGTCACCGTCGACCAACATGGCAACACATCGGCCGCGTCGATCCCGCTGGCGCTGGACGCCGCGATGCGCGATGGCCGCATACAGTCCGGCCAGCACCTGATGATGGAAGGTGTGGGCGGCGGCTTTACCTGGGGCGCCGTGCTCGCACGCGTCTGACACATGAGCTGACCGGTCGGCCACACACCACTCGACAACAATCTCTACCTCACAACGACATGAGCTCACTCGCATTCGTCTTCCCCGGCCAGGGTTCGCAAGCGATCGGCATGCTGAACGGCTTTGCCGGAAATGCCGTCGTCGCCGACACCATCGCCGAAGCGTCCGATGCCTTGAAAGTCGATCTCGGCAAAATGATTGCCGATGGTCCGAAAGAAGATCTCGACCTCACGACCAATACACAACCGGTGATGCTGGCCTGCGCGGTTGCGTTTTACCGCGCCTGGATCGCCGCCGGCGGTTCGACCCCGTCCATCGTTGCCGGCCATAGCCTTGGTGAGTATTCGGCGCTGGTGGCGGCCGGTGTGATCGATTTCAACGACGCGGTGCCGCTGGTGCGTTTCCGTGCGCAGGCGATGCAGGAAGCGGTGCCGGTCGGGCAGGGCGGCATGGCCGCCATTCTCGGCCTGTCGGATGACGATGTGCGCGCGGCGTGTGCCGAGGCCGCGCAGGGCGAGGTCGTCGAGCCCGTCAACTTCAACGCACCGGCGCAAGTCGTGATTGCCGGCCACAAGGCCGCCGTCGAGCGCGCGTGTGAAGCGGCGAAAGCGAAGGGCGCAAAGCGCGCGCTGCCGCTGCCGGTGTCTGCGCCTTTCCATTCGTCGTTGCTGAAGCCGGCATCGGATCGGCTGCGCGACTATTTGGCGAACGTGAATTTCCATGTACCGAAAATTCAGCTGATCAACAACGTTGATGTTGCGATCGTCAGCGATTCCGCCGCGATCAAGGATGCACTGGTGCGTCAGGCGGCAAGCCCGGTGCGCTGGGTTGAATCAGTGAACATCATGGCGGCGATGGGTGTGACCCGCGTCATCGAATGCGGACCGGGCAAGGTACTGACCGGTCTGGTGAAACGTATCAACGGCGAACTGAGCGGCGAGGCCATCGTCGACCAGGCGTCGCTGGATGCTGCTTTGGAGGCAGGCAAGTGATGAACCGAGCATCTTCTCTTGATCAACAAGTCGCGCTGGTGACCGGCGCCTCACGGGGTATCGGCCGAGCGATCGCCGTCGAGCTCGCGAAGCGTGGCGCCACCGTGATCGGCACCGCGACCACCGACGCCGGTGCAGCAGCGATCACCGAGTATCTGCAGGCAGTGCGCTCCGATGCCGGCCGTGGCGCGGTATTGAACGTAACCGATGCGGAACAGTCGCATGCACTGATCGAAGAAATCGGCAAGCAGCACGGTGGCATCAGTATCCTGGTCAACAATGCCGGCATCACGCAAGACCAGCTCGCGATGCGCATGAAGGATGAGGAGTGGGACGCGGTGATCGCGACCAATCTGACCGCTGTCGGCCGCTTGTCACGTGCAGTGCTGCGCGGCATGATGAAGGCCAAGCACGGCCGCATCATCAGCATTACCTCTGTCGTGGGTTCGGCCGGTAATCCGGGCCAGATGAATTACGCTGCCGCGAAGGCCGGCGTCGCCGGCATGAGCCGCGCGCTGGCGCGCGAAATTGGCAGCCGCAACATTACCGTCAACTGTGTGGCGCCGGGCTTCATCGATACCGACATGACCAAGGCATTGAACGAGCAGCAAGTCGCTGCGCTGCTGCAGCAAATCCCGGCCGGCCGCTTCGGCATGCCGGAAGACATCGCGGCGGCGGTCGCCTTCCTGGCGTCGGATGATGCAGCCTACATCACTGGCACCACGCTGCACGTGAACGGCGGCATGTACATGTCCGGCGGCTGATTGCCAGTCGAAAAACCTTCCCGGATAGGATCTTTCTTGGCCTACCATGGATTGGTCTGAGTCGTTAGTAAAAGCAAAAGCCAAAACTTAAGTTTCACCGCGCAAACCTGCTAAAATGCGCGCACTTTACGTATAACCACCCACTGGAGGACCCTGATGTCTGACATCGAATCCCGCGTCAAGAAAATCGTTGCCGAACAACTCGGTGTCTCTGAAGCAGACATCAAGAACGAGTCGTCGTTTGTCGACGACCTCGGCGCTGACTCCCTCGACACGGTTGAACTGGTGATGGCGCTCGAAGATGAATTCGAGATGGAAATCCCGGACGAGCAAGCCGAGAAGATCACCACCGTTCAGCAAGCCATCGATTACGCCAAGGCGAACGTCAAGGCCTAAGTTCGTTTTCAGGAGCACCGTTTGACCCGCCCCAATCGTCGCCGCGTCGTTGTCACCGGACTCGGATGCGTTTCTCCCGTCGGCAATACCATTGCCGATGCATGGCAGTCGCTGCTGGCCGGCCAGTCCGGCATCGCCACCATCACCAAGTTTGACGCCAGCGCGTTTTCCACCACCTTTGCCGGCGAGGTCAAAGGCTTCAATGTCGAGGATTACATGCCCGGCAAGGAAGCGCGCCATATGGATACCTTCATCCATTACGGCATGGCGGCGGGCATACAGGCGATGCAGGATTGCGGCCTCGAAGTGACCGAAGCCAATGCCGAGCGCATTGGCGTGATGGTCGGCTCGGGCATCGGTGGCCTGCCGATGATCGAAGAGACGCATGCAGAACTGACCAAGCGCGGTCCGCGTCGCATCAGTCCTTTCTTCGTGCCGGCATCGATCATCAACATGATTTCCGGTCACCTGTCGATCAAGTACGGCCTGAAGGGCCCGAACCTCGCGATCGTGACGGCTTGCACCACAGGGCTGCACTGCATCGGTGAGGCCGGTCGTCTGATTGAATACGGCGATGCTGACGTGATGATTGCCGGTGGTGCCGAATCCACGGTGTCGCCGCTGGGTGTCGGCGGATTCGCCGCTGCGCGCGCGCTGTCGGCGCGCAATGATGACCCGGCCACCGCATCCCGTCCGTGGGACAAGGATCGTGACGGCTTCGTGCTCGGCGAAGGTGCCGGCGTGATGGTGCTCGAAGAATACGAGCATGCAAAGGCACGCGGCGCGAAGATCTACGCAGAACTGCTGGGCTTCGGCATGAGTGCCGACGCGCACCACATGACCGCGCCGCTGGAAGATGGCGACGGCGCACGCCGTTGCATGATCTCTGCGATGCGCAATGCCGGTGTCAACGCCGACCAGATCGATTATGTGAATGCGCATGGCACGTCGACCCCGCTGGGTGATGTGGCCGAGACGGTCGCGATCAAGCGCGCGCTGGGTGACCACGCAAAGCAAGTCGTCGTCAACTCGACCAAGTCGATGACGGGCCACCTGCTCGGTGGTGCCGGCGGGCTGGAATCCGTGTTCACGGTGCTCGCCGTGCACAACCAGAAGTCGCCGCCGACGATCAACATCTTCAACCAGGATCCGAACTGCGACCTGGACTATTGCGCCAACACCGCGCGTGACATGAAGATCGACGTTGCCGTCAAAAACTCCTTTGGCTTCGGCGGCACCAACGGCACGCTGGTGTTCGGCAAGGCCTGATCCCTTGCGTCGCACGATGCTGCTGCAGCGTGCGACGCCCTCCCTGATCCCGCTGTACTGACATGACGATCGCTGTTTCGGCGGTGGTCGCTCGCTCGCGCGTGCTCACCGTGATATGCGTTGCGATGGCAGGTGTGCTGCTGTCCGCCGCCGTACTGCTGGCGCGTGCGATACCAGCGTTGTCCATCGTTTGCGCGATCGCCGCTGTCGGCCTCGGTTTGTTCCCGCTCTCGACCACGAAAGCCTTCCGTATTGATGTAACCGACATCGGCCAAATTCTGTTGACCGACACTCCACAGAGTGCTGTTGCTGATCGCACTGAAACAGCGGTAGTGGCGGCGGAGGTAGTTCAATTGCTGGGGGGCTCGACACTCTGGTCATCGCTGATGGTGCTAAGGCTGCAATCCGCATCGGGTCGCGTTCGTCGTCTGGTGCTGCTGCCTGACAGTATGGACCGCGAGGCTTTCCGTGCCTTGTCGGTCGCCTGTCGATGGATTGCGTCCTGCAGCAGACAAGCCGAGGCCTGAGCCGTCGATCTTTCCTCGCAGCCTGATTGAACTTTTTAAATTTCACCCAGTCAACGTGTAGGGAAGCGCTGATTTCAATCCCGAGAATTTTCGATACTGCCTTCAGTTCGTCGGACCCTGTCATTGCCTGCAGCACTGCAGGCCGGGGCGAATGAAGAATACCGACCGACGCTGAGCTTAGCCCGAACCAATAACATCTTCCATCAGCCTTGACCTGCTGCGCATGCGGCAGGCGACTTCCCGCGCTTTGCACGAGCACGAGGAATCGGGGATTGACGACAGAACGCGACATCGATCAACTGCTGGTTGATCGCGTCCAGCATGGAGACAAGAAGGCTTTCGAGCTGCTGGTATCCAAATATCAACGCAAGCTGATGCGACTGGTGTCGCGGCTGGTGCGCGACCAGGCCGAGGCCGAGGACGTGGTTCAGGAAGCCTTCATCAAGGCTTACCGCGCCCTGCCACAATTCCGAGGCGAATCGGCGTTCTATACCTGGCTGTACCGGATAGGCATTAACACCGCCAAGAATTATCTGGTCACCCAGGGTCGGCGTGCGCCGACATCGACCGAAGCCGATGCTGAAGAGGCGGAAACTTTTGACGATGGGGAACATCTAAGAGACATCAACACGCCCGAATCCATGCTGGCCACCAAGCAGATTGCGGAGACGGTCAACGTGGCGATGGAGGCACTGCCCGAGGAATTGCGGATGGCCATTACCTTGCGGGAGATCGAGGGGCTCAGTTATGACGAGATCGCCGATGCGATGGGCTGTCCCATCGGGACGGTACGCAGCCGGATATTCCGTGCACGCGAGGCGATCGCCGAAAAGTTGAGGCCATTGCTCGACACGGCCATTGACAAGCGCTGGTAGGAGCGTGGCAAGCTACCGAACAAGGTATGGAACAAACACGGCATCAGGCAGGGAGCAACATGGAATACAGCGACGACTCGGCGAAAAAGCCAGCTCACGCATCAATGAAAGAGAAGATCTCCGAGCTGGTCGATGGCGAGGCCGAGCCCGGCGAGCTGCGCGCCCTCATCGCGCAGTTGAAGGAAGGCGAAGGCCGGCATGCATGGGACCTGTACCATCGGGTCGGCGACGCGATACGCAGCGCGGAACCGGGGCCGACATTGCGTGCCGATTTCAGTGAACGTTTCAGCGAGCGCTTCGCAGCCGAGCCGGTACTTCTGCCGCCGCGCCGCAGCCTGATCGCACGACTGGGCGCGTGGCCGGCGACGATGGCCGCAGTGGCCGCCGCCGGTTTCGGTTTCTTCATCGCGCCGACGCTGATGCGGGATGCGGGCAACTTGCCACCCTCCGGCAACGTTGCGATGACTGCCGCGGCACCGGCAGGCCCCGCATCATCAGGGTCTGCAAAGTCACAAGCTGCCGCCGGCGGTGACGATACGCTGGCTTACATCACGCTTCACCACCGCGCCCATCCATCACTGTATGGGACATCGCCGGCGATCCGTCCGGCCGTGCTTGATGCGCAGTCGTCACGCTGACGCATGACGCACAAGCCCCTGCTTGCGCGGGCATCGCTGGCTGCGCTGCTCGCACTGGCGGCGATGTCGCCGCTGGCAGCCGTACCCGTCGCGCAGGGCACCGGTACTGCCGCCGGTAGCGAGATCGATGGATGGCGCATGCTGGTGCGCGCGCACGATGCCGCCCAATCCCTGTCCTACAGCGGCATCTATGTAGTCCAGCGGGGTCCCGATGTGCGCTCGTTGCGCATTGCTCATCAGCGCTCCGCCCATGGCGTGCTGGAAAAGCGCGAGAGCCTCGACGGTACGCCATCTGAAACGGTGCGGCGCGGAGAACGCGTCGTCACCTACCTGCCGCAGCAACGCCGCATCCTGCTCGAAGATCGTGAGACGGGACTGGCTTTTCCCGGATTGCGCGCGCCCGATGTGCGGCGGCTGAGCACCCACTACCGCATACGCTGGCTGGTCGATGAGCACGTCGCCGGTCGGCCCTCATCGGCGTGGGCACTGGAGCCGCGCGATACGCTGCGTTATGGCTACCGCTTCTGGGCCGACAAGGCGACTGGCCTGCTGCTGCGGGCGCAGACCCTCAGCGAAAAGGCCGAGGTCGTCGAACAGGCAGCGTTCAGCCAGATGTCGTCCGGCGCGCTGCCGGCGGCGCGACTGGCGCCCCGCGTGCGGGATACGCATGGCTGGAAAACCGAGGATGCCTCCGCTCGACCGGCGAGCGCCGCCACGACGGCGGCCTGGCACGCCGGCTGGCTGCCGCCCGGCTTTGTACCGGTTGGGGCCTGGGTACGCAAGCTGGTGCCCGCGGTGCAGGGCGGCGATGAGCGTGAAGTGCTGCAGCTGCTGTATTCGGACGGGCTGGCGGGTTTGTCGATCTTTGTCGAGCCATGGTCGGCCGAGCGCAGCGCGCGGCCACTGCAGCTTGGCGCCGTCAATATGGTCGGCAAGCGGCACGCGAAATTTTCGCTTACCATTGTTGGCGAAGTTCCCATGGTGGCCATCAGGCAGGTCGCTGACGCCATTGAATTCAAGGATATCGCCCGCAAATAAGGGCGGACTCAGTGCCTCTGACAAAGTGAACACAGGTGCGTCGCGGCGTTCGCCGCCGTGCCGTGCTTTGTTCGTTTTGTCAGAGGCATTTACACCCACGGACAAGAACTCATGAAAACACTCGCAATGTTTCAACGCCAGTTGTCGGCCGCGGCGCTTGCCGCTGCCTCCGCCCTGTTCGTGCCGGCCGGCCTGGGACTGGTCGCGCCGCAACCAGTTGAAGCCGCCGTGCTGCCGGACTTTACCGACCTGGTCGACAAGGTCGGCCCGGCGGTCGTGAACATCCGCACAACCGAGCGCGCCAAGCAGATGCAGCAGGGCGGTGCGGGATCCGAAGACGAAGAGATGCAGGAATTCTTCCGCCGCTTCTTTGGCCAGCCAGTGCCGCCGCGCCAGCAGCAGCCGGGCCCGCGCGGTCGCCGCGCGCCGCAGCAGCAGGACGAGCAGCAGCAGGTGCCACGCGGTGTGGGCTCGGGCTTCATCATTTCGTCCGACGGCTATGTGCTGACCAATGCGCATGTGGTCGAGGGCGCCGATGAAGTGTTCGTCACGCTGACCGACAAGCGCGAGTTCAAGGCCAAGATCATCGGCTCGGACCGTCGCACCGATGTCGCGCTGGTGAAGATCGAGGGTAACAACCTGCCGCGCCTGACCATGGGCGATTCGAGCAAGTTGCGCGTCGGCGAATGGGTGATCGCGATCGGCTCGCCATTCGGCCTCGAGAACACCGTCACGGCCGGCATCATCTCGGCCAATTCGCGTGACACCGGTGACTACCTGCCGCTGATCCAGACCGACGTCGCAGTCAACCCGGGCAACTCGGGCGGCCCGCTGATCAACATGCGCGGCGAAGTCATCGGCATCAATTCGCAGATCTACAGCCGCTCCGGCGGCTACATGGGTATCTCGTTCGCGGTGCCGATCGACGAGGCGATGCGTGTGTCCGAGCAGTTGAAGACCATCGGTCGCGTGGTGCGCGGTCGCATCGGCGTACAGATCGGCGAAGTCACCAAGGATGTGGCCGAGTCGCTCGGGCTGCCGCGCGCGCAAGGCGCGCTGGTGGCGCGCGTCGAACCGGGCAGCCCGGCCGAGAAGGCGGGCGTCGAGGCGGGCGACATCATCACCACGTTCAATGGCTCGACGATCGAGAAGTCGGGTGACCTGCCGCGTCTGGTCGGCAATACCAAGCCGGGCTCGAAGTCCACGCTGACCGTGCTGCGCAAGGGATCCAAGCGCGACCTGCAGGTGGTCGTGGCCGAGATGGAATCCGAGCAGACCGCGAAGAAAGAAGAGAAGAAGCCCAAGCAGGAGCAGGTCGCGAATGCGCTGGGACTGGTGGTGTCGGACCTGACCGATGCGCAGAAGCGAGAGCTCAAGCTTGATGGCGGTGTGGTGGTCGATCTGGCCGACGGACCGGCCGCACGGGTCGGCCTGCAACCGGGTGATATTGTTGTTCGCCTCAACAATACCGATATCAAGGATGCGAAGCAGTTCAATGCCTTGGTCGCGAAGCTCGATCCGAAGAAGAATGCGTTGCTGCTGGTGCGGCGAGGCGAGTCGTCGCAATTCGTGCCGGTGCGTCCATCCACGCCATAATCCCGGTCCTGGCCGTGAAACAGGGCTGCCTCGGCAGCCCTGTTTTTTTGGGCTGACCTTATGCTGATTTTTTCGCCATGATCCGCTTCACGCTCTATTCCCGCAGTTATTGCCATTTGTGCGAGGACATGCTGGTCGCCTTGCGGACGCTGGTCGGGGAGGCCGTGCAGGTCGATGTGATCGATGTCGATCATGATCCCGGGCTGGTCGAACGCTATGACGAGCTGGTGCCGGTGCTGGTCGGCCATCGCGAAGGCGAGCCTCCTGTACAGCTCTGCCATTATTTCCTGAATGAAAACAGTGTGAGTGCTTTCATCGCAGGTCGCTGAAGATTGGCTGCGGCGACCGCGCAAATCGGCGCATGGCCGGGCACGTGGGCGGTCTGGCCGGGATTTTGCCCCCCAAATCCGGTAAAATGCCGGTCTGAAAAGCATTTGCATCAGGCGCTCGTCCGGGCGCTTTTTTTGTATCCAGATTGTTAATGGACCACATCAGAAACTTCTCCATCATTGCCCACATCGACCACGGCAAATCGACGCTGGCCGACCGCATCATCCAGATCTGCGGCGGCCTGTCCGACCGTGAGATGGAAGCCCAGGTGCTCGACTCGATGGACCTCGAGCGCGAGCGCGGCATCACCATCAAGGCCCAGACGGCGGCGCTGAACTACAAGGCCAGGGACGGCAAGGTCTACAACCTGAACCTGATCGACACGCCGGGCCACGTCGACTTCAGCTATGAAGTCAGCCGCTCGCTGTCGGCCTGCGAAGGCGCGCTGCTGGTGGTCGATGCATCGCAGGGCGTGGAGGCGCAGACCGTGGCCAACTGCTACACCGCGCTCGACCTCGGCGTCGAAGTGGTGCCGGTGCTGAACAAGATCGACTTGCCGTCGGCCGACCCCGATACCGCGATCGGCGAAATCGAAGACGTGATCGGCATCGAAGCGACCGATGCGGTGCACTGCTCGGCCAAGACCGGCCTCGGCGTCGAGGACGTGCTGGAATCGCTGATCGCGAAAGTGCCGCCGCCGCAAGGTGATCCGGATGCGCCGCTGCAGGCGTTGATCGTCGACTCCTGGTTCGACAACTATGTCGGCGTCGTGATGCTGGTGCGCGTGAAGAACGGCACGCTGCGCCCGAAGGACAAGATCCTGCTGATGGCCACCGGTGCGCAGCACCTGGTCGAAAGCGTCGGCGTGTTCACACCGAAATCGGTATCGAAAGAATCGCTGTCGGCCGGTCAGGTGGGCTTCATCATTGCCGGCATCAAGGAACTGAAGGCGGCGAAAGTCGGCGACACCATCACGCTGGCGGCGAAGCCGGCGCCGGCACCGCTTCCGGGCTTCAAGGAAGTGCAGCCACAGGTGTTCGCCGGCCTGTTCCCGGTCGAGGCGAATCAGTACGATGCATTGCGTGATTCGCTGGAGAAGTTGAAGCTCAATGACGCCGCGCTGATGTACGAGCCGGAGGTGTCGCAGGCGCTGGGCTTTGGTTTCCGCTGCGGCTTCCTCGGCCTGCTGCACATGGAGATCGTGCAGGAACGTCTCGAGCGCGAATTCGACATGGACCTGATCACCACCGCACCGACGGTGATCTACGAAGTGCAGATGCGCGACGGCACCACCATCATGGTCGACAACCCGTCGAAGATGCCGGAACCGTCAAAGATCGACGATATCCGCGAACCGATAGTGACAGTGAACCTGTACATGCCGCAGGAGTATGTGGGCTCGGTGATCACGCTCTGCACGCAGAAGCGCGGCATTCAGGTCAACATGAGCTACCACGGCAAGCAGGTGCAGCTGACCTATGAAATCCCGATGGGCGAAGTGGTGCTCGATTTCTTCGACCGGCTCAAGTCCATCTCGCGCGGCTATGCGTCGATGGATTACGAGTTCAAGGAATACCGCTCGTCCGACGTGGTGAAGGTCGACATGCTGATCAACGGCGACAAGGTCGATGCGCTGGCCATCATCGTGCACCGCTCGAATGCGCCGTTCCGCGGACGCGCGGTGGCCGCCAAGATGCGCGAACTGATTCCGCGCCAGATGTTCGATGTCGCGATCCAGGCCGCGATCGGCTCCAACATCATCTCGCGCGAGAACGTGAAGGCGCTGCGCAAGAACGTGCTGGCCAAATGCTATGGCGGCGATATCTCACGCAAGCGCAAGCTGCTGGAGAAACAGAAGGCGGGCAAGAAGCGCATGAAGCAGGTCGGCTCGGTCGAGATCCCGCAGGAAGCCTTCCTCGCGATCCTGCAAGTCGAAGAAAAGTAAATCCCGGAACCCGAAGTCCTACCGATACCCGACGGCCACCACCATGACCCTGCAATCCATCCTGGGCAATTTCGCGCTGATTCTGTTCCTGCTGACGATCGCCACCGGCGTCGTGTGGGCGGTCGATCGCTTCCATCTGGCACCTGCACGTCGCAAGAGTGCCGAGGATGCGCTGGCCGAGTTCGATGCACGCACCGCGCGTCTGGCCGCTGACGGCGTCAAACCGGATCCGATCGCGCGTGCCGAACTGGTGTCACGCCTGGACCGGCAGCCGACCTGGGTCGCCTACACCGGCAGCTTTTTCCCGGTGATCGCGGCAGTGTTCCTGTTTCGTTCCTTCGTGATCGAGCCGTTCAAGATCCCGTCGAGCTCGATGGTGCCCACACTGCAGATCGGCGACCTGATCCTGGTGAACAAGTACACCTATGGCATTCGCCTGCCTATTGTGAACAAGAAGATCATCGCGATCAACGACCCGCAGCGCGGTGACGTGATGGTGTTCAAGTTCCCGAAAGACACCTCGCTGGACTACATCAAACGCGTGGTCGGCGTGCCGGGCGACAAGGTGGTCTACAAGAACAAGAAGCTCTCCATCAACGGCCAGCCAGTGGCGTATGAACGCCTGCCCGAGTATCTGGACGAAGAGCGTCTCAGCTACTTCAGCCACTACCGCGAAAACCTGACTGGCCTGTCGCATGAAATCCTGAATGACGACAAAGTGCCCGGCTATGTGCCCAGCCCGGATGCGTTCCCGCAGCATGAGCTGTGCCGCTACGACCTTGAGGGCTTCGAGTGCACGGTGCCGGCTGGACATTACTTCATGATGGGTGATAATCGGGACAACAGTCTGGACTCCCGCTACTGGGGTTTTGTTCCGGATAGAAACATTGTCGGAAAAGCATTTTTTGTCTGGATGAACCTCGGCAACCTGAAACGCATCGGCAGCTTCCAGTGAACATCCGCCACCGGAGCCAATCCCGCCGCTGGCTGTCTCAGCAGCGCGAGGACGGTTTTTCGCTGATCGGTTTTCTGTGCACGTTGATCGTGGTCGGGGTCGCTGGATTGCTGGCCTTGCGCGCCGGCCCGGGCGTGATCGAATACTGGGCGGTGGAGAAGGCCGTCAGGGCGGCGAAAGCGACCTCGAACACGCCCGAGGAAGTGCGCGGTACTTTCGACAAGATGGCGGCGGCCGGTTTCATCGACGCGATCGAAGGCAAGGACCTGAAGATCAGCGGCCGTGGCGACCAGATGGAAGTCAGCTTTGCGTACCAGAAGACAGTCCCGTTGTATGGTCCGGCGAGCCTGGTGATCGAGTACAAGGGTTCGACGGCAGAGGCCAAAGGTGCAGGAAATGACGCCGGCAACGATGCCGGCAAAGCGTCGGAGAATGCCGCCAGGTAGGGGCAAGAGCCAATGGATATCGACCAACTGCAACAACGGCTGGGCCACACCTTCGGGAATGCTGCATTACTGCAGCAGGCCCTGACACACCGCAGCCACAGCAGCCTGCACAACGAGCGCCTCGAGTTCCTCGGGGACTCGGTGCTGAACTGCGTGGTGGCATCGCTGCTGTTCGAGAAGTACAACAAGATCGATGAAGGCGATCTGTCGCGCTTGCGCGCCAACCTCGTCAAACAGCAATCCTTGTACGAGATTGCGCAGCGGCTCGAATTGTCGCAATGCCTGCGGCTGGGCGAAGGCGAACTGAAATCCGGAGGATTTCGCCGTCCGTCCATCCTGGCCGATACGCTCGAAGCGCTGTTCGGCGCCATATTCCTCGACGCCGGTTTTGATGCTGCGCGCGACGTGATCCGCGCGATGTATGTGCCCATCCTGCAGAGCGTGGACCCGAAGACGCTGGGCAAGGATGCCAAGACCCTGCTGCAGGAGTACCTGCAGGGCAAGAAGATCGCGCTGCCGCAATACAACGTGGTCGCCACCCATGGCGCCGCGCACAACCAGGAATTCGAAGTCGAGTGCCTGGTGCCGAAGCTCGACATCCAGGTGTTCGGCACCGGCGGCAGCCGCCGCGCCGGCGAGCAGGCTGCGGCCAAACTCGCGCTGGAGGCTGTGCAGGCCGCGCTGGTCAAGGCGCCGGCCGTGCCCAAGAAAACACGCCAGCGCACCACGCAGCTGAAACTGGCCGGCATTGCCACCATACAGCCGGATGCGCCGGTTGAGCCATCGGTTGCGGACAAGCCGGAGAAGGGCGACAGGTCCGACAAGACCGACAAAGCCGACAAGGCAAAGAAGCCAACCCCGCGCCCGGCACGCATGTCGGCCACCCGCGATGCGAATGACACGCGTCAGGCAGGCGATGCGACCGATGGGGCGCACGACAAAGTGCACGACCAAGCGGCGGAGCAAGGCCAGCCCGCTATCCGGGAACACCAGGACGAATTGCTGCTCGAGCCCGACGCGGGCAAGGGCGACGTCGTCAATCACAGCAAATCCGCATGAGTTCTTCCTCCGCCAGCACCGATTTCCGGTGCGGCTACATCGCCATCGTCGGCCGCCCGAATGTCGGCAAGTCGACGCTGATGAACAAGCTGATCGGCGCGAAAGTCAGCATCACGTCGCGCAAGGCGCAGACCACGCGCCATCGCATCACCGGCATCCAGACCCATGCCGATGCACAGTATGTGTATGTCGACACGCCCGGCTTCCAGACCCGCCACAGCAATGCGCTGAACAAGACGCTGAACCGCACCGTGACCACCACGCTGACCGCCGCCGATGTGGTGCTGTACGTGGTCGAGGCCGGTGTCTTCGGCGATGCCGATGCGAAGGTGCTCGAGCTGCTGCCGGCCAAGGTGCCGGCCATCCTCGTGATCAACAAAGCTGACCGGCTGAAAGACAAGGCGGCATTGATGGCGTTCGCGCAGGACGTCTCAGGCAAGCGTGACTTCGCGGCCATCGTGCCGGTGTCGGCCAAGCAGGGCTTCCAGCTCGATCGCCTCGAAGGCGAGATCCGCAACTACCTGCCCGCCGGCGAGGCGATCTTCGATGAGGATGACATCACCGACCGCAGCGAGAAATTCCTCGCGGCCGAGATCGTGCGCGAAAAAGTCTTCCGTTTCGTTGGCGATGAGCTGCCGTATACCAGCACTGTCGTGATCGAGAAGTTCGAGCAGGAGGGCGCGCTGCGCCGCATCTTTGCCGCGATCCTGGTCGGGCGCGATGCCCACAAGGCGATGCTGATCGGGCAGAAGGGTGCGCGACTGAAGGAGATTTCGACCCAGTCGCGGCTGGACATGGAAAAGCTGTTCGGTGGCCCGGTCTATCTCGAGATCTGGGTCAAGGTGAAATCGGGCTGGGCTGACAACGAAGCCGGCCTGCGCGCCTACGGCTACGAATAAGGCGCGCGATGGACGCGCCCGCGCAGCACACTGACGCACCGCCCCGCGCCGCAGACCAGCCGGCGCAACGCCAGCCGCGCGGCAAGGCGCCGGAGCGCGAGCACCGCGTCGCCAACCAGCCGGGCTTCGTGCTGCACAGCTACCCGTACAAGGAAACCAGCCTGATCGTCGAGGTATTTACGCGCGACCATGGACGGGTGCCATTGATCGCAAAAGGCGCGAAGCGCCCGCATTCGAAACTGCGCGGCGTGCTGCAGACCTTCCAGCCGCTGCAGCTGGCCTGGAGCGGCAAATCGGAAGTGCGCACCCTGGTGTCGGCCGAGTGGGTCGGCGGCCTGCTGCCGCTGGAACGCTCGGCGCTGCTGTGCGGTTTTTACCTGAATGAATTGCTGGTCAAGCTGCTGGCACGCGATGACCCGCATCCGCAGTTGTTCGACCACTATGTATCGGCGCTGAACCAGCTCGCGCACGACGAGCCGCCGGCCATCGTGTTGCGCAAGTTCGAGCTGGTGCTGCTGAAGGAAACCGGCGTCGCCGGCAGTCTGGTGAGCTTGTCCGGCGGTCGCTCGGTCGAGCCCGATCAGATCTACGTGTTCGATCCCGAACGGGGCCCGCGCGAAGCAGTCGCCAGTGACACCGCGCCTTCGGTGTCCGGCAAGACCCTGATCGACATGGAGTCTGGCGACTATACGGACCCGGCGACCCAGCAGCAGAGCAAGTTCCTGATGCGTCACCTGCTGGGCCATCATCTGGGCGGGATGCCGCTGAATACGCGACAGATACTGATCGACCTGCTGCAGCTGTGAGCAACGGCCGGCATCCATCACGATAAAGACAGACAATAACGACGACACAAGCAGCGCAACCTCCAACACAAGACCAGCCCCGGACTGCAGACCATGAGCTATCTGAACCCGCACGGCGCCGTGATCGACCTCGGCGTCAACATCGACCATGTCGCGACGCTGCGCAATGCGCGCGGCACCACCTATCCTGATCCGCTGCAGGCTGCGCTGCTGGCAGAGCAGGCCGGTGCCGATGCGATCACGCTGCACCTGCGCGAGGACCGTCGCCATATCCGCGACGACGATGTCGACAAGATCCGCCCGCAGCTGAGCACCCGCATGAACCTCGAGTCCGCGGTGACCGAAGAAATGCTGGAGATCGCCTGCCGCATCCGTCCTCAGGATGTGTGCCTGGTGCCGGAGCGTCGCGAAGAGGTGACGACCGAAGGCGGCCTTGACGTGATCCGCTTCTTTGATGAAGTGCGCAAGGCGTGCGAGCGGCTCGCGAAGCACGATATCCGCGTGTCGCTGTTCATCGATGCCGATGCCGAGCAGATCCGTGCGGCTGCAGAAGCCGGCGCGCCCGTGATCGAGCTGCATACCGGCCGCTATGCCGATACCGAAGGCGACGAGCAGCAGGCCGAGCTCGAGCGCATACGTGGAGGTGTTGCCACCGGCGTGCAGGTGGGACTGAAAGTGAATGCCGGCCATGGCCTGCATTACACGAACGTACAGGCCATCGCAGCCATGCCGGATATCGCCGAGCTCAACATCGGTCATGCGATCGTTGCGCATGCAGTCTTCGTCGGCTGGGAAAACGCGGTACGTGAGATGAAGGCCATCATGACCCGGGCGCGGCTCGATGCGCTGAAGGCGCGCTGATCCTCACGGCTGAGCAGACCGGATACCCGCACTGACAGGGCGCACGATGATCTTTGGCATAGGCACCGACATCATCCGCATCGAGCGCATCGCCGCGGCCGTGGCGCGCCATGGCGACCGTTTCGCCGGCAAGATCCTCGGTCCGCAGGAAATGGAAAAATACCTGCGCCGCAAGGCCAAGGTCGAGGCGCGTGGTATCCGTTTCCTCGCAACGCGTTTTGCGGCGAAGGAGGCGTTTTCGAAAGCGATTGGCCTCGGCATGCGCATGCCGATGACCTGGCGTGCGGTGCAGTTTGTCAATGCGCCCAGTGGCAAGCCGGTCGTCGTCACCAGCGGTGAGCTCACCGCTTTCATGCAGGAACATGGCATCGCAGCGCAAGTGTCGCTGACGGATGAGGCAGAATATGCAGTGGCATTCGTAATCGTGGAGAAGATATGAAGAATGGCAAGCCCGACCTGGGCCCGGTGATGCTGGATGTGGTGGGTACGACGCTGTCGGACGATGATCTGCGTCGCATCCGTCACCCGCTGACCGGGGGTGTGATCCTGTTCGCGCGCAACTACACCGATCGCGCGCAACTGACCGCGCTGTGCCAGGCCATTCATGATGCGCGCCCCGGCGTGCTGATCGCGGTCGACCATGAAGGCGGCCGCGTGCAGCGCTTCCGCACCGATGGCTTCACGCGCCTGCCGGCAATGACGAAGCTGGGCGAACTGTGGGACCGTGATGTGCTCGAAGCTTGCAAGGCGGCGACCGCGCTGGGCTTTGTGCTGGCTGCCGAGCTCCGTGCGTGCGGCGTCGACTTGTCTTTCACGCCGGTACTTGATCTCGATTATGGCCAGTCCGAAGTCATCGGCGACCGAGCGTTCCACCGGGACCCGCGCACCGTCACGCTGCTGGCCAAGAGCGTCAACCATGGCCTGCAGCTGGCCGGCATGGCCAATTGCGGCAAGCACTTCCCCGGCCACGGTTTTGTCGCAGCGGATTCGCACATTGCTATTCCCGTGGACGAGCGGGACCCGAAAGACATCCTGAAAGAAGACGCTGCACCGTATGGCTGGCTCGGCATGAGCCTGTCGGCAGTGATGCCGGCGCATGTGATCTATCCGAAGTTCGACAAGCATCCGGCCGGCTTCTCGAAGAAATGGCTGTCGCTGCTGCGCAAGGACCTCGGTTTTGATGGTGTGATCTTCAGCGACGATCTGTCGATGGAAGGCGCCAGCGTTGCCGGTACCGTGGTGCAGGGCGCGCACGCGGCACTGTCCGCCGGTTGCGACATGGTCCTGGTCTGCAATGCGCCGGCGAAGGCCGATGAGCTGCTGGCTGGCCTCGATCCGTCGGTCGCGATCGACGCGCGGCGCTCGGCCGAGCGCATCGCGGCGCTGGTACCGACGTCCGCCGCAAAAGACTGGGACGGCCTGCAGGCCGATGCGCCGTACAAGGCGGCGCGTGAACTGGTGCTGGCGCTCATGTGAAAGGGAATCGCCAAAGTCACTGGGTCGAGGCACGCACCGGGACGAGGGTTTTCACAGGGAAGTTCCTGGAATCGTCATCCCAGCGAAAGCTGGGATCCAGCGTCTTTTTCAATTAGCCATGTCTGATACACCTGCGCAGCCCGATCGCATTGATCAAACCGACCCGCGCTCAGCACTGCTGGAAGAAGTCGCACGCCTGCCGCACCTGCCCGGCGTCTACCGCTACTTCGATGCGCAGGACAAGCTGCTGTATGTTGGCAAGGCGCGTGACCTGAAGAAGCGCGTCTCCAGCTATTTCCAGAAGACGCTGGCCAGCCCGCGTACTGCCATGATGGTCGAGCGCGTCGCGCGCATGGAGACCACGGTCACGCGCAGCGAGGCCGAAGCGCTGCTGCTCGAAAACAACCTGATCAAGACCCAGCAGCCGCGTTTCAACATTCTGTTCCGGGATGACAAGTCCTATCCTTACCTGAAGCTTTCCGGCGGTGACTATCCACGCATGGCCTATTACCGGGGTGCGGTGGACAAGAAGAACCAGTACTTCGGTCCATTCCCCAGTGCTTGGGCAGTGAAGGAATCGATGCAGATCCTGCAGAAGATCTTCCTGCTGCGTACCTGTGAAGACTCGGTGTTCCAGAACCGTACGCGTCCTTGCCTGCTGCACCAGATCAACCGCTGCAGCGGCCCCTGCGTGAACCTGATCAGCCAGGAAGATTACGCGGTCGATGTCGACAACGCGGCCCAGTTCCTGCGTGGTCGCCAGACCGAGTTGATGCAGTCGCTGGAAAAGAAGATGCATGCGTTCGCCGAAGCGCTGAAGTTCGAGCAGGCTGCGGTGGTGCGCAACCAGATCACCGCGCTGTCGCGCGTGCTGCACCAGCAGAGCATGGAGACCGGCGGCGACGCCGACATCGACATCATCGCCGTCGCGGTGCAGGGCGGCCGCGCGTGCGTGAACCTCGCGATGGTGCGTGGCGGCCGCCACCTCGGCGACCGAGCGTATTTTCCGACCCAGGTCGACATGGTGGCCGGCGACGGCCCTGTCGAAGCCGAGGTGCTGAAGGCCTTCCTCGCGCAGCACTATGTCGACAAGTTCGTGCCGGCCATTCTGGTGGTGAACATCGAGCTCGACGAGCCCGAGCTGATGATGGCACTGATGGAGCAGTGCGGGCACCGGATCACGCTGGTATTCCAGCCGCAGGGCCAGCGCCGCGCGTGGCAGGAGATGGCGGTGAAGGGCGCGCAGATCGCACTGGCGAGGCTGCTGTCGGAGCAAGGCTCGCAACAGGCGCGCACGCGAGCGATGGTCGACACGCTGGGTCTCGACGCGGCCGACATCGATGCATTGCGCATCGAATGCTTCGATATCAGCCACACGCAGGGCGAAGCGACGCAGGCGTCCTGTGTGGTCTATCACCATCACCAGATGCAGAATGGCGAATACCGCCGCTACAACATCAAGGACATCACCGCAGGCGACGACTATGCCGCGATGCGGCAGGTGCTGACGCGCCGCTATGAAAAAGTCGCGAACGGTGACGGCGTGATGCCCGATCTGGTGCTGATCGATGGCGGCAAGGGGCAGGTCGAGGTCGCGCGCCAGGTGCTGGCCGAGCTGGGTCTGGACATCGGCCTGATCGTCGGCGTCGCGAAAGGCGAGGGGCGCAAGGTCGGTCTCGAGACCCTGATTTTCGCTGACGGCCGCGCACCGCTGGAACTGGGCAAGGAATCGGCAGCGCTGATGCTGATTGCGCAGATCCGCGACGAGGCGCATCGCTTCGCGATCACGGGCATGCGCGCCAAGCGCGCGAAGGCGCGGCAGGCATCACGGCTGGAAGAGATCGAAGGCATCGGCGCCAAGCGTCGGCAGAAGCTGCTCGCGCGCTTCGGCGGGCTGCGGGGCGTCCAGGATGCGAGCGTTGAGGAGCTGGCGTCGGTGGACGGGATTTCGCGGCAGCTGGCGGAAGATATCTATCGCCAGTTGCATTGAGCGCAATGCCCGCTGCAGGGGTGTCAATCTCCTTTAGAATAAGCGTCGGTCGTCATAAAAACTGAAACATGCCCTTCAATATCCCCATCCTGCTGACCTGGCTGCGCGTGGCGCTGATACCGCTGGTGGTTGGTATTTTCTTCTTGCCGGACGCGTGGATGACCGACTACGAGCGCGGCCTTTCGGCGACGGTGGTGTTCGTCGTGGCGGCGCTGACCGACTGGTTCGACGGCTACCTCGCGCGCAAGCTGGACCAGACCTCGGCCTTCGGCGCGTTCCTCGACCCTGTGGCTGACAAGCTGATGGTGGCCGGCGCGTTGCTGCTGCTGGTGCAGCTGGGTCGCACCAATGCCGTCATCGCCTTCGTGATCATCGGTCGCGAGATTGCGATCACCGCGCTGCGCGAATGGATGGCGCAGATCGGGGCGTCGAAGTCCGTCGCGGTCAGTTCGCTGGGCAAGATCAAGACCGCTGCGCAAATGATTGCGATACCGATGTTGTTGTACGCGTACCCGCTGTTCGGTGTCATCGATACGCTGTTCATCGGACAGCGTTTAATTGAAGTAGCCGCCTTGCTAACGCTGTGGTCGATGATGTACTATCTGCGCCGCGCGTGGCCGCTGATCAAAGAGCGGCACGATTTGCAGTGAACATCCGTCGCGCCTTGAGCGGGCGTGTTCGCGAGTGACTTGGGGCAGGCGCGCAGCAGTAAAAAGCAGTAAAGTTTCCAAAGGTGTTGCTTGACAAGATTTCTGGTTGGTTTATAATCTTGTTTCTGTCGACGCGGGAGTAGCTCAGTTGGTAGAGCGCAACCTTGCCAAGGTTGAGGTCGAGAGTTCGAGACTCTTCTCCCGCTCCAAAATTACAAAAGGGAAGCTTGCCAGCTTCCCTTTTTCATTCGTGATACCGGGGCGCCAGACGGCAACATGCCGGACAACGCGGTCTGCAGTTCACGGGTACAATACGGCTCCCTCGGCGGGGTAGCAAAGTGGTTATGCAGCGGCCTGCAAAGCCGTCTACGCCGGTTCGATTCCGACCCCCGCCTCCAAACATTGACGGCCTCCGCATGCGGAGGC
>JACCDH010725023.1_pt1 | contig 21651 bp, 14 predicted proteins | sample 7442481 | NCBI WGS metagenome assembly JACCDH01 (sample SAMN15323433, study PRJNA562643) | freshwater metagenome | isolation source: river surface water | place: USA:Blue River Watershed | collected 2017-08-15
CCCAGAAGGTAAGTTCCCCAGGCATCACCCTGGAGACTAGCAATGTGAAACAGATCATGGCCCTTGTCGGCATTCTTTTCAACAATATCTCCACGAATATATGCAATGCCTAACGCGGTCTGGCAATCAGCTATTCCCAGATCGGTCCCCTTCTTGAGCCAATAGAAGGCTTCGTTGCTTTGAACCTCAGGCCCTCGCTTACTCTCAAGCGCCTCAGCCAACTTGCTCATAGCAGGTCTGTGCCCCTGCTTGGCAGCCTCCCGGAGCCAATGGACACCTTCCTGTTGCTCTTCGGGGGTTTTGGCATTCCATGTCAAGTGATAACCCAGGACAGACTGGCCGAAGGCGTCTCCCAGCATGGCTCCATTCTTGAGATGAATCACTGCAGTCTCTTGATCTTCTTCCAGCAGGAATCTCCCTAATGCAGCACAAGCAGTCTCATTTCCCAGAGAAATCGACTTTCGCAGCCAATATTTGGAGACCTCATCATCCTTCGTGCATCCGTGATACCCGTTCCTGAAAATTTGCCCCAAATACATACACGCGTAGCTATCGCCCTTCTCTCCCGACTTTCTTAGGAGATCAATCCATTGCGCCGCATCTTCACCACCCTCGACATGCTTTAACCGTTCATACGCATAGCAATACATGGAGAACGGCTCCCCACTGGAGGCCCCCATCTCAAGGTGATATCTGTAATTGCTCTTGTCCTCGTCAGCCCAAAAGCAATGGGCTGAAAGATCCCCCAATTCCTCGGCAGCCTGCCTGAACATCTGAATCGCAGTTGCGGAGTCGGTCAGGGCCGTGAATCGAGCCAGGTTGATCAGTGACCTGGAAGACCCTGCATTAGCCCCCCTGCGGTACCAATCCATTCCCTTGTCGGAATCAACGTCAACTCCATATCCGAGTCGGTACCACCTCCCCAGGTGAAACATGGCAAATTCGTTACCGCTCCCGGCCAACTCTTCAAGAGCAGCAACTGCGCTTGAAAACAATCGCGGTGCATCCTGATCAGACCAATAGCAAGCAGCACGCTCATATGCAGTCCCCTGCAGGGCAGGTCGATTGGTGGTATGCCGCAAATAGTCGAGATAGTCATGCGGGTTGCAACTATCCTCGATACAGGACCAGACTAGTTGGTCAAGTTCCTGGTCTGAAGTGACTTCGTACATGATTGCCTCCTACATGGACAGCGTACGAAATCACAGGCTCAAAGAATGAGCCTACTCGCTTATATCCTCAGTGATCCGAAACTACCAGATGAGACAGGTTTAGTTACTTATGTCAGTCTCAAGTCTTCGAATCAAAAAATTGACCGTATCACTCTTGCCTGGAAACGTAGAAACACACAGAACGGACACCGAAATTACAACAAAAGCAATCCTATCAATGGAGTCAGATGCTTTGATGAAGGCAGCTGTACGCCCCAGAAGATCAACTAACTCCGATTGACTAACTGCAACACCATCTACGGTTCGGTTTTTCGAATCTGACCTCAAGATGCCCAGCCTGGTTCTAAGCCCGTACTCTTCAGTGATAAGTCCGTAGACCCTTTCGGTGGAACCAGTAAACCTCTCTGTCAGATGTCGAAGTTTGTGGTGCAGGGCTTCAGCAATAAAAGCGTAGCAGTCGGCAACCTCAGAAACTGACTCAGGCGTGGATAGCGCACGCGTTGGGATGGGGGGTGACGTCATTGAGTCAAATTTACCGGTTTTTTAGTAGGTTGTGGAAGAAATTCTAGCCTCAAAAAAACAATACTAATGCAGTATTTTCAGTATTATTTTAGCGTTATGATGCAGTTATTGCCCTTCAATTCATGGAACTCTTCCAAATAACTGCACCCCAACATGCTGGCACAGAACAAACAATCAATGGGATGGAGTGTTGTTACCAACTGCAGCAGTATCAAGCGACGCCGTGGTGACGCCATCACGCCTGCATTGAGTTCCAGGACCCTTGAGGACTTGTGCAGTTCGTGGGTGAAAAAGATTCAAAAAGTAACCGATCTTGAGACTGCGGCGAAAACATATGGAGGCCGGTCCTTTACAGAATCGGTAACAGCATGCCAACGCCTTAATGCAAACCTACACGTGATCTCCGCAGGCCTGGGACTCGTACACGTCAACGATCCGATCCCAAATTACAACCTGACAATCTCACAAGGCAATGGGTCGATTGCAGACTGGTTAACAGATAGAAATAAAGGATCTGCTGAGTGGTGGACATTGCTCAATGAAAAGCTAAACAAGCCAAATCCTATCTTGCGACTGATGATGAAATCTGAAGGAGTGATTCTGGCACTACCCTCTACTTATCTGGAGTTAGTAGCCTCAGAACTACTGATCCTGCCAAATAAAGATTTGGAAAAGCTGTACATCATCACTTCATATGCTGGACAAGAAAAGTTACATGAGCAACTGAAGAAAAGATGCCTTCCGTATGACGAAAGGCTAGATGGAGCGAAGAATTATCAGGGCACTAGAAATGATTTTCCTCAAAGGGCATTGAAGCACTTAGTGAACGAGATCGACTTCAAAACCAAACCCATTGAGGATGTACAACGAATCATCATGGAATTTCTTGGGAAACACTCGAAACCCACTTTACCTCCAAGAACCAAGTTAGATGACCATGGAATCAGGAAGTTGATCCGAAAAAACTGGAAAAAGTACGAAGGAAAGAGTAGCAGCCTGCATCGTTTCCTCCGGGACGAAGCACTTGTTGCCTGCGAGCAAAAAAGGTTCAGCATTCTCTGGAATGAAGTGAAGTTAGAAGTCACTTGAAAAGATCAATGAACATGAAAACACATCCCGAATATAGTGACCTGGTAATTCGAGCCTTGAGAACACAACAGGGAGATGGATTAACGGTGTACGCCTTCTTTGTGAAGGGTGGGGACATAGTTCGAGTTGCCGACATTAGTCGTATTGAACGATCTGATTCGGAAAGTCTGAAAGGCTTTCAGCGAACCGAAATCAAGAACCATGTCAAAGGAATTGTGGACTACCTCAACCATGGTCAGGTTCTTTTTCCTAATGCGATCATCTTGGCAATGTCTCCCGAGGTCGTCTTCAAGGCATCAAGAGGGACTAAGCCAACAGGCGACGAAAGCATTGCCGAGTCGGGAACCTTAACCATCCCAATTCACACCGAAGGAAATCGGGTAGCTTGGATTGTTGATGGCCAGCAACGCTCATTGGCTCTTTCGCAAGCGAAAAACAAGGAAATTCCTGTTCCAGTTATTGGATTTGTATCTAATAGTCTGGAGGTTCAAAGAGAGCAATTCATCTTGGTCAACAAGGCCAAGCCCCTTCCAGTCAGGTTGATTAACGAACTCCTTCCTGAAACCAATGGCCTGATATTGCCTAAAGATTTAAGTTCGCGGAAGGTTCCCTCTGAACTTTGTAATCTTCTGAACCAAGACAAGGTTTCGCCTTTTTACAAGCTTATCAAGCGTGTTTCAGACGATAAAAATTCAAGTGCAGTTGTTACAGATACAGCTGTCATCACCATGATCCGTAACAGCCTGAACAACCCACTTGGAGCCTTATCACAGTTCAGATCTGCAAACGGTAAAGATGGGATCGACCTAGAGGGGATGTACCGAGTCTTGTGCACGTACTGGTTAGCTGTACGAGAGGTATTTCCCGATGCATGGGGCAAGGATCCAAGGAAGAGTCGACTAATGCACTCAACTGGAATTCTGGCCATGGGAGTACTCATGGACAGAATCTACGCTCGTCTCTCGGGCGTTGATGAAGACTTCAAATCTATTAAACGAGAACTTGAAAGAATCCAATCCTCGTGTCGTTGGACGTCGGGAACTTGGGATCTCATCGGTATTCAATGGAACGAAATTCAAAATACACCTAGAGACATCAAGAGATTACAAGATGTTCTCGTTAGAGCATATTCGAACGCTAGTAAATGAAATTTCTTTATTCAGATACCCAGGACTACGTTGATCCTGGCTACGACTTCATAGAAGATCGAAACGCACCGGGACGTAGGCGTTACTGGGATGACATGTACGCGCATGAAATCATGAGTCAAACCACATACGACGGTCTGTTGGTGTCAATGAGTGCACTGCGACAAGCCGATGGAGTGGCGACATCTAAGGTTAGATACTCAACGGCAGAGGAACAAAGATTTCTACGCGATGGTGCAAGGAAATTTTTACGTTATGGGGGACCCAAATTTGCGAAATCCATGCTTATGGGGGATTGCGGTGCATTTGCCTATGTTGAACATGAGTATCCAGCATACGAACCCGAAGAAGTAGTTGAGTTCTACGATGAGGCCGGATTCACACACGGGGTTTCACCCGATCACATCATCTTTGATTGCGATCTATCCAATCCGCCCTCCACCGAGATCGAAGAAGCAACTCTAAATCGATACAACATTACCCAGCAGAATGCTGAAAGGTTCCTAAAGTTAGTCAAAAAGGAAGACTTCCCGTTCGAACCGATGGGAGCTGTCCAAGGGTGGTCTCCCAAGAGCATGGCATCGTCTGCTAAAAAACTAGAAAAGATGGGTTACAAGTACCTTGCTATCGGAGGACTTGTCCCATTGAAAGTTGATGCAATTCACGAAGTTTTGAAGCATCTTCGATCTGCAATTTCCCCTGAAACAAACATCCACCTTCTAGGCTTTGCTAAAGCAGACCACATACACCAATTCCTTGACTACGGGATCACAAGTTTTGACTCAACCTCACCCTTGATACGTGCTTTCAAAGACCAAAAATCAAACTACTTTCTACCAAAAATAGGCGGAGGGATCGAGTACTACTCCGCAATTCGGATACCACAGTCCATTGAGAACCCACGGCTTGTGCGAGGCATCAAGAAGGGATTATTCAATCCCGACGTGTTGATGAAAAAAGAAAAGATTGCACTCTCAACGGTGCGAGGATTAGATGCAGGAAGTGCTACGGCAGAGGATGCATTGCAAGCCGTCATGGACTACCACCAATTCCTTCTACGCGGAGAAGGCATGACATCAGAAGAGATTGATAAAGAACTCAAAAAGACAGAGTTTCTTGTCGCCCGAACGATTAAAGATATGCCTTGGAAGCATTGCCACTGTGATATCTGTCGCAATGTTGGAGTGGAAGTAATCATCTTCCGGTCTAGCAATCGAAATAAACGACGTGGGTTCCACAACCTCCACGTTTACCACCAACATCTCCACAAGACACTGGGTCAATGATCATGAGTACTTACAAATTCAAAGCGATCCGAGCACATCAAACAAATGATCATTTTGTATTTTCGTTTGCTGCGCATCCAAAAGATGTTTTGGAATTTTCAGAGATTGAGAGGGTTGGTCGTGGTGATGACGGTCAACTAAAAGGATTTCAGAGACACCAAATTTCATCTCACATAAAAGAGATTCGTGACTATCTCAAGCGTGATGATGCCCTCTTACCAAACGCAGTGATTGTTGCCTTCATTGATGGCGTAAAAATCAAAGAACTCGGGGATGAAGTTCTAGAAGTCACAATCAACGCAAAGGACAAAAAACCAGGGTTTGTCGTAGATGGCCAACAACGCCTTACCGCACTCTCAGGGATTGATAAACCTGATTTTCAAGTGTTTGTATCTGCATTGGTTTGCAAAGACTACAACGAGTTGCGTCAGCAGTTCATCTTGATCAATAACACTCGTCCACTACCCAAAACGTTGATCTATGAATTGCTACCAACAGTTGATGGCCTTCCGGAACGTTTTACGGTTCGCTCGTTCGCAGCAAAAATGGTGGACAAACTGAATTTCACACCCGGATCTCATCTATGGGGTGAAATACGTCAGCACACTAATCCACTTGGGGTACTTAGCGACACCGCAATGCAAAAGTTCATCATGAACTCAGCATCGGATGGAGCACTGCGAGAGATGATCAAGGAAGAAAACTTCGAAGAGAAAGCGTACGACCTGATCAATAACTTTTTTGGGGCCGTGAAACGTGTTTTCAAACCAGAGTGGATTGGCATGGTCCCCAGAACTTCGCGCCTAAAACACGGTGCCGGTCTAGTTGCTCTTGGGTTCGTCCTGGAAGTTCTGTACAGCATGAATGGTGCAACGACGGAGGACGAGTTCGCCGAAGGTCTTGAACTTATCAAACCTTTTACAGCATGGACAAGTGGCATCTGGGAATTGGAGGATAACGATACTCGACCATGGAATGGCGTTCAAAACACACCCTCTGACGTTTATCTTTTGTCTAAATTCTTAGTGAAGGTAACCAAGAAGGCTGTTCGCAAGGCAAATAGAGGTTGACTCATGGGAAATTTCAACTGCTCCGCACTGGTCCTCTTCTCTGGAGGTCAAGATTCTGCAACATGCCTGGCCTGGGCCTTAAATAGGTTTGAACGAGTTGAAACAATTGGATTTAATTACGGACAACGCCATTCGGTAGAGCTAGATTGCCGTTCAAAATTTGTTGCCGGACTGAGGAAATTATTTCCAGAGTGGTCGAAAAAATTAGGCGATGACCACATGCTTGATCTGAGTCTACTAGGTCAAATCAGCGACACATCACTAACCAAAGAAAAATCAATCCAGATGGAAAAATCTGGATTGCCCAACACCTTTGTGCCTGGAAGGAATCTACTGTTTCTGACGTTTGCTGCGACCGTGGCCTACAGACGGAATTTGAAGTTCATAGTTGGCGGCATGTGCGAGACAGATTACTCTGGTTACCCAGACTGCCGTGACGACACCATCAAGGCACTACAAGTTGCGATTAGCCTTGGTTTAGATACTCGAATAGTTCTCGAGACCCCACTTATGTGGATCGATAAAGCAGCGACATGGCGAATGACTGAGGACCTAGGCGGCAGTAAATTGCTCGATCTTGTCAGAGAGGAAACTCACACTTGCTACATGGGTGATAGGTCACATCGTTATGAATGGGGATACGGATGTAATGCCTGTCCTTCGTGCGAACTCAGGCGCATCGGATACGCCAACTACACAAAGAGCAAGTCATGACTTATAGCGTCAAAGAGATTTTTTACACCCTGCAAGGAGAAGGATTGCGAGCAGGTCGACCTGCTGTCTTTTGCAGGTTTGCTGGGTGCAACCTATGGACGGGGCGAGAAGAGGATAGAAGTAACGCGATTTGCCAATTTTGCGACACAGATTTTGTGGGCACTGATGGCACCCTTGGCGGCAAATTCACACTTCCTCAAGAACTAGCTGCTTTGATAGCGAAACAATGGCCTACTGGCAAAGAACATAGGTATGTCGTTTTAACAGGTGGTGAACCGCTTCTACAGGTTGATGTGCCTCTTTTAAAAGCACTACATGAACAGCATTTTGAGATAGCAGTAGAGACGAATGGGAGCATCCCTGCACCTCCAGGGATTGATTGGATTTGCGTTAGCCCTAAGGCCGGTGCTGAATGGGTCCAGAAAACGGGGCAAGAATTGAAATTAGTCTTTCCCCAGCCAGGTTTGCTTCCTCAAGATGTACCAACAGTTGGCTTTGATCATTACCTTCTGCAACCAATGGACAACCTGTTTCAAAAACAAAACACTATCAAAGCCATAGAGCACTGCCAATTGAACCCCGAGTGGAGATTGTCAGTTCAAACTCACAAAATTTTGGAGATTAGATGATGAGCACTCGAACAAACATTTTTGATCTCTCTCAACGCTTCTTTTTCGAGGCAGCTCACACCCTCCATAGGTCGTACGAAACTGAAGGTAGTCTTCGAATTCATGGACATACCTACGAAGCCGAAGTAACCGTGTCTGGTTCACCGGATCCCAAGACTGGGATGATCGTTGACTTAGCTTTACTTCGAAAAGAAGTCGAACGAGTGCGCTCAATGCTAGATCATCGATTCCTTGATGAAGTCGAGGGTATTGGACCTGCAACCTTGGAAAATTTGACTGTATTTATTCGAAATCAAATGGAGCCCACATTTCCCAATTTAACTTCGGTCTTAGTTGAGAGGCGTGTAAGCGGCGATCGTTGTTTGTTGCGTTGGCAATAATTTATATTTGATGAATTTTTCAGCTTAATTTTTCTGCTCTTTGCTCAGCAGCCGCCACAATGCTATTTGTACCAGTACCTTGAACATAAACGACACGTGATCGGCAGTCATCAAATGCTCTGTAGACAGCATGTGAACATGCTGCCCAAACCAGCAAAATCACATCGGCGGCTTTAGCAGTTTTTGTTAAACCGTCTTGTACAAGGCTTGTAACCACGATCACTTCGGCCTTTGTTCTTGACTGAAGTTCGCGTGCCGCCTCGCGCGCAGCACTCTCCTGCAAAGACACAATGGCAATTTTTTGCCAAGGCGCGTTAGTCAACGCATCTGATTGCTGATCCTGGACCAAAGGACGCAAGCTCTCCAGATCCTTTGCAACATCTTTTGCATCCAACTCCAGAAAACCCGCTACTCGCGTCCAGAGACGAAACTCGGATGGAGTTAGGATTACTTGCTTGCGATGAGCTAAGCTAACGGCTTCGACCCACAGATCAACCATTTCATCAGGATGCGGATGCAAGGGGGCAAGAGAATCTAATACGGCTAGCACCCAATCAAGTCGGGGCAACACGGGGCGCAGTTGCCACCAAGCTCGGAGTAACTTTGTACAACTCTGCATGGATGCAGCAGACAAATTTGCTATAGCAGCAAGGAGTCCATGTAGTAAGTGAGCATCCTCTTCGCTTGCAGAGTCACCACGTACATAAACAAGAGCTTCTGCAACCGATAGATATATATCAATATGCTTTTGGTTTGGAAACCCCGGCAAGCTGAAAATCAAATCAACTAAAGAGGTCAAAACCTCTTGCATTGCATTGCGAGAGGAGGAACTTGCCTCAATGATGGGGTCAGAGATTAAATCCATCACGACATCTGGAACTGCATCCAACAATTCAGAATCCACACTTACTCGAGCATCTAATTCGGAGAGATGCAACTCCAATGCGCTAAGCGATCCTTGTCGAACAAGTACTTGAAGGATGTTCCAATACGATTGCCTGGGGCTAGGATGGTTGCCACTCGACTCATCGTGTTCGTTAGCAACTGTCTTTGCATTTTGAGTTGATTGCGGCGTAGTTACTTGGACATGATCTGCTTGAAATCGATCTCGGATGAATTCCGCCAAGGTTGTGGGCAGGTCTGACAACAAAGAAATCGCAGTTGTACCATCATCATCTATGCAAGCGAAGTATGCGAATAACGGGGCGCGTGTTATTTGCAGTGACACTAATGGTAAAAGCGTTGTTAGTTTTTTAAACCAAGGTCGCAATTTTTCAATGACGATGTCAGGTGTGTTCATCAACTCCATTGGTTGCAGGATTTCGTGGATGACCGCGTCAGTAATTGCCTCTGCAACTCGTGTCGGATGCGTCAAAGCCCACAGACTGTGCTTCTCTACCAACTCAAGCAATGCCGCGTATTCACGGGCTTCACCCAATAGGCGCAACCGCATTTGCATTGTTTTGTGGGCCTGCTCCAGGTTCCAGCGGTCAATATCATTGATGACCTGCTCTGCCTCGCCCCAATCCCCGCACCGCAAGGCAGTCACAAAACGAAACCGAAGTACATGGACTGATGGCGGAGATGTGGACGCCATGTTAGGCATACATGTCAACAATGCATGCATCTGGTGCAAGATGCACAAAATGGTTGGCAAACTATTGAAATCAGAGGACCAGCGCAAGTATCCTGAGGGCGATACCTCGTGCACCAACTTAGCAAGACGTCCTTGTGAAGATGACCTAGCGAAATTTAGGTCTCCATGCGTTCCGTAGCCAGGTAGAACCCAAGAGCGCAAATCCTCTGCATATTCCAGTAATCCTCTGGAATCCCCACCAAAACTGACCCAATGAACAGTTCCTTTTGATGGCAATGCATACGGAAGAGTACTTATGTCACCAGATCTAGCTCGCTCTATCAACATATCCAGTGCCGAAGCATCTGGATATGAAGATACGCCTATTTTTGCCTGCCACGAAGACGGCAATGAACTCAGGCATTCAGTGATGAGTTTCTCAAGAACGGGATTCACGTTACTAACTGCTTCCATCTACGATCCAATTCGAGATAAGCCAAACTCATACGCTTTGCAACCTCAGGGTCACTTCCTGCATGGTAGAGCAGTTTTTCTTTGTTTATATGAACACCTGAGTAGGTGATATTCATCGAACCCTCAAAGTAAAAAATAGGGGTCAAAAAACCCTTTTCATGCAAATCGTCACTTGCCAAAACAAAGTTAACACCATCCTGAACGAGACCTGGATTAGCTAAAAAGTTGAGAGTTACTTCTGTGCGTCGTGAAATTATTCGGACCTCATGTAAGCGGACTAGTTGACGAAGACAATCCGAAAGTCGTATGACACTTCGCTCTTCGATTCCGGGGACCAGATGACTAAATTCACCAAAACGATTTTCAAAAACTACAAATTCAGAAATCCACGGACTGCATATATAGATGGGACGACTGGGAGTATCCAGAAGTAGCAATGTCGTCATAGCCGAACGGAATAACTGACGTAATTCCAGATTCGCGGCATTAGACCAAAGATCCATGGTTGGCATATCAATGTCCTTCCCATGGATCTATTTCCACATCAGTTTCCCATCGATCATTTCGACGGCGAATTCCGACGATACGAAAAGCGGATGAATGAAAACCTCTGTCAATTTCCGATGTTAGTAATACTGCAAGACTTTCTGCAACGTGATTTCGCTGGTCTGCGCTGTGACACAAGCGGATACGAGTTTGATTCCGCAACGCCTGCAATAATTCAGTAATCCAGTCCGTTCCGACGCCTACGTCAATGGTGTAGATGGAGTTAGGTCCCAACCACAGAGCAACCAATCTTCGCGATGGAGACAGTCCCCGCGCTTCACCTGATATCCCTAGACATTCTGGGCAGGAATCTGTGCAGGGCTCAAAATTTAATCGCATGAATGCCTGATAGATTTGCGTATCATCTGGTTCGGCATTAAAAATGTTTCTCAGGGTGGCCTGCATCTGAGAGCGCACACGATCCATGGTTGTAAGCCAATAAGCAAATGAACGCGCATCGACTGCAGTGCCAATTCGCTTTGCTACACGCGATCGTAACCCTGACAATCCTATTAACCAACGTTCAGTCACAATATTTGATCCAGGACCCAGTACCTTGGAAAGCAGAGAAGTAATGTGACGCTTACTAATGGGCAAATCCTGTCTTTCCATGGCGGTGATCAACGACTTACGAGCGTTTTCAAGGGTGCGATAGTCCACTGCACTTCGTACATCATTGAAAACACCTCGTAATTCTGCGTAAGGATCACGAGCACCACGAACAGATCCTAATATTGTTGAACGCGTCTCTTCTGATGGGCAGATCGATATGGCCCACTCGAATGCCCGATCAAACTGTTCGGGATCAGTAGAAATGGCTCGCATAAGGCGTTCAATGACACCAACACCTCCAGGATCAGTTTCTAGGATCCATATGCTAGTAGTCGCATCCTTGTTAACAACTTCGACTTTTAATGCAACATCCGAAGCTTCGGGTAGAACTGCTCGGATTGTTTCCTCAATTCCAGCGCGAATGGTTTCTATGAAACGAAGGCGTAACCAGTCATTGAATTGATCGTTCAGGGGGCTCCACAGAACGGATGCAAGTGCGGAAATTTCAGCGTAAACCGCAGGGTTTTCCCAGAGATCCTTCAATTCTGCGAGTCGTCTGTTATCAGAATCGTCACTTTCAACAGAAAGAATAGATCGCATGACCTTCGCAGCAGCTTTTGCTTTATCAGGAATAAGATCCCAGGCTGATTTCAGATCAATACGTTGCTTTAATGCCGTTGCGACAAGCATTCCGATAGTGGTTGAACACAAACTTCCAATAGCAAAGTGTGATGCACATGATCGCAGTAGTGGAGATTCAGATGCTCTGTAGCGGAAGTAAGCTACCCGCATTTCTTGCAGCATGGTTTCCTCCATCGGAGGAATTGTTTCTAACATATTAGAGTTGAAAACCAACTCCAGTGCGTCAACGGAACGCGTATAGCCTATGGCGGCAGAAGTCGCATTTCCTTCAACATCTTTAGGCGGCGTAATATCTAGCACTCCACGGCGAACTTGATCCTTACTTAGATGAATTTCATATCGACACTGTCGCGAAAACCAATAGGTATTGACGGGGGATTGATCGCGATGGAGCCAAGTTCTTGAATCTTCAAATAATTTCGCCATAAGGCCTTTGGAATGAATCCCGATATAGCCTGGCTGACCGATTTGGAGAACCCTTAACTCCCATTCCCACTGTGCATTGCTGCTGCTCTTTACTTCAGTTGGAACGTCAGCAAAAGTCACTTCTGTAGGTTGAAACAGATTTATTCCATCTAGATCATCATTTTTAACCCATCCGTTACATAGCTCGCCGACACTGATCGAAGTAGGAGCTGGTGTATTCAATAGCTGAGCAGAAAACATTGGCCATTTCGAAGGATCACGGGGATTGACTACAAACCGACGTGACACACGTCCTGGCACAGTCTCATACAGTGCCTTGCTTGCATCCATTAATTGACTAATGCTCCCATCTAAGTGCAACTCAACATCTTGGGTGTCCAGTACGTCCCAAGTAGTTGATGGAAGGAATCTAGGCAAAAGGCGTGGGCGACGACCGACAATAGGATAGTCGGCATCCATGAACTTACGCAGATCCGGTACAACATGTCGCAAAACTGCCCGTGGAGAGGACCAAATCAGTCCACGTGCCATTTCGGCAGGATCGCCCACACGAAATCCTCCACTTCGACCGCCTAACCAATTTGTAAGAGCTTGTGTGAACTCCTCACGTAAATTCGTGTCATTCAGTAACCCTCCGACAAGTATCTCTGCTGCACGGTCACGGTAGTTTCTACGTGTAAGGTACAGATTAGGGGATGAGATTCCAACCTTAAAGGCTATCCAATCTACCAAAAACCAAGTCGCCTGAATTCGTAACAAGTATGGGTTAAAAACTGGAAGCGATAAACGTTCAAGTACCGGACTGAAGAGTTGCTCGCTATCCCTAAACGCCCAACGATCTCTACCCTGGTCACTAAGTACAACAACAGTCCAAGGTCGCATGCCTTGACGGCGTCCAGCACGCCCCTTGCGCTGAAGAAATGAAGCAGCACTTCTTGGTGCTTTGTGTTGTAGAACCATGCCTACATCAGGATCGTCGTAACCGACCTCCAAAGAACTTGTGGCAAGAACAATATCCGCTTTGGCATCGATGCCGGGATCTTGTGAGCTAATGCGGTCTATATCCAACCGTGTTTGCAGGTTATGCCCAAGTGCCACAGGAAGTTTCCAGACTTGCCCTGCCGCGTCCATAGACGCATCGTTAGCATGTGGTTGTCTGAGTCTGGCAAGACTTAGCGTTTGCTCGGCATTCTTCAAATCAGGAAGCCATCTATTTACAACATCTAAGTTATCAGTAAAGCAAAATACTTTTTGCCCATAAAAATGCGCAACATCAAATACGGAGCGTGTTTGAGATTTAATGCCTTTCGGTGTGAGCAAGCGAGCGCCAAGCATGGCACTTTGGATAGAAGTAGACAAAACACCTGCACCGCTTCCCGGATGTGATTTCAAAACCACGTTGTACTCTTGGCCCTCAATTGACAGTTCTTCTTGGGTGAGATTTGGTGCAATTTCCTCTATTCGAGTAGTTTGTACGCCTGTAAGAATCGCCAAATGCTCACTGGCATCTTGCAACGTAGCAGACAATCCAACATAGTGGATTTGACGGTCTCTTCTAAGTGGACGCGCCCAATAGGCAAGTCGACGCAAGATCCAAGGTACCTGCGCACCAGTAATACCTTCATAAGTATGGACCTCGTCCATCAACACCAATCGCAATGGTGAGGCTACAGATCCTAGCCCTAATACTGCTCGTCCGAGTTCACTAGAAAGTTCCTTGTTGAGCATTTCAACAGATGTTAGGAAAATGTCAGGCGGACGTTGGATCAGATCATTTCGAGTGAGGCAGACCGTGCCGTCTGCGAAAACCACTTCTCCATTGATGGTGTCCCGACGCAATGTCGACTTACCAGAAAGTCGGTCTTGATCGGTCCAAACTAGACGCTCTCCAGTCTCTGGATGGCGCAGATGTGGCAGTAAACGCCCTTTTTGAAATTTGGCATTTCTCCAATTGGTCAGTGCCCATTTGTTTGGAGGAAAAGTCTCAAAATCAGCACTGTAAGGAACATCCCCGATGAGAACACCAACTCGAATGGGGCGATGCAGAATACCTAAACGATTAACAATTTCCGCCTGATAGGTTGCCTCAGCGAACTGATCTGAAAGCAGAACATTGCGGGGATACAACGCTAAAACTCGAGTAGCTGCGCGGACATCGTTCGCCACATCAGATGCTATTCCCATCAGTGCTGGGATATAGAAAGACTTGGTTTTCCCCCCACCAGTACCAGCAGTCACTACAGTACCGGTAGGAAAATCCGACCCACGGTAATTCGCCAGAATTCTTGAAATAGCTCTAACTTGAAATGCTGCTAATTTAAGGGGACGTTCGCCTCCCATCAACGCATCAAGTACTTTCCGTTGCAAAGCATGCATCCAAGAGTTAGATGAGACACTCTGCCAGACTTGATCAACGCTCTGGTCACGAACAGGGAATCTACGAGGCGCTAGATGCAACTTAACTTGTGATACCAACTCAGGTGCATGCGACCAATCATTTGCCTTAAATCGCTGTTTAAGGCGAGCCATAAGTCGCAGGGACTCAGCAAAACGAGAACGATAAGTACGAGGTGAATCATCACTAACACGATGAAGTAGACAGCATTCAGCAAGATTGTCAATAAACAATTCTTCGCTGCCGTTAGCAAGTTCTTGAAATGCAAATCCCCATTCAGGATCGTTGGAAAATAGATCCACGATCTCATCACTCGAATGTGCAACTTCAAAAAAGCCCCACTCTAACAAAGCCGCTTCACGTCGTTCGAGTTTTGCTAGTAATTCGCCAAGGACTTTTTCAGAGTCATTCATTTAGATACTACGCCCTTAACTGAGTTTCACCGTCAATTGAGACAGAAGTGAGGGATGCTCCTTCAAGAAAGATTGAATTTCAGGCTCAAGCAGTGTTTGGATTGATCCCACACCACGTGCAGAGTCGCTCAGAAACTTTCCCACATTCCCTGGAATATTCAGCGCTGTTCGTGCCTCTTGAAGTTTTTCCCTAGCGGCACGATAGCGAGCAACAGAGTCATTCCCGTCAGGGTTCCGACACTTATTGAATTCGGATAGAACTTTCTGCAGTGTCTGTTTCGAATTCGAATCAAATTTACCGGTAAGCTCAATCAAAGTCTGCGTAGTCTCCAAAATATCAGTATCAACTGAATCCCAGGTCTGGGTAATTTGTTCTGAAATAACTTTACTAACTTTAGCGAGACTATCCAATCCTGCCGTGAGTTTAGATGTAACTCCTTGAGGCTTGATCTGTTGTTCTAAAGTATTTAAAATAACACGGAGAGTCTTTATTTTTTGAGCGATTTCCGTCCTTAACAAATCAGGTTGCCCTTGCATTTCACGTAATGTATTGATACGAGCAAGGGATTTTTCCAAAATTTCAAAAGACTCATCTATTTTTTTTGTAGTGGTACTAATTTGAATTTTTGTTTGCTTAAGTTGCTGCTGAAGTGGTAAAGCTTCAAATTGTTTCGCAAGTTTTAGGAGTCGATTGCTTTTAGTCGGCATTATTAATATCCTCCTTTGTAGAGTTATTAACTGAGTCCAACATATGACTCAACCGCTTGATTGTCGAGTTTGCAAGTAAACGTTCCGCATTTACCTCATCTTCTGTAACCACCTCCGCCATCACAGATGCGACGTCCTTGGCTAGTTGTCTCATAGCATTGTCAATATCCTGCGAAAACTGATAGAGTTTCATCAAGGGCGCAAGATCTAGCGAAAGAATTCCATCAGGGCCAATTGCCTCGCTTTTAACTGCGCCTTCTAGGCATGACACCCACGATGTGACTTTGGCAGGAGCAAGCTCTCGAATTTGTTTCTGTAAATCCTCACGGCCCATTGATTGTGATGCGTTGGCACAAGCCTTCTCTGCTGCACGTGCTGACTCAAGAAATATCCGCATACCTTCAATGAGGCTCACATTGCTCGAGTCATCTGCTTCTGACTCGATGCCCCAATGTTCGAGGATGCGTCGACAACCATCTAGCACGACAACAAGTTGTGCGTGCTCCTCCTGTAACGCTTCGCTTAAACGTCTCCAGTCGGACTGAAGAAGTTGCGAAATTTCAGGATATTCTGATGGCAGGGAAGAATGATCAATCGTGGGTAGATTGGCGTCTGAACGAAACTGTGCTATTGCCTCTTGGATCACACGACTATCTATAAAATTTAGATTGCGCGTCCCCCCTTGGGGCACAGATAGTTGTCGAAACAAAAACTGTCGAATCTTCGGCACTCGTAATACAACATCTGATGCGAGTTTTTTTGCAATTGGAGTCAATGTCAAAGGTTCAATTACTTCAAAAGAAGAAATTGACTCAACTGCACCAGAGGTATCACTTGGCAGCGTGGATCGCCTGCAAAAACGAAGTGCAATTATTAAGAAGGCAGCAGCTATACGTTGTACATCTTTGGCAGAAACAGTTGTTACGTCATACGACTGAAGCATTTTCTCCCGATTGTGGAGAAGCCATCGAGCATAAATTCTCTTTTGATTTATACCACCTTCAAATTTCCAAGATCTACTTTGACCTAAGTTCTTGTAGTCTAATAATGCATTCAATAAGTCATAGGTTGACTGGTTGCGAGGAAAGAAGAACCTAGCCTTAGTTCCACCCGCTGGGTTGGAATCCATATCCTCAATTTGGATGTTTCTAGTAGTAAGAGGAGGGCTTCCAGTTGTTGAAAACTCTTGCATCGCGAATGAAGGATATCTTGAATTTTCCTCATTAAGGGAAGCCTTCACAACCTCAATCAATAATTCACGATATTCTGCGTCTTTTGTCAGCTTTCTGTTTTGGTCAAACCATAATTGCAAACGTTGACGAGCATCTTGAAGCGCTGCTGTAACTGCTGGTGCTTCTTGCTTGGGATGATCTGAAACAGTGGGATTTGAAACTGTAACTTTCTCCGGCAATGTTACAGTAGGTTTTTTTATAGGTGGGGATGATTGTGATGCACCTGAAAATCTCGGAAGACCAAACCAAGGCAACATCGATTCAATAGTTGCACGCGAATCTGAGATTGAATGCTGCCCAGACCAGTACCACGAAACATATGAGAGTTGATTACGCTGGGTACTACTCCACCCACCCAATACAGTTTGACTTGCTAGTGATAAGTCAGTGGGAAGTTGCGGCTTAATGTTGATTCCAAGACTTGGACTAGATCGGGAAACATTACCAAGAGTCTCCAACAGAGGCAGCACAATATGCCGTAGTAAACCTCGCGGATTGCGACTACTGTTAACAATATCAAGGCCTTCCAGTAACCGCGAAGCCGTTCCCGGTGCTAATGGATACAGACCAATTTCAACCTCTCCAAAAGTAACACTAGAAAATGCCCCAAAGCATTTTTCTTTTAGTCCGCATCCATCACAGGCGCTATGTTGTACTTCATTAATTCGGCGTCTATCTTCTGCCAACACGGAGATTTGAGAATCACCAACTCTCAGAGCATTAAGGTAGCGAGCAACAAAGCGGTCCACCTCATTTGCATCGGTAAGAGATCCTACGTTCCCAATATCGCCTTGGATTTCGAGTGCGAGTGTAATTCGATCTTTTTTGTTTTCCTGTAATCGGTTGTAGGCTGGAATCGTCATGCCTAAGACACTGAGCATTTTGCATAGGTCAGTGTCGCCTTGAGGTTCGAGTGCGTTAACTAATTCTTCGTCCAAGATGGACATAGTTGAGACATCTTCAATGAACAGAGCCAATTCCTCGCCAGTTTGTTTCATTGCTCGACGAATTCCACGAAAAACTTCATGCAGGGTCTGCCCCTTTATTCCAGTTACGTTGGCAAGTGCCTCACGAAGTACTGAATTGACAATAGTGGCACATTCATTCCGTAGTGTTTCCTCATCCTCTAATAAATCGAGCATTAAGGTATCCACAGATTGCCCTCTTTGTCTGCCACGGAAGTCGAAATCTTCAGCAGTAAACATCGGCAGAGATTCTCTAGTTTGCACTTCGCTTTCATTGATCAAGCGCTGGATATTATTATCAATGGTGCTACCGGTGCGACACATTAACTCAGTCATCCGTATGTCCTGGAATAACTGATGGATACATGTCAAGTCATCTGGAAGTTTGCCATTCTCTTTTAAGCCCTTCAACGCTACTGATATATGAAATGAAAGTTGATAGCGAGCTTGATCCGCTGAAATTTGCGCAATTGCTCCTTTCACCTCGGCTAGAAAACGTTCGTATTCTGGCAATTGATCTACCAATTGTTCAAGTGCATCTTTAAGACTTCCCGAACGGCGACGGATAAGTACAGTCCGAAGTTTTCCTCCGCCAGAACGCGATTCTCCACGAACCAATGCATCCTCGAATCGAAGACGTAACCAATTAATCAACTGTGATTTACCTGCACCTGGCGGTCCCTTGATGACAACAAGTTGTTCGGGAGATTCAGATTTGTAAATTTGATTAAATAACTCAGCCTCAGTAACGAATTGCCCTGACTGCGCAAGACAATTGATAGGTGAATGTGTAGCGAGGAACCAATCAACCTTCGAATCGCTTAATTGAGCAATCGGAGAGAGGCGACTTTGAACACTTGCGATCGTCCAACAGGGGTTGCCTTCAACTTGCGGCATATTTTCGGGATTCATTTTCTCTCCCGTGTAGAAACAAGTGACACACGATCGAATCGATCTGACTGGAGACTTTCCTGATTAAGGACAGTTCCCCCATTTTCAAGACTCCATCCTTGGCTATCTTTTGGACAGTCCAATTGAATAATGCCCTCATCATGAAGATTACGCAGTGCTATTGCCAGTGCTTCAGTACAAACACGGTCCGCAGACGAATATACGTTTACCGACATATCGTTGAACAAGTTGCCGCCGTCAAGTTCTGGGCAATTTTGAGCAAGTAATGACATAAATGGTGCAGCATCTAGTCGCTGAACGCCTTTAAACAAGACAGGTATGACTCGTAAAAGTCGCACGGTGGGGTCAAGAATAAAACGTTTTGAAGGGTCATACCAACCCATTCCGGCATAGGCATACCAGCGTAGGTAGTGACTTAATTTAGTGCTATTTAGTTGATTTCCGCGATCGATATCGATAGGTAACGCTTCATTGAATTCGGTACACAAATTATCGCGAGCACTCTTCTCTTCTGGAATAAAACCGGTGCGTGCAATTACATAGCCATACAGTCGACCGAACCAAGGCTCAACATCAGGCGATGATAAAACTCTTCGGTCAAACGCCTCCAAAATAGCTTCTTTTGCTGAAGGCTTGCCATCACGAATAGAGTAGGTCAATCGCAGGTCTCCACCCTCTACCTGTTTTAACAATTGCAGTTCTTTTGCAGCATTCAATTGATTAGCTGCATGGGAACTGCTTGGCGAAACATCAGGCAAGCCTTTGGGTTGCAGGAGTGACTTCACAGCATCGGAAGTAGCCGTTTTTTGGCGAAGTTCATACAGAACATCAAGTAAAGTCTCTAACTGTATGGGCACAGAGGGGTTATCAATGAACACTTACGTTTTTCTCCATAATTGATAGTAACGATTTGCGTGTATTTACCCAATCATCGATTGCACTCTTTCCCCAAAATAAGCGGGACTGATGTTCGTGAAGGAAGGGCCACATATCGTCAGGACTCTGCTGGGGAGACCCCAATATCCAATGAGCACATAAAGCACCTCTTTGATGCAAGAGAGAGGCATTCGTGCTAATTTTCCGATCATGTATGCATATGACAATTTCGTTAGCTCGAATAGAACTGACGGTGTCATTATTTAATAAGTCAATTCGGTAAGGCAAATTTCTTTGACCTACAGTTGAGTTAACTAATCCATTTACTCGATTAAAAAAATGTTCGTTTGTAATGATTCGCAAACTTAATCCAGTCTGCATGACGCGACGAAGTGCCAAAATGACAATGCCCTCATCTTTACTGGATTCAATCGACGGACCGTAAACGATATCTATTAAAGGGGTAGTTCGAGGTTGCGTTATCCGAAAGGCTAGAGATGCCACTCCACACTGCAAATTTATGTCCACACGACACTTAGAGCAAGATCCGCACATGCGGTAAGTATCTCTTCCATAGTGCTCTCGCAATATACGGCACGCTGGTACGCTATTCATCAATAACTTATCCAATCGTTCACGACCAACACTCATTGACGTCAATTCATTAACACGAGACGACTTTAATAAAGATGGCAATCGTGATTGAAGAGTGATAGTTGATTCACGCATCTTTACAGTTGCCCACTCTCTTATTTCACCCACCTCCTCACTGGTGTCAATCGACAAATTCTCTATTTGCAGTAATTGCGCGCGTTCCATCATTAGCAGTAAGCGCTTGTTCCAGGTGACACTTTCTTCATAACTACGTTCGTGCAACCTGTAGTTTGGCGATACCCATAATGGAATTCGATATTGCGTTGTTAACTCAGTGAGTTGAGCTTTGTTCCACATGGCAGACCATCGACCCGAAATTTTTTCCTCATCACTAAGTAACTTTGCCCCTAGTCTGCTACCAACTTCGCGATCATCTTTAGTCCACAATGCAATCGCCGAACATGGTGCACCATCGCGTCCACCACGACCGACTTCTTGATAGTAACGGTCAATATTTTCGGGATAACAAGCATGCAGTACAGAGCGTACGTCTGCCTTGTCTACACCCAGACCAAAAGCAGAGGTAGCAACTACCACGTCAAGATTGTCAGATCTCCACATATCTAGTATGCGAGTACGTTCTGATTGACGAGTTTCACCATGAAAGCACTCCACGCGTTTGAGCCCCAAAGATTTAAGTCTTTGCATCCACTCTTCAGCCTTCTTTCTCTCTGTTAGATACAAGATCATCGGTCGAGGTAGATGTAAAACTGCATCTAAAACATGTCGTTCATGCAATTCCATATCCATATCCGATCCAGAAGAGAAGTAATGAATTTCTGGCCGTAAGCGCTGAATTACATACTCTTCCCAAGACACCCCTTCTCCCGCAAACAAGGTTTTCAGCGTATCGGTCGTACCAGGCCCGAAAGTGGCTGAAAGCAAAAGCGATCTCACCCCCTGCGGAGCAATGCTTCTCCAGTACCTCAGACGGGCACCAAGTAGTTGGAATTCAACTCGGAAACTCGAACCCCACGAGTCTACGATGTGTGCTTCATCAATCACGATGCGAGCGAACCACCCCGTTTCCGCGTGATTTTCGAGTACTGGACCGAGTCGGCCAGCAACAATCGACTCAGGCGAAGTAACGACCAAGCGGCAATTTTTATCTCTCACTGCTTCTAAAACACTTAACGCATCAGCATCTGAGGTATACAGCAAAGGGTTGTGAGAGTTCTTCAAAGGCGTCAAGCACAGAGCATTGACCTGATCGATCCCGAGGGCAACAGTAGGAACTACTACTACTGTCAGTCCGGGTTGAAACGCGGCA
>JACCDH010664744.1_pt1 | contig 21645 bp, 17 predicted proteins | sample 7442481 | NCBI WGS metagenome assembly JACCDH01 (sample SAMN15323433, study PRJNA562643) | freshwater metagenome | isolation source: river surface water | place: USA:Blue River Watershed | collected 2017-08-15
CTGTCGGCCGCCTGGCCGGACAGGAAGCTGACGATGCCGACCTTGAATTCTTGCGCGTGAACCGGCGCCGACAGGACGGTGGCCAGCAAGGTGGCGGACAGGGCGGCGGGCACACAGGCGCGCTGCCTCGGGAATGGCTTCATGGTCTCCTCCTGTTCAGGTATGGCGCTCAACGAGGGGCGAGTGCCGGCTCTGTGAACGCTTCGGCGGCATCTCTGCTGGCATTGTGTTCCGAGAAATAAGGGGCGGGTTTTTTTCTATAAAAGCACGGTTGATCGTTAAGCAATGATCCGATTGGTCAACTTGTTCAGTCAATGACTATCGTTGCTGCGATGCCGTAGTGCGCTCATGCCAGAGGCGATACAGCACTGTCGAACATCGAAAATCAGGCGTGGCTATTGCAGCGCAAAAGCGGGCGGCACGGTTTTGGACGGGGTGAGGATGAGGATGAGGGGAGCCGGCGTGGTTCTGCCGGCTTTCGCTGCGGAGGGCGGCGCTGACGGCTCAGCCGGCGTCAGCTGGGGCAGGCGGCGCGCTGACAGGGCTTAACTGCAGGCGCAGCGCCGGCGCTTGCGGCGGCACGCGCGCGCGCATGCCCTGCAGGTAGATCTCGAGCTCGGAGAGTTGCGGCGACTGCACGACGTAGGGCGGCTTGCCGCTGTAGGCCTGGCCTGCGCGTGCCTTGAGTTTCAGCAGCGACGCCTTGCCACTGGCATCGTGCACGCAGACCGTGGTTTCTTTCGGGCTGACCACGAACAGCCGGGTGTCGGCCTTGCGCTGATAGGTCGGGGTCCAGGTCTTGAGGTCGCCGGGCACCGGGTTGGCGCAGGACTCGGCGCTGGCGAGCTTGCTGTCTGCGCCCGTTGAAGCGGGCGCGCTGCCTGATGTTGCCGGGCTCGCGGCGCTCGCAGCGCCGGCCGCCTTCGCTGCCGGCACGGCAGCGGGCATCGTGGATTCGACAGGGGCGGCGGTCGCTGCAGTCGGCGTCACCGTCGTCGTCGCCTCCGCTGCACTTGCTGCCGGTGCAGCAGGGGCCGCCGGCATCGCTGCAGTTGTCGATGGCGCAGCCTGCGTCGACGCGTTCGCATTGTTTGATGTGCCTGCGTTGCCCGAGCTGCTTGCCACCGCCGATGTGCCCCCCGCCATGCGCTCGGGCGTGGTATCGGCCGGTGTGATCTCGGCCTCGGAAGCGACGGGCGGCATCTGCTCTGGGTCATTGTCCGGTGTGCCACGCATCTTCGCGTAGAGCGCCAGCACAATGGTGAGGGTCACCGCGCCGATCAGGATCTTGCGGCGGATCTCCGCATTGCGTTCGACGGCGGCCAGCCGCAGATCAGTCGCTTCTTCGCCCTCGCCATGCACCATCAGCGACGGCGGTGCATCAGCCGGTACCGGCATCGTGTCATCGGCGCCGGGGCCGGTCACGATATCGTCGTAGGGGATGCCCATCGCGGCTGCGTACTTGCGGATGGCGAGCAGCTTGTGCGCCGGCGTGTAAAACGGACGCACACCGCCATCCTCGATGTGCTGCACTTGTTCGCGTGACAGCGTGCACAACACGGCGACCTCGGCCACGCTCAGGCCTCGCTCGGTGCGTGCCTCCCGCAGTTTCGTGCCGTCGATGACGACGCCATCGAGGTCAATGACAGTGTTCATGGGCGCGGGCGATGGGTCGGAGCAGCGTTGACGTCACTGTCAGCAAACGGGCGGCGTGCGGTCAGGACGTTCGATGTCATGCCTGCGCCTGGTCGCTGACGAGCTCAAATGAAAAAGCGCTCGAGGCTGGCCAATGGTATGCCATAGCCGCGGGCGAGGCGCACCATGGTGCGGAAGCCGGGCTCGCCATAGGCGCCGCTCTCGATCTTGGACACCGTGGGCAGTGACACCCCGCTGGCGGGATCACCATTGATCTGGCTGGCGCGGCAGACATCGATCTTGCTCATGTGCCGTGCGAGGCGCACGGCCGACAGGTATTCGTGGCACTCGGCAAAGGCTTCCGGGCGGATGTCTGCCAGCCACTTGCGCGAGATCTCGGCCAGCGAGCCTGAGCCATCACGCGCGAGGCCAAGGTTCAGCGCCGCGGGTTTCACTTCGAGGACCGGCGTATCCATACGTCTTGTCTCCTGTCTGTCGTCGGTGCGCGGGGCGATCATGTCGGTCGGCCGAGCGCGCGGGTCACCAGGTTCGAAGTCGTATCTTCGTCACCCGGCCTGCTGCACGCAAGGAAAATATATCCTTGAAGAAACTATTTATATAGTCCCGAGGGGCAAGCGCGCGTAGGGTTTGTGTAGGTCGCTGGCGGTTCGCCACGCACTGCGCGGCAGCGCAGCAGGCCGCTGCTGGCGGGCGATGAGGAACGGATCAGCCGAGGCGATCGGTGATGCGTGCCAATTCAATAACGTTGGCGACGCCCAGCTTGCGCATCATGTGCATGCGATGCAGCTTGACGGTACGGACAGCGATGCCGAGCTTGTCGGCGATGTCCCGGTTCATCATGCCAGCCGACACCATCCGTGCGATCTGCACTTCGCGCTCGGTCAGGCTGGCGAGGCGGGTGGCGACGTCATGATCCTGCTCATGGTGGCGCGCGTCGTGGTGGTAACGGTCGAGTGCCTCGCTGACCGCCGCCAGCAGTGTCTCTTCGTCGAAAGGCTTGATCAGAAAGTCCAGTGCGCCATTCTTCAGCGCCTGAACCGCTTCGCGCGCGCCGCTGCCACCGCTCATGAACACGATGGGCACCGAGTCGGATTGCTCGATGAGCCGGCGCTGCAGCTCAAGGCCGGTGAGGCCCGGCATCTTCACGTCCAGCAGCACGCATTGCGGCCCGGGGAAGACCGGCTCGCCGCGCTCGAGCACGTCAAGAAACTGGGCCGCGGAATCGAAGGTTTCGGTCGCATAACCTTCCAGCCCCAGCAGCGAGCTCACCGCCTCGCGGATCGCCTGGTCATCATCAATGATGCTGACCAGGCCGCGTGCGTGGCGCACGGACTCGCGTTCGTCGTGAATCGTGATGACTCGTCGTGTGAGGGGCCTTGCCATGCGCGCATTATAAATTCCAGCATGACCTGCAACGCTGCCCTTGGGGGCAAGCGACCCCGCCGTGCAGCGCGCCGGCAGAGCGGCAACGCAGGCAGGCTGGGTGTTCGGACGAGGGTGGCTCAGCGCAGGTGGCTCAGCGCGGGTGGCTCAGCGCGGGTGGCTCAGCGCGGGTGGCTCAATTGTCGCGGCCGAACACGAACTGTGCCTGGCCGGAGGGCGGGTCGTTGGGGCTGCGGCGCCGCCGTCCGATCGGTCGCATCGACGCGGGCACCAGTTTGTCGACGCTGCGCCGGATGTCCAGCATCTGTTCCGAATGTGCAAGCCGCACCAGGCTGTGCATGGTCTCGCGGATGAAGTAGAGCTCGCGCGGGCTGTTGCCGCTGCGCGCGGACGAGTAGACAAAGTCTTCCATCAATTCATCGGTGCGCGCGGGGGACGCGCAGTCAAGCAATGCAAGCTCGTTTGGTTTCATCGGGAGGCTCTGAAAGGTGGCAATGTGCAAGACCCTTATTCTTCAGAAACGGCAGTCTAGCGGGAATCCCCTTGAAGTCCAGACTACCTTGCTTGAGACAAATCAACCACGCGTGAGTCTCTGCGATTTCGCTAGAGATTGTTTAAAAATTTGTAATGCTATTCGAACGACAATTCAATTTTCGAGCATTCACTGTCTTGGTGCATGGCGAACGGTTGCCTTTGTGCTCGCTCAAAAGCAGCACTGGCCCCGGCCGCACAATCAATCTGTGTCAGCACGCATCAGACGATAACGAAAGAGGAAGCCATGGACAGCCTGAACCAGCAACAGAAGACCCGCCTGTACACCGCCCTTGCCGACAGGGAGCGCGCGCTGCGCGATGACATCAAACGCGAAGTCGACCTTCAGGATGATTACATGCAGCTGGCCAGCGAAGTGCCCGACCCGGGCGATCAGTCGTTCGCGAATTTGTCTATCGATCTCGGCAATGCCGCCGTGTCACGCGACATGCATGAGTTGCGTGCGATCGAGCTGGCACGCAGGAAGATGGACAATGGCACCTATGGCGAATGCATTTCCTGCGGTTACCCGATTCCGTTTGAAAGACTGCAGGCCATGCCCTCGGCCGAGCGATGCGCACCCTGCCAGGAAAATTTCGAGCATACCCACCATGACGGTTTGCGTGGCTCGTCGATGTGAGCGCATGGCGGCTGTGCATGGCAGCCGTTCACCGAGTCCGTTCGTCGCGACCGGTGAAAGTCGCGCGTCTCCCCTACAATCTCCGCTGTTGCCCGCGCTCGCGGGCCCTTCGACACAGCAGGAGATCGCATGGACAACGCAGCGCGCAGGGCCGGGACAGGTAAGGGAGGCCCGGCCACGATCATCCTGCACGCATGGCGGATGACGCAGCGCGACTGGCGCGCCGGTGAGCTCAGGCTGCTGGTGGCCGCGCTCGCGATTGCGGTGGCGGCGCTGTCGGCGGTCGGCTTTTTTGTTGATCGGATGAATGCAGCGCTGCAGCGCGACGCAGCGCAACTGCTGGGCGGCGACCTGGTCGTGCGCAGCGACTACCCGTTGCACGCGGACTGGCGCACTGAAGCGCTACGCCGCGGATTGCGCACGGCCGAGACCATTGCGTTCCCCAGCATGGCCACCACCGGCAGCGGCGACGACAGCGATGCGCGGCTGGTCGCGGTCAAGGCGGTCTCCAACAGTTATCCGCTGCGCGGCGCGTTGACGCTCAGTGAAGCAGGGAAGGTGCATGAGGTGCAGGGTGCGCCCGACGCCGGTACCGTGTGGGTCGACCCGGCGTTCATCGACACCCGCAACGTGAAGGAAGGCGAGCTGCTGCAGCTGGGCTCGCGCCGCTTTCGTATCGCGGCCACCATCGTCAATGAAAAGGACCGCGGCGCCGGTTTCATGAACTTTGCGCCGCGCGTGATGATGGCCTTGCCCGATCTGCAGGCCACCGGCCTCGTGGGGCAGGGCGCGCGTGTCACTTACCGTACCCAGCTGGCCGGTGATGCGACCGCCATCGCCGGCTACCAGCGCTGGCTGGAGGCCGAGATCAAGCGCAACGAGGTGCGCGGTGTGCAGGTCGAGTCGCTCGAATCCGGCCGCCCCGAGATGCGCACCACGCTCGACCGCGCGCGCCAGTTCCTGTCACTGGTTGGCTTGCTGACGGCGATGCTGGCGGCGCTCGCGATCGCGATGGCGGCACGCCGCTTCATGCAGCGCCATGTCGATGCGTGCGCGATGTTGCGCTGCCTCGGCCTGACCCAATCCGAGGTCACGCGCCTGTATGTGATCGAGTTCGTGCTGGTCGGCATTGCCGGCGGCCTGCTCGGCGCGGCGCTTGGTTTCCTCGCGCACTTCCTGCTGCTGCAATGGCTGGGCTCGCTGCTGACCACGGCGTTGCCGGCACCGGGCGCCTTGCCCGCGGTGCAGGGTGTGCTGACCGGTTTGTTGCTGCTGCTCGGTTTTGCGATGCCGCCGGTACTGCAATTGCGCAATGTGCCGCACAACCGCGTGATCCGACGTGAGTCGCTGCCGCCGCGTGCGTTCACGCTCGGCGGCTATCTGCTCGCGCTCGGCTGCTTCGTGCTGCTGCTGGTGTGGCAGGCACGCGATACCCGGCTCGGCCTGCTGACCGCCGGCGGCTTCCTGCTCGCGCTGGGTGTGTCGGCCATGGTGGCCTGGCTGGTGCTGCGGGCCTTGCGATGGCTGCGGCCGGGTGCCGGCATCTTCCGCATCATCGGCAGCAGCGGCACTGCGGCCTGGCGTTTCGCGCAGGCCTCGCTGCGGCGCCGTCCGGCGGCGAGCATCTTGCAGATTGTCGCGCTGTCGCTCGGGCTGATGGCCTTGCTGTTACTGACCGTCGTGCGCGAAGATTTGCTGTCCGCATGGCGCAAGGCGACACCGCCGGATGCACCGAATCATTTCATGATCAACATACAGCCGGAGCAGCGTGCGCCGGTCGAGGCAGCGCTGCAGCAGTCCGGCATTCGCGATGCGGCGCTGTACCCGATGATCCGCGGCCGGCTGGTGCAGGTGGACGGCCGTGACATCGGTCCCGAAAGCTACGCGGAAGATCGCGCGCAGCGGCTGGTCGAGCGCGAGTTCAACCTGTCGACGATGGCCGGGCTGCCCGCACAGAACACGGTGGTCGATGGTGCGTGGTTCGATGGCAGCGCGCGCGCCGAGGCCTCGGTCGAGCAGGGGCTGGCGAAGACACTGGGCCTGAAGCTGGGCGACCGTCTGCGCTTCGACGTTGCCGGGGTACCGGTCGACGTGACCATCACCAGCCTGCGCAAGCTCGACTGGAGCTCGATGCGCGTCAATTTCTTCGTGATCCTGAGCCCGGCCGCTGCGCAGTCCTTGCCCGCCAGCTGGATCACCGCCTTCCATCTGCCATCGTCGCAGCGGCAACTGGTGAACACCCTGATGCGCGATTACCCGAACCTCACCATTGTCGATGTCGGCAGCATGGTCGCGCAGGCGCAGCAGGTGATCGGGCAAGTGGTCGGTGCGGTCGAGTTCCTGTTCCTGTTCACGCTGGCCGCCGGCATCATGGTGCTGGCGGCAGCGATGCTGGTGTCGCAGCAGGAACGCATGCATGAGGCCGGGCTGTTGCGCGCGCTCGGTGCGACACGCATGCAGCTGTCCCACGCGCAATGGCTGGAGTGTGCGCTGGTCGGCGCCTGCGCCGGCCTGCTCGCGGCCACCGGCGCGTCCCTGGTGGGCTGGGTGCTGGCGCGGCAGGTATTCGACTTCGAATGGATGTTCTCGCCGTCGCTGTGGGCGGTGGGGATGGCGATCGGCATCGCCTGTGCTCTGGCCGGCGGCTGGGCCGGCTTGCGCAACGTACTGTCGAGGCCGCCCATGCTGACCCTGCGCGAAGGCTGACCCGCGTCAACGGCGGCGTGCAGCCGCCCGCGTACATTCCCTCACTCGACGAGTTCGTGCGGCAGGGGAGAGAGCAATGCGGCGCAGGCGTGACAGGAGAGCTGACACCAGGTTCGGCAGCAAGGCAGCGACACGCTTGCCGCTGTCGGTACCGCTGTCCTTGCTGCTGTCGGCAGCGCTCGCCGCCTGCAGCAGCATGGCCCCCGGCATGCAGTTCGGCCGTGCGCAGCCCACCGATGCTGACGGTCTCGCCGGCAGTGCCGATGGCAAGCAGCCCGAAATACAGCTGATCACCGCGCGGCTCGTGAAGACGGAGCGCGATGCGCGCGAGCGCCGTGTGTCCGAGGACATCGGCTTGCTGATGCAGCCGGCGCAGCCGTACCGTATCGAGGCCGGCGACGTGCTGCAGATCGTGGTCTGGGACCATCCGGAACTGTCAGCGTCCATGCTGCCGGCGGTGCCCATCGCCGGTGGCGCCGGGGCCGGCATCGCCGGCAGTCCGTTGCAGCCCAGCTCCGGTTTCGAGGTCGACCAGGAGGGCATGCTCGAGTTTCCGTATGCGGGCCGGCTCAAGGTTTCCGGCATGACCAGCAGCGAGATACATGCGTTGCTGACGCAACGCCTGGCACGCTACCTGAAGCAGCCCAAGCTGACCGTGCGCGTGCTGAATTACCGCAGCAAGCGCGTGTATGTCGATGGCGAGGTCAAGGCACCCGGCGTGCAGCCCATCAATGACATCACGATGACGCTGACCGAGGCGATCAATCGCGCCGGCGGACTGAACCCGACCGCAGACCAGAGCCGCATCATGGTCAGCCGTAACGGCCGCACGTTTCAGGTGAACCTGCCGCAGCTGGTGCAGCGCGGCGCCAACCCCGCGGCGATCGTGCTTGCGCATGGCGATGTGGTGCGCGTGCCGTCGCGCGAGGAAAGCAAGATCTTCATCTCCGGCGAAGTCACCGCGCCGCGTGCGCTGCCGATGCGCAATGGCAGACTCACGCTGAACGAGGCGCTCGGCGAGGCCGGTGGCATCAACCCGGTCACGGGCGATGCACGCCAGGTCTATGTGGTGCGCCGTACGCAGGATGAGTCCGTCGTCTATCAGCTCGATGCGAACGCGCCGGGCGCGCTGGCGATGGCCGAAGGCTTCGAGCTCAACCCCAAGGATGTCGTCTATGTCGCCGCGACCCCGCTGACCAACTGGAACCGGACCATCAGCGCGATGATCCCGGGCGCGTTGCCAACGGCCGTCATTGCCACCACGCCGAACCGCTGAGCTGGCGACCCCTCAGGCGATCGACGTGCGAACCCACATCCTCTTGCTCTGCACCGGCAACCTCTGCCGCAGCCCGATGGCTGAAGGCTTGATCCAGGGCTTGCTGCCGTCGCACGGGCTTTTTTCTGCCGGGCTGTGCGCGCTCGACGGCGCGCCGGCCGACCCACTGGCCATGGCGCTGATGCGCGAGGCGGGCACCGATATTTCGTCGCATCGTTCGCGCCGGCTGGCCGGCTGGATGCTGGCCGAGGCCGACCTCGTGTACACGATGGAAGCGGCGCAAGTGGCCAGCCTGAGGCGGCGCTATCCGCAATACGCGCGAAAGATCGCGCGCCTCGGTGAACCGCTGGGCATCGACATTCCCGACCCTCACGGGCAGTCGCGCAAGGCATTCGAGCAGAGCCTTGCGGCGATACGGCGTGCGGTGCAGGCGCGGCTGCCGTCATGGCTGCCGCCACCGGGGCATCACGGTAGCGCTGCAGTGGCCGGCCTGGTTCTGAGCGCCTGAACCACAACCAAGGACACCCGCTCTTGATGCCTTCCACGCCTCCCCAGCTCGCCTACCAGGGCGAACCGCCGGTCTTTTTGTCGGACGACAGCGACGCCGACCTGCGTGCCTATGTGCAGACGCTGTCCGAATTCCGCTGGCTGGTGCTGTGGGTTGCGCTGGCCGTGCTGGCCGCCGGCAGCCTGTACGCGTTCCTTGCAAAGCCGGTCTATGAAGCGAGCCTGATGCTGCACGTCGAGGAAAAGGGCCAGCGCGAACCGAAGAACATCCTGGGCGAGGCCGGCTCCATGTTCGACTACAAGACGCCGGCTGCGGCCGAGGTCGAGCTGCTGCGTTCGCGACTGGTGGTGGCGCGCGCGATCGATCGCCAGAAACTTTACCTCTCTGCGTGGCCGCAGCGCTTCCCTGTGCTCGGCAACTGGATCGCCAATAGCGGGCTGGGCAGCCTGCTGCCGGCGCTGGACGGATGGGGCGGTTATGCGTGGGGTGACGAGCGCATCCTGGTGGCCGACTTCAGCGTGCCCGAGCTCCTCGAGAACCGCGAGTTCAGCGTGACGGCGATGCGCGATGGTCGTTTCATGCTGGCCGAGCCCGGGTCCGGGCTGTGGTTCGAGGGCAGCGTCGGCACGCAGCTCGACGAGTCGACCCGCTACGGCCCGCTGCAGCTGAAGATCGACGTGCTGCGCGCGGCGCCCGGTACGCGCTTCGGTCTCGTGCGCAGCTCGCGGCTGTCGGCGATCGAGGCGGTGCAGAAGTCGCTCGACGTGGCCGAGGTCGGCAAGCAATCCGGCGTCGTGCTGGCGACGCTGAAAGGATCGACGGCCGAGGGTGTGCACAACCTGCTGTCCGGCATTGCGCAGGAATACATCGCGCAGAACAGCGCGCGCCGCACCGAAGAGGCCGACAAGTCACTGGCCTGGCTGAACCAGCGCCTGCCCGAGCTCAAGCAACAGCTGGAACAGGCCGAGGCGCGCTACAACCAGTTCCGCAACCTGCATGGCACAGTCGATATCGGCGAGGAGGGCAAGATCAACCTGCAGCGCTCGGCAGCGGTGCGCACCCGCAAGATCGAGCTCGAGCAGAAGCGGCTTGAGCTGCTGTCTCGCTACACGCCTAGCCATCCGGCGGTGGTCGCGATCGATGACCAGTTGCGTGATGTGAACCGCGAATTGCGCGACGCAGCGGCGCAGCTGCGCGAGTTGCCGGTGCTGGAGCAGGAGATGGTCAAGCTGGCGCGCGACGTGAAAGTGAACAATGAGCTGTACAGCGCCTTGCTGTCGTCGGCGCAGCAGCTGCAACTGATCACGGTGGGCAAGACCAGCAATGTGCGCCTGGTCGATGCGCCGGAAAAGCCGGACCAGCCGGTGACGCCGAACCGGCCGCGCATCATCGCGGTGTCTGCCTTCGCCGGGCTGTTCCTCGGCGTGCTGGCCGCTTTCCTGCGGCGCTCGCTGCAGACCGCGATCGACGACCCGGAAGATATCGAACGCGGCTTCGGCCTGCCGGTCTATGCGAGCATCCCGCACAGCACGATGCAGCAGACGCTGGCCGACAACACGCGCGACCCGACGCGCTTGCCGCTGCTGGCGCGGGTGTCGAGCATGGATATCGCGGTCGAGGGCCTGCGCAATTTCCGCACCGCGCTGCAAGTGTGCCTCACGCATGCGAGCAATCGCGTGGTGCTGATCACCGGGCCGACCGAGGGCATGGGCAAGTCCTTCGTGTCGGTCAACCTCGCGTCCATCATTGCGGCCAGCGGCCGGCGCGTGCTGCTGATCGACGGCGACCTGCGCGATGGCCAGTTGCATCGCTACTTTCATTCGCCGCGTGGCGGCGGCCTGTCCGACATTCTGGCCGGTGCGCCGCCGGCGGGACTGGTGCGGCACAGCGTGCTCGAACATCTCGACTTCATCGCCACCGGCAGCCTGCCGCCAAACCCGTCCGAGCTGCTGCTGCGGCCGGCGCTGGCGGCGATGCTGGCCGAGCTCGAGCCGAACTACGACGTGGTGCTGATCGATGCCGCACCCTTGCTGGCCGTGGCCGACAGCCTGGTGATCGGCGCGCATGCCGGCACCATCTTCCTCGCGACACGCTCGGGCGTGACGCGGCCCGGGGAGATCGCCGAATCGATCAAGCGGCTCGCGCGCGCCGGCCTGTCGGCACGTGGCGTGCTGTTCAACGACATCATTCCGCGCCCCGGACGCTATGCGTATGGTGGCCGCTACGGCTATGGCAAGTTACGTCAACTGGGGTACAGCACCGATGCACAGCGCAGCGTTCCTTCAGAGACTTGAGCGGCAGCCCGGCATGCAGCATCATGCCTCGCGCGTTGCGCTGCCGATCGATCCGGGGTTGTCGTCGGAATTCCATACCTGGCCTTTGCCCGGCTATCTGTGGCCAGCGCTGGAAAAGCGCAGCCAGAGTATTTTCTGCACCGAGCCGCATTTGCGCATTCATGCGTCGCTGACAACCGACATCGAAGCCTGGGTACAGCGCTGCGATGGCCGCATCGTTGCACTGTGGCTGTTCAGGCGGCAGGGGAGTCGGGCGCGCGTGATCAATGAAGTCGCCACGGTCGGTGTGGCCGAGACCGAGCAATTTGCTGCAGCCTTGTTCGCACGCTACCGCGAACTGGACGTGATCGAGCTGCATGCGTTGCATCTGGTGCACGATCCCGGACACGATGCCGACCCGGTCGAGTGCAAGCGCTCGGCACGCCTGTGGCAGCGAGCGACGATCTCGGAAGACTTCGTGCTCGAGCTGCCGGCCACCGTCGATGACTGGCATGCCAGCCTGTCGGCGCGCACCCGGGAGAAGCTGCGGCAGTGTGTGCGGCGTGCGCAGCGGGCCGAGCCTGCGATCAGCTTTCGGCTGCGGCATGATGCAGACATCAGCGAGCGCGACGTTCGCGCCGTGCTGCAGATGAGCCGCGCCCGGATGCGTTCCAAGGGCGTCAGCTACGGCATGAACGACAGTGAGGAGCGCCGCTTGTGCGCGCTGATGCGCGAGCGCGGGCAATTGGCCACCATCGAGGTCGATGGTCAGGTGCGCGCCGGTCTGTTGTGCACGCTGGCCGGCAATGACGTGTACATGCATGTGATCGCGCATGACCCGGCGTTCGATGAGCTGCGGCTCGGCTACTTGTGCTGCGTGCTGTGCATCGAGGCGGCGATCGCGCAGCGCATGCAGCGCTTTCATTTCCTGTGGGGCTGGTACGACTACAAGGTCAGGCTGGGAGGCAAACGGCAGGCACTCGAGCATGCGCTGCTGTGGCGCAGCCAGCTGGCGGCCTGCCGGCATCCGTGGCAATTCGCGCACCAGCAGTGGCGCACACTGAGGGCCGCGTTGCGCGAGCGGCGTAACGCGCGTTTGCAGGCGCAGTCCGTGCACCGGGCGCAGGCGGCGACACCAACAGCTGCGCGCGCCACGCTCCATGTTCATTGATACCCGACAGGTCAATGATGGACGCGCGCTGGTGGCGACGGTCTGCATCATCGGTGGCGGCGTTGCCGGGCTCACCATCGCGCGCGAGTTCGACGCGCACGGCATCGACACCTGTGTGCTCGAAAGCGGCGGCTTTGAACCGGATGATGCGACGCGCGACCTGTACCGCGGCGAGGCCACCGGCATGCCGTATGCGTTCGCCGATGGCTGTCGTGCGCGCTTCCTCGGCGGCAGCAGCAATTGCTGGGGCGGCTGGAGCAGGCCACTGGATCCGTGGGACTTCGAGCAGCGCGACTGGGTGCCGCACAGCGGCTGGCCCTTCGGGCTCGCGCACCTGATGCCGTACTACGAACGTGCTCACGAGGTCTTGCAGCTGGGGCCGTTGAATTTCGATCCGGGCTTCTGGGAACAGGCGATCGGGCGGACTGATGTGCGCCGCATGCCGCTGCGCAGCGGCATGGTGCGTGACACCGTATCGCAGTTCAGTCCGCCGGTGCGCTTTGGCCGGCACTACCGCAAGGCGCTGCAGCGCGCCTCCCATCTGCGCATCTTCCTGCACGCGAACGTGACCGCGCTGCTGACCGACCGCGCCTGTTCGCGCATCAATCAGGTGCGGGTACAGACCCTGTGCGGCAAGACGATGACGGTGTCGGCGCGCCTGTTCGTGCTGGCCACCGGCGGCATCGAGAATGCGCGGCTGCTGCTGGCGTCGAACCAGACCATGGGCTGCGGCATTGGCAACCGGCGCGGCCTGGTCGGCCGCTACTTCATGGATCATCCGCGCATGCAGGCCGGTCGCGTGCGCTTTGCCCCCGGCTGGTCGCGCAACAAGCTGTATGACATCAAGTACAACTACCAGAGCCGCGCGGTGCGTGCGCATGGCCAGCATGTCGCCGCCCAGCTGGCGCTGACGCCTGAAGCGATGGCCAGCGAGCGCGTGCTCAATGCACGCTTGTGCTTCTGTTCCGAATTCCCGGGCGAGGGCAGTGCGGGCGCGCAGTCGCTGTTCCGTGTCAAGCAGGCGCTGCTGCACAAGGACCAGCCGGGCTGGCATTGGCGTGACGAGGTACGCACGATGCTGGGTGACCCGGTCCATACCTTCCTGTATGGCTTCACGCGGCTGTGCCATCCGCGCTTCCTGATCCGCAGCGTCAGCTTCCAGGTCATCGTCGAGCCCGCGCCCAATCCCGACAGCCGGGTCAGCTTGTCGGCGACGAAGCGCGATGCGCTCGGCATGCCACGGGTCGAGGTCGACTGGCGCATCGACGCGTTGTCGCGCCACACGGCCGATCGCACGCTGGCGCTGGTCGCGCAGGAGCTGAAGCTGGCCGGCGTGGCCGAGGTCGACACCGGCCCGTCGATGTTGGCCGAGGGCTGGCCCGACAGCTGGGAGCACGAGGGCACCTGGCATCACATGGGCACCACGCGGATGCATGCCGACGAAAGCCAGGGTGTGGTCGATGCCGACTGCCGCGTGCATGGCATGGCCAACCTGTACATCGCCGGCAGCTCGGTCTTCCCGACTGCCGGCGCCAACTTCCCGACCATCACGCTGACTGCGCTGGCGCTGCGCCTCGCCGATCACTTGCGCGAGCAGTTGCGGCTCGATGTGACACTGCCGTTCGCGGACCTGTCTTCCTTCACGCAAGTCGCCGCCTGATATCACCGAGCGTCGCGCATTCAGCCGCGACCGCACCTGAGCGTACCTCAGCGCAGCTGAGCGCACCTGAATGCACCTTGGCGCACGCGATCGCAGTCATGGCCAGCGATGCGATGCGCATCGCATCACAGTCGGCATCTTCGTCATCTCCGTCATCTCCGTACTGAAACGATGAAGCTTCGCCAATGACGCTTCAGCAATGAAGCTTCGTCAATAATTTTCCACACGAAAATTTTTCGCTTTCCGGCTGGAACTCTTCTCTGAAGGCAATGCTCTGACACAAGCATTTGCAAGCGATCTCGCTCGAGATCAATACAACCAGACGGAGAAATTCTTGATGATCAACGTGTCATTCAACAGCAAAGCAATGCGCGCACTGTCGCTGTCGGCAGCGACCAGTGTGTCAGTACTTCTCGCGGCCTGCGGTGGTGGCACTGGCTCGGCTCAGTACTCGATCGATTCCAGCGGCAACCTGACCTCGGCATCCGCAAGCACCAAGCTCGCCAATGGCTCGACACAGACCACGACGGTCAGCTCGACGCCGTCGACGACCACCGGTTCGACAACCTCCACGACTACCACTGGCACGACCACGACCACCGGCAGCACCGGCACCACCGGCACCACCGCGGGCACCACGACTGGCACGACTAACGGAACCACCACGGGCACCACCACTGGCACCACCACTGGCACCACGACTGGCACCACGACTGGCACCACGACTGGCACCACCACCGGCACCACCACCGCAGCACCGATGCCGTATGGCCAGACCGGTACCGCGTGGACCATGACCTTCCAGGATGAATTCAACTCGTGGAATACCGCGAAATGGAATGACACGATCTGGTACGAGGCCGGTAACGCAACCAAGAACTACACCGTGTCCAATGGCAGCCTGAAGATCTGGCCGCAGCGTGACGCTACCGGCAAGTTCTTCAACCGTACCATCGACACGGACGGCAAGTACTACCAGACCTATGGCTTCTTCGAGATCGAGGCCAAGCTCCCGATCGGCAAGGGCACCTGGCCTGCGTTCTGGCTGTTCAACCACATCGGCACGCGACGTCCGGAGATCGACATCATGGAAGCCTATGCAGGTGGTGGTCCCGCTTCCGGATGGTCGGATGCGAACCTGCACCCGACGGCCTATGCGCCGACGGTCTGGATCGACGCCGGTCGTCTCGCCGGTACCAAGACCATCCTGACCAGCGACCTTTCCGCGGCATTCCACAAGTATGCGGTGAAATGGGAGCCGACCCGCCAGACCTTCTACTTCGATGGTCGTGAGGTCTACACCCTCGCCGTCACGATGCCGGACCCGATGTACATCATGCTCGACCTCTGGTACGGCAGCGCGAGCGGCCAGCCGGACAACACCACGCCGACCGGTATCGGTAACTCGTACGAGGTCAATTACGTGCGTGCATGGAAGCAAGGCTGATCACAGGCTTCAGGACAAGACGTCAATATCAGCACGAACCGCCTGCCCCCGCGGGCGGTTTTTCAAGCCAGCTTCATGCTGGCTTTTTTTGTTTGCGTGCGGTTGCGGTGCCCTTTGCGTGCCACCAAGGCGAGTTATCTGCATTCACGGATCATCGCTGCATCAGCGGGAGGACAGGCGATGGGCAGCGATGATGCGAAGGCAAAGAGATCGGGTGCCGAGGACAGGCCGGTGCCGCGCGGATGGACCGCCGGCAGCCTCGGCGCATGGGGCGTCCCGGCTGCGCTGCTCGTGGCACTGAGCGTCGGTGTCGTGAGTGATGCCCTTGCGCGCAAGCGCAGCGAGTCCCGCAGCGAGTCCCGCAGCGAGTCCCGCAGCGGCGTGCCGCCTGCGGCGGTGCCGGCGCCGACCGGTCCGACGCTGCATGCCTTGCCTGCGGTGCCGCTGGCACGCCAGCCGGTGCTGCCACTGCCGGCCGCTGTGCACGACGGGGACACCATAGCGCTCGACTGTGGTCGCACCTACACCGGCACGCTGGATCTCGAGCGTCGCCGTGATGTGACGGTCAAGACCATCGGCGATTGCGGACCGGCCGTGATCACGCCAGCGCAGCCCGTCGACGGCTGGCGCCGCGATCCGCGCGAGCCCGGTACCTGGATCACCGACATGCCGTATGCACCGGCGCTGCTGGAACTCGACGGGCGCTACCTGCCGCTCGCGCATCACCCCAACGCTGCGTCGCGCTGGCTCAAGGGCCTGCGCATCAGCCCGGACCGCTTGCGGGCGAACCTGCCCTCAGCCGACCTGGCCGGTGCCAACCTGGTCTGGCGCGCGGCCGACTGGCTGATACAGGAGCGTCGCATCGCGCGCAGCAACGATGACATGCTGGTGCTCGCGAGCGGCGATGATGAAGGCTTCGGCCTGCTGCCGCAGACCGAGTTCTATGTCGAAGGCAAGCGCTGGATGATGGACCAGCCCGGTGAATGGTCGTGGCAGGACGGACAGCTGGCGTTGCGCATGCCCGATGCCGGCTCGCCTGCCCAGCGGGTCTGGGCGGCGCCGGCGGTGCCGGCCATCGCGGCCAATGATGCGCAGGACATCCGCATTGATGCGGTGGTCGTGCGCGCGGCCGGCATTGGCATCCATGGTGCCGGCAGCCAGCGCCTGCAGATCAGCGATGTGCGCATTGCCAATTGCATCGAGGCCGCGATCATTGCCGGTTCGGGCACTGCGATCACGCGCGTGCAGGTCGATGGCACGGTCAGGCATGGCATACGCGCAAACGACGATGCGCGCGACGTCAGCATCCGGGATTCGCGCATCGACAAGGCCGGCATGCTCGGCATGCCGAAGCGTTCGCGCGGTGCCATCGTGTTCGAGCTGGCCAGCGGGCAGACGGTGCGTGACAACCACATTGCCGACGCGGCGTATATCGGCATCCGCGTGTTCCGCCATGCGCGCGTTACCGGCAATGTGATCGAGCGCGCCTGTCTGCGGCTGTCCGATTGCGGCGGCATCTATGCGTTTGCGCGCGACCGTGCGCCGCTTGATACGGTGATTGCGCACAACCGCGTGCATGCGCTCGGTGGCAGCACGTCGTTTGGCATCTACCTCGATGATTTCGCCAATGGCGTACTGGTGCAGCACAATGACCTGTCGCGCAATCCGTCTGGCATGCAGCTGCACAATGGCTTTGACAACCGCATCGAAGACAATCGCTTCGATGACAGCCGCCGCGAGCACATCCTGTTCAACGAAACCGCCGGATTCGCAGCCATCGAGTCCAATCGTGTCACCGGCAATCACTTCAGCGGGCCTGCATCGGTACCGGTGTTCAGACTATGGAGCAGGCATGGCGGCGCGCATGTGTCGCGCTTCGCTGATTTCGAGCGCAATGTCTATGCACCGCTGCCGACAACGGTGGCCGAGATCGAAGGGCGCGGCCTGCTGAGCCCCGGCCAATGGCGGCAATGGTCAGGTGACGGTGCAGGGACAGGCACAGGGAAGGGGAAAGGATTCGGTTCTGCGAGCACGCTGCGCGCGTCAGGCACGCGGCCTGCGCCACCACGCGAACGGCAGCGCGAGCAGGAACAGGGTGTTGGTCAGTAAATAGCGGCCCGCCAGTCGCGTCGGCTCGCACAGCAGCCGGTACAGCCACTCACAGCCCACGCGTTGCCAGCTGGCCGGTGCGCGGCTCAGCGTGCCGGCGTGGTAGTCGAATGCGGCACCGACACCGACCATCACGGCGGGGATGCGCCCGCGTTGCGCGGCCATCCATTTTTCCTGTTTCGGACATCCGAGCCCGACCAGCACCAGTCGCGCGCCGGACGCGGCAATGCTGGCGGCGATCAGCGCATTGTCCTCGTCATCCAGCGGCCGGAAGGGTGGCGACAGGGTGCCGGCCAGCCGCAGGGATGGCAGGGTCGCGCGCAGCCGCTCGGCCAGCAGCGCCAGCGTCGCCTCGGTGGCTCCGAGCAGGAAGACCGGCAACTGCAGCCGTGCCGCCTCCATCAGCAGCTTGCCCATCAGATCAGGGCCGGGCAGTCGTTGTTGTTCGGGCCAGCCGAGGCGGCGCATCATCCACGCCACCGGCGCACCGTCCGGCGCATTCATGTCCGAGCGCTGCAATGCGTCGCGCAGTCCGGTATCGGCATTCGCCGACACCAGCGAGTGCACATTGCACAGGCAGACCATGCGCGACTCGCGTGCGTCGGCCCAGCGCACTATGCGGCCCACTGCCAGCTCCCAGGACAATGCATCGATACGGGTGCCCAGCAGCACGGCGGCATTGTCGGTACGCGTCGTGTTCAGTGCGTGTTCCATCACTTGATTGGAACCCGGCGTCGCTGCCGGCGTGCTGAGCGCACGCAAGGCAGGGATCGCGCGTGCGCGGCAAGATCAAGCCTTCCACACGCTGTGCATCCCGGGAGGGCGATGGACCTGATCACGCGCGCGCTGCAGCAATGCAGGCATCGCCTCGCCGAGGCCTTCAATGAATTTGCCGGCGATGATCCGGCCCAGAGCTGGATGGAATTGCGCAGCCTCGAAGACCTGCCGTTGCGCGCGCACGCTCGATTGCCCTACGAAGACAACGCGTTCGACTGGGTGGCCTGCCATGAACTGATCGAGACCTGTGGCAGCCACGAAAGGCAGGTCAGGCTGCTGCGCGAGCTGCTGCGCGTCGCGCGACGTGGCATCTTCGTCTCCACGGCCAATCGCTGGCATCCGCTCGCGCGATGGTTGCGGCCGGCGCGTGATGCCGAGTTGCTCGATGCGCTGGCCATCAAGACCCTGGTCGATGTACTGCCGGGCCGGCCGGCCTGGAAGCTCGGCCATGTGCGACTGGCCGGCATCAAGTCGCATTACTTCCTGATGGTGTGGAAGGGCGAGCGCCAGTTGTCGGGGCCGCATGATGCAGGCCAGCCGGGCACCTCGGATGACTCGCCGCAGGCGCCGCTGAAAGGCACCGTCACCACCGTGGCGAAACTGCGCGCGAAGACTGCGTGAAACTGCGCTGCGGCGACTTCTGTCGCGTGACTTGGTCCCTGACCGGGGGCTGGTCGGCCTGTTCCCTGCGGTGCAGCGCCCCATTGCTGATGCGCTGAGCGCGTGGCACCCGGCGCGCGACACAAGCGAAGAAGGTATCGAGCGCCGGCCATAGCTGCAGCGCGTCGATGTCGGCTGTGTGCAGCCAGAGATGGAACACCGAGCCTTGCCGGCATGCATGCGAGAACAGCGCATACAGCCGCCCCAGCCAGTCACGCTCGGCCAGCGCAACCCGCAGTGCCGCCTGTCTCAATGGCCACTGTCGCTGTGACAGGAAGTTTCGCATCAGCACGCGCCGCGGATGCGGATAGAACTGCACGGTGGTCGGCATCTCCAGCGCCTGCCAACCGGTGTCGGTACGCAGGTTTTGCGTGGTGCGCGCGTAGCTGAAGCCGGCGGCGTGCACCAGTGCCACATGCTCGCGCCGGTAGCGACCGCCGGGATAACAAAAACCAGGCACCTGTCGGCCCAGCACATCCTCCAGTGCCGCCTTGCCGTCGCGGATCTGGTGCCAGGCCGCTGCGCGCCCCAGCTGCGAGAGAAAGCGATGTTCGGCGGTGTGCGAGCCGATCTCGAAGCGCGTGGCCAGTCGCCTCAGCTGCGTTGCCGACATCACCGGCGGTCCCTCGCAATTCGCCATCGGCACATAAAAGGTCGCGTCCAGTTCATGCCGCACCAGCAGCTCGGCCAGCCGCAGGTCCAGCGGATGACCATCGTCGACCGACAGCGTGAAGCGCAGCGTGGTCACGGCTTGCTGCCCTCGGTCTGGCGGCCGTGTGCCGGGCGGGCGGCTGCGATCGGGGGCGACAAAGCGCCGCTGCGACCGCTGCGGTCCATCGCCTGCACGTCGATGCCGCCGGTGGCGATATGGCACGCGTCCACGATACCCTGCGACGCGCCGTCAAAGGTATAACGCTGCACGCGCTGCATTCCATACCGGCTGCACGCGCGCCATCTTGCATCATCCGTCAGCAGCCGGAATGCGCAGTCGGCCCACTCGTCGACCCTGAGCTCGCGGATGTGGCCATTGCGCCCCTCGATCACCAGCTCGCCTGCGACGCCTGCGTGCGGCGTCACCAGCACCGGCAGTCCGGCGGCACAGGCCTCGTTGGCGACAATGCCCCACACATCGCCATGGGTGGGGAACAGGAACACGCGGGCCGACTGGTACAGCGACGGCAGCTCTGCCTGTGACGCGAAGCCGTGCAGGTGCAACTCGACCAGTGCACTCGCGGCGCGCGCGGCATCGCGCAGCCGGCGCTCGAGGCTGCCGGCACCGACCACCAGCAGCCGCACGCGGCGCTCGAGCCGCCGCGCAGTCTCGCATGCGACGGCCACCGCAAACAGCGGGTCCTTCGCCGCTTCGAGCCGGCCGCAGAACATCAGGTCATGGGTGCGGGCACCTCCTGCGGGCGGCGCAAACGCCGCATTGTCGATGCACAGCCAGGAGTAGGTGCAGCGCGCCGGATCCACGCCATAGGCGCGGAACAATCGCTGTCCGCCGTCACTGGCGGCAATGAAGGCCTGCGAGTGCCGGAACACCAGCCGCCTTGCCAGCTGGTGCAGCAGCGTCAGCTTGCGTTCGGACTGGTCGGTGCCATCGGTCATCGCGATGTGCGCGCGACGGTTCGAGCGCGCGGCCCAGCGCGCCCATGCAAACGCATACAGATGGGTAGGATTGAAGCCATCGGTGATCACCACGTCGGGCTGCAGTCGCTGCAGCAGCGGCAGGATGTCCGGATTGTGATGGATATAGCGTCCGCGCACGGTCAGGTAACGCTCGCGCAGCGTATGGTGGATGAACGCCATCGTCGGCAAGTCCCACGCGCGATTGGGTTCGCGCGCGGCGCAGAACACGGCATGGAAATCCAGCGCGGGATGGCGTGCCAGCCGGTTGAAGATCGGCACCCGGTAGGGTGGCGGCAGGTTGGTGACCAGCGCGACCCTCATCCGCGCACCTCGGCATTTGCATTTTCCGGCGCCGGGTCGGAGGGTGGGCACACCACCGGTGTGTCGCTGCGCGCATGCAGCACGCGCCAGCGCAGCCAGCCATCGAAGCGGCCGCGCGTGATCGCCATCGCGTGTGGCAGCTCGCGCAGCGCACCGCGCGCCAGCGGCCTTGCCAGCGGCGACAGCAGGCCGCGCACGATGACCCAGGCCGGCAGCCTGTGCTTCGCATACATCGCGCCGGTTCCGCGCGCGCGCTGCCGCGCCGACTTGCGCGCGACCTTGCTGTCGGTGCGTGGCGGCGGATCGACGCGATGATGCACCGACGCGGTCGGCTCATGCGCGATCACGGCGCCGTCACGCAGTGCGCGCAGCACGATGTCGGTCTCTTCGCCGGCGCCAAACCACTGGCCCACCCCAAGGCGGCCATCGAAGCCGCCGATGCGCGCCGCCAGCTCGCGTTGCAGGAACAGCGTGATCGACGACACCGGAAAGTCACGGAAGCGCGCCGAACGTGGCCAGCTCAGCAGCCCCGGTGGCGCCGGGTCTTGCTGTTCCACCCAGCGCACCACCACGCCCTGCGGCCGGTCGCGCCGGCGGCTGCGCAGCATCACGCGCTCCAGCGTGTGCGGCTCGTACCAGCAGTCATCATCCGGAAAGCCGAGCCAGCTGCCGCTGGCGACGGCCATGCCCGCATTGCGCGCCAGCGCCAGGTTCGGCGGGTAGTGCCTCAGGTGGCGCAGTGCAATGCCGAGGCAGCGCGCTCGGTGCAGCATCGGCAGCAAGCGGTCGTCGCGGTTCTGGTCGACCACGATCACTTCGAAATCATGGAAGGTCTGCACCAGCAATGAGTCGAACAGCCGGTTCAGTTCGACGGTGCGGCCGACGGTGGCCAGCACCA
>JACCDH011810964.1_pt1 | contig 21638 bp, 25 predicted proteins | sample 7442481 | NCBI WGS metagenome assembly JACCDH01 (sample SAMN15323433, study PRJNA562643) | freshwater metagenome | isolation source: river surface water | place: USA:Blue River Watershed | collected 2017-08-15
AGTTGCACTTCTGGTGGTCGCTGATTTCTTTCAACGTCACCTTCTTCCCGATGCACTTCTTGGGTCTGGCCGGTATGCCACGTCGCTATGCCGACTACCCCATGCAGTTCACCGACTTCAACATGATCGCATCCGTGGGTGCCTTCTTCTTCGGTTTTGCCCAGGTTTATTTCTTCTTGTTCATCGTGGTGCCTGCCATGCGTGGTCAAGGCGAGAAAGCGCCTCAGAAACCTTGGGAAGCCGCCGAAGGCCTGGAGTGGGAAGTTCCTTCGCCAGCACCTTTCCACACTTTTGAAAATCCGCCCAAGCTGGACGCGACTGCGACCCGCGTGATTGGTTGATGATTGTGGCCATGACACCCGAACAAAAGAAAAGCAATGTGCGCCTAGGCCTGATTCTGGCCTCGGTGGCACTGGCCATCCTGGTCGGTTTCGTGGCCAAGTTGCTCCTGTTGCAGCGTTGAGTTGACAAGATGAATCTGCGCGGCGAAAACCTGAAGATGGTGGGCAAACTGGTGGTGGTGACCGCCGGTATGTTCTGTTTTGGGTACGCGCTGATTCCGATCTACAAGCACATTTGCGAAATGACCGGGATCAACATCTTGTCGATTTCCGAGCGTTTGGTGCCCGGCAACGGCACCGCAGGTGCGCAAGTCAAATTGCCATCCAACACGCAAATTGACAAGAGCCGTGTCATCACAGTCGAGTTCGATGCCAATGCACGCGGGCCTTGGGACTTCAAGCCTGAAAAGCGTTCGATCCAGGTGCACCCTGGCGAGCTCAACACGGTCATGTACGAGTTCCAAAATGTCCAGAACCGTCGCATGGCCGCTCAGGCCATTCCCAGCTACGCGCCGAACCAGGCCGCCAGTCACTTCAACAAGCTCGAGTGCTTCTGTTTCAACCAGTACACCCTCGAGCCTGGGGAAAAGAAACGCTGGCCCGTGGCATTCGTGATCGACCCCAAGTTGTCCAAAGACGTGACCACGATCACTTTGTCCTACACCTTCTTTGAAGTCGGTGGCAAAACACCCGCAGCACCCGTTGCCGCTGTGTTGGACAAGCAGCCAGGAGCGGGTTCATGAGTGAACAGCGCCAAGGCTCTTTGATCCGCACCGTTCAGGCCGTGCTGTGGTCATTCATCGGTATTCGCAAAAATGCGGACTACCAAAAAGACATTGAAAAGCTCAATCCCTTCCACATCCTGGGAGTGGGCATTGCAGCCGCTTTGTTGTTTGTGCTGGGGCTGGTTGCCCTGGTCAATTGGGTCGTGGTTCAACCCACGGGTCTGTAAACCCCAAGAATCGATTTAGAAAAGAGAGCAGGAGTCAGTATGAGTTCCACCGCACACGGCACTACGCCTTATTACTTCGTACCCCATGAGTCCCGTCACCCCGTGATGGCCGCCATTGGTTTGTTCTTCGTGATCTTGGGCGCAGGCCAGTGGATCAACGGCGAAAGCTGGGGCATGTATTCATTGTTCTTTGGCTTGATCTGGTGGCTGACGGTTTTGTACCAATGGTTCAAAGAGTCCATCGCTGAAAGTGAAGGCGGTCAATACGGCCGCAAGATCGATCTGTCCTACCGCTGGAGCATGACTTGGTTCATCTTCTCCGAAGTCATGTTCTTCGGTGCCTTCTTCACGGCTTTGTGGTGGGCACGCTCCCACTCGGTGCCCGCATTGGGCAGCCTCGAAAACGCGCTGTTGTGGCCTGATTTCAAGGCTGTGTGGCCCACACTGGCTGCAGGCGCTACAACATCGCCTGCTGGCATCATCGAGCCCTTCCAGACCATGACTCCTTTCTGGTTGCCCACCATCAACACCGCTTTGTTGTTGACATCGGGTGTGACCTTGACTGTGGCTCACCACGCCATGCAGCACGGTGACCGCAGCAAGACCATCAAATTCATGTGGATGACCGTCTTGTTGGGTGTGATCTTCTTGTTCGTGCAAGGCTACGAATACGCCCACGCTTGGAGCGATATGAACCTGAAGATGTCTTCAGGTGTGTACGGTTCGACCTTTTACATGTTGACCGGCTTCCATGGCTTCCACGTGTTCGTGGGCATGTTGATGCTCTTGTTCATCACATTGCGTTTGCAAAAAGGCCACTTCACGCCTGAGCGTCACTTCGGTTTCGAAGGTGCTGCTTGGTACTGGCACTTTGTGGACGTGGTTTGGTTGGGTTTGTACATCCTGGTTTACTGGATGTAAGGTCTGCCCGCCCTAACAAAAAAGCGCCCAAGGGCGCTTTTTTGTTGTTGATACAAAGCGTTCAGGCGCCAGCTGGGATGCCAGTCGGTTGGATCCAGCCCATCTTCCAGGAAATCAGGACGCAGATAAAGAGGACAATCGACAAGCCCACACGCAAAGCCAAGGCCGTGGCCATGCTGCCTTTGCGAGGCGCGGTGCCTTCACTTCGTGGAGCGCCGCTGCGCATCATGTAGATCAAAGCCCAAACGAGGCTGGCCAAGATGGCCAAAAAAGCAATTGCAACCAGTATTTTCATGAGCCACATTATCCGATGAGTCTGTCCCGTCCATCATTGCAGGGTATCTTGATCTTTGCAGCCGCAGCGCTGGGGATGGCCGTGACCTTTTCACTGGGCCTGTGGCAAGTTGGCCGAGGGGAGGAGAAATTGGCGCTGCAGGCGGCCAAAACAGAACGGATGACCAAGCCCGTGCTGGAAGGGCGCAGCTTACAGACCGCCATGTCAGCCGCCGACATACAGGGCTTGCTGCACCGCGCCATGGCCCTTCAAGGCCAGTGGCTGCCACAGCACACGGTCTATCTGGAAAACCGACAGATGAACGGCCGCGCTGGCTTTTATGTGGTCACGCCCATTCGCTTGGAGGCCACGGGCCAAGTGGTGCTGGTGCAGCGCGGATGGGCGCCTCGGGCCTTCAATGACCGCATGGCATTGCCACCGGTTGACACGCCAGAGGGTCTGGTCGAAGTCATGGGTACATTAGCCCCTTGGCCATCGCGGCTGTACGATTTTGGCGGGGTGGAGGACGGCGCGATACGGCAAAATCTCGACTTGGATGCTTTCCAACACCAGACGGGTTTGACGTTTGCAAACCTCAGTCTGATGCAGGCTGGATCGCCCTCAGAGGGCTTGTTGCGCGAATGGCCCCAGGTGGCCTCGGGTGTGGAAAAGCACCAAGGATATGCATTTCAATGGTTCGGGCTTTGCGCCCTGATCGCACTACTTTATGTCTGGTTTCAAATTGTCCAAGCACGCCGAAAAAAATGATCTGACCGATGCACCGTTGGGCATGACGGTGCACGACTTGCCGCAGCCTGGCGAAGTTGCCCAGGCGGATGAGCAGCGGACCAACACAGGCCGCTGGAAAATGCTGGCCCTCTTGCTCGTGTGTGCAGCGCCCGTCATCGCTTCTTATTTCACCTATTACGTGGTGCGTCCCGAAGCGCGTCGACATTACGGCGAGTTGGTCACCCCCCAGGTGGATTTGCCCGCCAGCACAGCACTCAATTTGCAAGGTCAGCCTGTGGACTTGAAGAGCCTCAAAGGTCAATGGCTCTTGGTGGCTGTGGGCTCAGGTGACTGCCAAGATGCCTGCAAGGAAAACTTGTACTTTCAGCGCCAATTGCGCGAAATCATGGGCAAGGGCAAAGACCGCATGGACCGCGTCTGGGTGCTGACCGATCAGGCCCCTGTGGATGCGGCCTTGTTGCCCGCATTGCACCAAGCCCATGTTTTGAGGGTGGATCCGCAAGTGATTCAAGCCTGGTTGAGTCCTGCCGCAGGCCAGGCGGTGCAAGACCATCTGTATGTGATCGACCCGATGGGCCACTTCATGATGCGATTTCCTGCGCACATGAATGTGGAGGGCGCATCCAAAGCCAAGAAAGACCTGGACCGTCTGCTGCGCGCATCGGCTTCCTGGGACGAGGCCGGACGCTGATGGCCATGACCACGGTCGACCTGTACAACCTCAACCCCATCTTGCAAGTGATGGGCGCGGGGTTGGCGTTTGCCTTGTTGCCGCTGATTTGGTGGGTCTGGCGGCATCGTCACGCGCCGAGTGGACGGCGCTTGCAGGCCTTGACCGTCTTGACCCTGTTCCTCACCTTTGATCTGATTTTGTTTGGCGCCTTCACGCGCCTGACCGATTCAGGCTTGGGCTGCCCTGATTGGCCGGGTTGCTACGGCAGTGCCACGCCCATGGGCGCACAGCAGCACATCGATGCCGCGCAGTCGGCCATGCCCACAGGCCCCGTCACGCATGGCAAGGCCTGGATCGAGATGGTGCACCGTTACTTGGCCACGGGTGTGGGCGTGTTGATCTTGATTTTGTCGGTCATGACCTGGCGTCTGCGCCGAAAGAACCCTGCCCATGCTGTCAGTTCTTGGTGGCCGACCTTCACCTTGTTGTGGGTGTGCATGCAAGGTGCTTTTGGCGCCTTGACGGTGACCATGAAACTCTTTCCGGCCATCGTGACCTTGCACTTGTTGTTCGGCATCGGCTTGTTGGCGCTGTTGGCTGCGCAGGCAGTGCGTTACGAAGGCTGGCAAAGCCGACTTGTGCCGTCGGGCTGGCGCAAAGGTTTGTGGTTGGCCTATGCCCTGCTGTGGCTGCAGATCGCCTTGGGTGGCTGGGTCAGCACCAATTACGCGGTGCTCGCCTGCACCGGCTTTCCATCGTGCAACGGCTCTTGGCTGCCCACTTTGGATTGGCAGGGCTTTGCGCTTTGGCGTGACCTGGGCCACACCGTCCATGGCGAGGTCTTGCCTTTTGTGGCGTTGACCACCATCCATTTCGTCCACCGCAGTGCGGCTTGGATGGTGTTGGCGGCTTTGGTGGCAGTGGCTTGGGGTTTGCGACGGGTGCCCAGCATGCAAAAGTTGGCCCATTCGGTGTGGGCCTTGGCCGCTTTGCAATTGGCCACGGGCCTGAGCAATGTGGTGCTGGACTGGCCCTTGGTGGCGGCCGTGTTGCACACCGGCGGCGCCTCGGCCCTGGTGTTGGTATTGACCTGGGCGCTGTGCATCAGCCGCTCAGATTCTGTGAGTTCATCGGGCCCTGTTGCCGGTGAGCGTTCTTCTTTTGATTCAAGGCCTGCTGCATGACTGCTGCGACTTCTTCTCCTTGGCGCCAGTATTACGCGCTGACCAAACCCCGTGTGGTTCAACTGATCGTGTTTTGTGCATTGATCGGCATGGTGTTGGCCGTTCCAGGCGCACCCCGCGTGCCTGAGCTGGTCTTGGGCCTGTGGGCTTGTGTTGGGATCTGGTTGGTGGCCGGTGCGGCGGCGGCATTCAACTGCCTCGTCGAAAAAACCATCGATTCGAAAATGAAACGCACCGCCTGGCGTCCCACGGCAAAGGGCGAGTTGAGCGACCGACAAGCCCTCTTGTTCTCGGCCGCTTTGTGTGCTGTCGGCTCGGCCATCTTGTACGTGTGGGTCAACCCGCTGACCATGTGGCTGACCTTTGCCACCTTTGTGGGCTACGCCATCATTTACACCGTGATTTTGAAGCCCCTCACGCCCCAGAACATCGTGATCGGTGGCGCCAGTGGGGCCATGCCCCCTGTGTTGGGCTGGGCCGCCATGACGGGCGATGTGGGGCCTGAGGCATTGATTTTGTTTTTGATCATCTTCTTGTGGACGCCGCCTCACTTTTGGGCATTGGCCTTGTACCGCGTCGAGGACTACCGCAAGTCGGGCCTGCCCATGCTGCCCGTGACCCATGGCAATGCCTTCACCCGCTTGCAAATTTTGCTGTACACCGTGGTGCTCATGGCCGCTTGCCTGATGCCCTTTGTGTACGGCATGAGTTCCTGGCTTTACTTGAGTGTGGCAGTCGTCCTGAGCATCGGCTTCATCGCTTATGCCGTGGCCTTGTTTCGTGCCTATTCAGACGAGTTGGCACGCAAGACCTTCCGCTTTTCACTGATCCACCTGAGTGCCTTGTTTGCCGCGCTCTTGGTGGACCATTACCTTTTTTGAGCACAGCATGAACAAACGTCAATGGCTCGGTGGACTCGGTTTGACGGCCTTGTTGGCGCTTGTGGGCTGCGGCCAAGACAAACCGGCTTTTCGCGGTGTCGACATCACGGGCGCCACGTACGCCCAAGGCTGGGAGTTGGCCGACCAAAACGGCCAAGTGCGGACACTCAAAGACTTTGCTGGCAAAGCGGTGGTGGTTTTCTTTGGCTACACCCAATGCCCGGATGTGTGCCCCACTTCGATGCAAGAGCTGGCCGAGGTCAAGCGCTTGCTGGGCAAAGATGGTGAGCGCTTGCAAGGCGTGTTCATCACCGTAGATCCTGAGCGCGACACGGCCGAGCTGCTCCAGTCCTACATGGCGAACTTTGACCCCAGCTTTGTGGCTTTGCGGGCCAGCACACCCGAGCAGTTGGACAAGGTCACCAAAGACTTCAAGATTTATTTCAAAAAGGTCGAGGGTAAAACGCCCACCAGCTACACCATGGACCATTCTGCGGGCAGCTACACCTTTGACGCACAAGGCCGCGTGCGCTTGTACAACCGCTATGGCAGCGGAGCCCCCGCGCTGGCCGAGGACCTGAAAATCCTGCTCAAGTGAGCAGGACGCCTAGGGTTCAGTTCACCTGAATCTTCTGGCCCACGATGATGTCGCCCAAGGCCTTGGTGTCGGATTGAATCCGGTTGCGCAAACCTTCGGGTGAAGAGCCCACCACCTGCCAGCCCTGCTGAAACAGGCGGGCGCGCATCTCGGGCGATCGCACGATGTCGCTCACTGTGGCCGAGAGTTTGTTCAGCACCGCTGGCGGCATGGCGGCCGGAGCGGCCACCCCATTCCAGATTTCCAGTTGGTAGTTCTGGATGCCGATTTCCGACAGGCTGCCTACCTCAGGGGCCAGCGTGCTGCGGCCGCTGCTGGTGGTGCCGATGGCACGCAGCTTGCCCGCGCGCACCTGTGTCAAGGCCATGGCCGGTGGCAGCAGCGCCAGCTGGATTTGCCCGCCCATCATGGCGTTCATGATTTGCGGGTTGCCAGGGTAGGGCACATGCACGGGGTCGATGCCGGCCTTGGCCTTGAGCAGCTCCATGCCCAAATGCGCCACCGTGCCCACGCCAGGCGAGCCGTAACTGAGCTTGTTACCGCTTTGACGTGCTTGGGCCAGCCATTGGGCCGGCGTGCTTCCTGCAGCGTCCGCAGGGGCCGTCAACAACAAAGGGGCTGTCCCGATCAGGCTGACGGGCGCCAGATCCTTCAAAGGGTCATAGTTCACCTTGGGGTTGAGGATGCGGGCGATCGTCATGTTGCCGTTGATCATCAAGCCCAAGGTGTGGCCATCGGTGGACTTGGCCACAAAGTCGGCCGCGATGTTGCCGCCTGCGCCCACCTTGTTGTCCACCACCACGGTTTGACCCAAGGCTTTGCCCAATGGCTCCGCCAAAGCGCGGGCGGTCAAGTCGGGGCTGGAGCCGGCGGGAAAGCCGACCACCAGCTTGATCGTTTGGCTGGGCCAGACGGGATCGGCCGCATGGGCCAGACCCACTGTGCAAGCCAGGCCGGTGGCCAGCACCAGTGCGCGGCGCGTCAAAGGGGGAGTGAACAAGGGCATGGGGAATCTCCAAAAACTGCGCCCACTTTAGCGCAGGCGAATGAACGGGGCGATGCGCGCGAGACAAAAAAATACCCAGCCTCAGCTGGGTATGTTCAGAAATTGAAAAGCTCAAGCGAATTCGACGAGTGCTTTTTTCATTTTCTTCATGGCCGCGACTTCGATTTGGCGGATGCGCTCGGCGCTCACGCCGTATTCGGCCGCCAAGTCGTGCAGCGTCATGCCGCCCGAGCCGTTGTCGTTGACCTTGAGCCAGCGTTCTTCCACGATGCGGCGGCTGCGTTCGTCCAAGGCGTTCAGCGCGGTCGCCAGGCCATCGCTGGCCATCACATCGCGCTGGTGCGCTTCGATCATGGCGGTGGGCTCATGGTTGGCATCGGCCAGGTAGGCGATCGGGCCAAAGGCCTGTTCACCATCGTCCGAGGGGGCTGGGTCGAGCAGCACATCGCCGCCGGACATGCGCATTTCCATCTCGATGACTTCTTCGCGCTTGACGTTCAGGTCATGCGCCATCACGTCGATCTGGTCGGGCGTCAAGGTGTCGCGGTGGGTGCCACTTTCGGCTTCGGCCTTGAAGCCTTGCTTCATCGAGCGCAGGTTGAAAAACAGCTTGCGCTGGGCCTTGGTCGTGGCGACCTTGACCATGCGCCAGTTTTTCAGGATGTACTCGTGGATCTCGGCCTTGATCCAGTGCAGCGCATAGCTGACCAGACGCACGCCTTGATCGGGGTCGAAACGTTTAACAGCCTTCATCAGGCCAACGTTGCCTTCTTGGATCAGGTCACCGTGCGGCAGGCCATAGCCCAGGTATTGGCGCGACACCGACACCACCAAGCGCAGGTGCGAGAGCACCAGCTTGCGGGCGGCTTCCAGGTCGTCGTTGGCTTTGAGTTGGCGGGCGGCTTCTTGCTCTTCCTCGAGGGTGAGCATGGGCATGCGGTTGACCGCAGAGATGTACGCGTCCAAATGACCCAGCGAGGGCACCACGGCCCAAGGGTTGCTCAGAGTCATCGCGCTGGCCGGGGAAATGGTTTGATTGGTCATACCAGAACTCCTTTCAATGGCGCAATATTAGCACTCTCGTTGGGTGAGTGCTAATACCCGGAGTCAAGAAGCCGTGTTCAGGTGTAACCGGTAGCCCACCATGGGGCATGAGGGGCTTGGCTCAGGCCCGGCCATCAGCCGGCGATCACCAGTCCTGCCGGGCCATCTTGGATCTGGCCGACCACGCTGGCCTGCTCAAAACCATGCCGTTTGAAGGTGGCCAGCACCGCATCCACCGTGTCGGGGCTGCAGGCCACCAGCAGGCCGCCGCTGGTTTGCGGGTCGGTCAGCAGGGCTTGATCCCTCTCGGCAAATTGGGCCGGCAAAGCCACATCGTGGCCATAACCGGCCCAATTGCGGCCAGAAGCGCCGGTGACCATGCCTTGGGCGGCCAAATCACGCACGCCGTCCAGCAAGGGCACGCTCGGCCAGTCGATGCGCACGGTGCAGCCGCTGCCACGGGCCATCTCGAGGGCGTGGCCTGCCAGGCCAAAGCCTGTCACGTCGGTGAGCGCATGCACACCCGGCAAGGCGGCCAGTTCGGGGCCTGGGGTGTTCAACCGGGTGGTGGTGGCGATCATGCGGGCATAGCCCTGGGGGGGCAGGGCGTTCTTTTTGAGGGCCGCCGACAGCACGCCGACCCCCAGTGGTTTGCCCAGCACCAACACATCACCAGCGCGGGCGTCGGCGTTGCGTTTGATGCGGCTGGGGTGCACCAAGCCTAAGGCCACCAGGCCATAGATGGGCTCCACCGAGTCGATGGTGTGACCACCCGCGATCGGGATGCCCGCGGCTTGGCACACGCTGGCACCGCCTTCCAGGATGCGGCCAATCGTGTGGGTGGACAGCACGTTGATCGGCATGCCGACCAAGGCCAGGGCCATGATCGGTGTGCCGCCCATGGCGTACACGTCGCTGATGGCATTGGTCGCGGCAATGCGGCCAAAGTCGAAGGGGTCGTCGACGATGGGCATGAAAAAGTCGGTGGTCGCGATCAGGGCCTGCTCGTCGTTGAGCTTGTAAACCGCCGCGTCGTCGGCCGTCTCGATGCCCACCAGCAATTCCTTGGGCAAGGGCATCGCGTGGGTGCTTTTGAGGATGTCGGACAGCACCCCCGGCGCGATCTTGCAGCCGCAGCCGCCCCCGTGCGAGAGGGAGGTCAAACGGGGTTCGGTTCGGGTGTCGGTGTTCATGGCTTCAGCTCAGCAGGGCCTGCGCAAATTCGCGGGCGTCAAAGGTCTCGAGGTCTTCCAGCTTTTCGCCCACGCCAATGAAGTACACCGGGATGGGTTTTTCGCGGGCAATGGCGCACAGCACACCGCCCTTGGCGGTGCCGTCCAGCTTGGTCACGATCAGGCCCGTCAGGCCCAGGGTGTCGTCAAAGGCCTTGACTTGGGCCAACGCGTTTTGGCCTGTGTTGCCGTCGATCACCAGCAACACTTCGTGTGGTGCGCTGGCTTCGGCCTTTTGCACTACACGCTTGATCTTGCCCAGCTCTTGCATCAGGTGCTGCTGGGTGGGCAGGCGGCCTGCGGTGTCCACCAGCACCACATCGCGGCCACGGGCGCGGCCTGCGGTCACCGCGTCAAAGCTCACGGCTGCGGGGTCGCCGCCTTCTTGGCTGACGATCTCCACCGTGTTGCGGTCGGCCCAGACGGCCAGCTGCTCACGCGCCGCCGCCCGGAAGGTGTCGGCGGCCGCCAGCAAGACGCTCAAGCCGCTGTCGGCCAAGTGTTTGGTCAGCTTGCCGATGGAGGTGGTTTTGCCCGCCCCGTTGACCCCGGCGACCATGATCACCGTGGGGTGGTGCGCGCCGATCTCCAGCGGCTTTTGCAAGACCTGGAGCAAATCGGCAATGGCATCGGCCAGCAGGCCTTTGACTTGGGCAGGCTCGGTGGCCTTGGCTTCTTTGACGCGGCGCTTCAAGTCTTGCAGCAGGTGCTCGGTTGCTTTGACGCCGGTGTCGGCCATGAGCAAAGCGGTTTCGAGCTCTTCGTACAGATCGTCGTCAATGCGGGTGCCGGTGAAGACGGTGGCGATGTTGGAGCCGGTCTTGCGCAGGCCGTTTTTCAGGCGGTCCAGCCAGCCTTGGCGGGCCGATGCGGCAGGCGCTGGCTCGGCCACAGACACAGCCTCAGGCGCGGTGGTGGCGGCTGCAGCTGCGGCTGGCGTGGGAGCTTGGGCCTGTTCTGGCGGGGATTTTTTTCGGAAGAAACTGAACATGGTGTGGATTTCAAGGATCATGCATTCTATGAAACCGACCTTTCTCTTGGGATTTTCCTGTCTGGCCCTGCTCTTGAGCACGCCATTGGCCCTTCAGGCCCAGTCACCCGCTGCCCCTGTCCAGGCCGCCAAGCCGGTGGCTCAAGCTCACACCTACACCCTGGCCAACGGCATGACGCTGTGGGTCAAACCCGATCGCCGCGCCCCCACGGCCGTGCACATGCTGTGGGTGCGGGTGGGCTCCATGGACGAGGTGGACGGCACCAGCGGCGTGGCCCATGTGCTGGAGCACATGCTGTTCAAGGGCACGCCCACGCTGGCCGCAGGCGAGTTTTCGCGCCGTGTGGCCGCATTGGGTGGGCGCGAAAACGCCTTCACCTCCAAGGATTACACCGGCTATTTCCAGCAGATCCCCGCACACCAGCTGGACGCTGTGATGCAGCTTGAATCGGACCGTTTTGCCAACAACCAGTGGCCCGACACCGAATTCGCCAAGGAGTTGGAAGTCGTCAAGGAAGAGCGCCGCATGCGCACCGAAGACAACCCCCGCGCCTTGCTGCATGAAAAGTTGGCCGCCACCGCACTGAGTGCATCCCCCTATCGCCGTCCCATCGTGGGATGGATGAGCGATCTGGAGGCCATGACGGCGCAAGACGCACGCGACTTTTACCGCCGCTGGTATGTGCCCGCCAATGCGGTGGTGGTGGTGGCAGGCGATGTGGACCCGGCTCAGGTCAAAGCCTTGGCCGACAAACACTACGGTGCGATCCCGGCTCGGGCGGTGCCCGATCGCAAGCCACAGCAAGAGCCCGCGCAACAAGGCCTGCGCCGATTCGAATTCAAGGCCCCAGCGGAACAAGCTTATGTGGCCTTGGCCTTCAAAGTGCCGCGTCTGGCCAGCCTGCAGCCCTCGCCCGAGCACGATGACGCGCTGGCTCTGACCGTGCTGGCTGCGGTGCTGGACGGCTACAGCGGCGCCCGGCTGGATCGGGCCCTGACCCAAGGCGAGCAACGCCTGGCCGACAGCGTGGGCGCCAGCAACGGCCTGATGGGCCGAGGGCCGCAATTTTTCTACCTCGAAGGTGTGCCAGCCAAAGGCCAGACGACCGAAGCGCTGGAAGCCGCCTTGCGCGCCCAGGTTCAAAAAGTGGCCGCCGAAGGTGTGACCGAAAGCGAGTTGCAGCGCGTCAAGACGCAGTGGGTCGCCAGCGAAATCTACAAACTCGATTCGGTCTTCAACCAGGCCCGTGAATTGGGCGTGGCCTGGTCGCTGGGCTTGCCGCCCGACCACGGTGCGCAACTGATGGCGCGTCTGCGCGAGGTCACTGCTGCACAGGTGCAAACCGTGGCGCAAAAATATTTTGGCGACGACAGCCTCACCGTGGCCGTGTTGCGGCCGCAAGCCATGTCGGGGCAGCCCAAGCGCAAAGCACCCGCAGGCGCACGCCATTGAAGGGCTGATCATGAGAACCCACTCCACGATGTTTTTGATTTCCGCGCTCTCAGGTGCGCGTCGCCTGGGGCTTTGGCGGACCTGCGCCGGCGCCTTGTGCTGGGCCGCTGCCAGCGCGCAAGCGGCTTTGCCGATTCAGCACTGGACACAAGCCAACGGCGCGCGCGTGTACCTGGTGGAAAGCCACGCCATCCCGATGGTGGATGTGCAGATCGATCTGGATGCCGGCAGCCGCCGCGACCCGGCCGCGCAAGCGGGCCTGGCTGCGGTCATGGCCGGGCAAATCTCCAGTGGCATGAAGGCCGACCCGAAAGCGCAGGGCCCTTATGCCAAGGCCATGGACGAAAACCAGCTGGGCGAAGCTTGGGCTGATTTGGGCGCCAGTTTCGGCGCAGGGGCCGGCGCCGATCGTTTGAGCTTTTCCCTGCGCAGCCTGAGCTACCCGGATTTGTTGGACAAAGCGGTGAGCTTAGCGGCGCGGCAAATGGCGCATCCGGCTTTTCCGAAAGACATTTGGGCGCGCGACCGCGAGCGCTTGTCGGCGTCCATCCGGGAGTCTTTGACCCAGCCGGGCACCGTGGCGCAAAACGCCTATGCCCCGGCGGTTTATGGCGCGCACCCCTATGGCTACAAAACAACGCCCGAGAGTTTGTTGCGCATCAGCGCCGATGACCTGAAAGCGCTGCACGCGCAGAGCTTGCGCGCTTGCCAAGCTTCCATCAGCGTGGTGGGGGACTTGTCGCGTGCACAGGCCGATGCCTTGGTCAAACGCTTGCTGGCCTTGTGGCCCGCCTCATCAGGCTGCTCGCCCATGCCGCCGGTGGCCGAGGTCGCGCCCTTGAAGGCCGCGCAAACCTTGAACCTCGCTTTTGATTCAGCACAGGCCCATGTGCTGATGGGTCAGCCCGGCTACAAGCGCAGTGACCCTGACTTTTTTGCCCTGCTGGTGGGCAACCACATCTTGGGTGGGGGCGGCTTTGTGTCGCGCTTGACCGAGCAGGTGCGCGAAAAGCGCGGCCTGAGCTACAGCGTGTACAGCTATTTCTCACCGGCCTTGCATGCAGGCGCGTTCACGGTCGGTTTTCAGACCAGACCTGACCAAGCTGCACAAGCCGTTGCGGTGGCTCAAGAAGTGGTCAAAACCTTTGTCCAAGATGGCCCGACCGAGGCCGAGTTGCAAGCGGCCAAGTCCAATTTGATCGGTGGTTTTGCCCTGCGCATCGACAGCAACCGCAAGCTGCTCGACAACGTGGCCAACATCGCTTGGAACCGCTTGCCCTTGAACTACCTGGACAACTGGACCACGCAGGTCGAGCGCGTGAGCGTGGACCATGTGCGACGCGCCATGGCCAGGGTCTTGCAACCCGATCGCATGGTCACGGTGGTGCTGGGCGCGCAACCCTGAGCGTTAAGCCCTGTGCTTTAAATATGTGCCGCAAAGTGCGGCACATGGCGCATGTGCAAGGTCAGGCCCAGTGCGGCCATGTGGTTGTCATTGCGGCCCAAAATCATTTGCGCCAAGGGCAAAAATTCCTGTTCTTCCAACTTGGCGTGCGACTGGTAGCGCTCGATCATGGCGTGCAGCGCCGTCACGTCCAGCATGGCGTCCTGACCTTTGGCCACTTTGCGCAAGCTCGACTCCAGTGACTCCCAGAGTTTTTCCAAGCTGCGGTGGTTTTGTGTGAGCTGCTCGATCAGCGCTTCTACCTTCAAGCGCTCTGCGCCAGCATTGGCGCTGGCACGCACGGCGGGGAACAAATCTTTTTCTTCTTCACTGTGGTGGGTGTACATGCCGGTGCTGAAAAAGGCCAGCGACTGCTCGGCAATTTTGCGCGCTTGTGCCGCTGGCCCCAGCAAAGCAGGCAGATCGCCCATGCGATCGAGCTGCGCAAAGATGCCCACATGGCAATTGGCGAAATGGGTGATGGGGGCGTTGGACGCTTCGAGGCTCATGGCGATCTCCGTCAAGTGAATGCTTTCACTGTAGGCATCCCTTGCGGCTGCGCCAAGCGCGATGTGCGCATTGTTTGACGCATGTCATGCCGTGACGGTCAGCGCCTTGTGTACCGTGGGCAAGCCACAACACACAAGCCGTTACAACTGACCCAGCACTTTCGTCATCAAGCCTTGATCGGGTCGCGTTGTAGTTGCAAGTTCAACAAGGTGTTGGACTGGAAACTGAAAGAAGGACTCTTCTCATGAACAAGCTGCTCGCCACCCTGATCGCCGGTTTCTTTGCTGCCGGTGCATTCGCCCAAGCCCCCGCCGCGCCTGCGACAGCTGCTGCTCCTGCAGCCGCCGTAGCACCTGCTGCCAAGGCCGACATGAAAGACGCCAAGGCCCAAGCCAAAGCGCAAGAAAAAGCTGTGAAGGCTGAGAAAAAGGCCCAGGCCAAAGCCGAATCCAAGGCGACTTCCGAAGCCAAACCAGCGCCGGCTGCAGACAAGATGGCCGACAAGGCTGCCGCCAAAGTCGATACCAAACTGCCTCAAGGCAAGTGATCATCGCCAGCCGGACGATCTGTCCGGCCAGCGTGACCTGACCACCAAGCCAGCACTTGTGCTGGCTTGTTCTTTTGGGGAGCGCTTTACACTTGGACCCCATGCGTTCATCCAAAGTTTCTGCTTCATCGCGCCAGTCTGCGCGAGCGAGCGTTGCCCCTGCAGGCCAGTCCGCAGGCAAGCCCCCAGCCAAACCCAAAGGCCATGCCACACACGAGGTGCGCATCATCGGTGGGCAATGGCGTCGCACGCGCCTCAAAGTCATCGACAAACCGGGCCTGCGCCCTACACCCGACCGCGTGCGAGAAACCCTGTTCAACTGGTTGGGCCAAGACCTGGCCGCTTGGCGTTGTGTGGACGCGTTTGCAGGCACCGGCGCATTGGGGCTGGAAGCCGCATCGCGAGGCGCGGCCCATGTCTTGATGCTGGAGCAAGACCCGGTGCTGGTGAGCGCTTTGGAAGCCCACGTGCTGCGCCTGCAAGCGGGCATGGTTCAGGTGCAACGCGGCGATGCCATCTCGGCCTTGCAGCGCTTGCCGGCAGGCAGTGTGGATTTGGTGTTCATCGACCCGCCGTTTGATGGCCCTTGGTTTGAGTCGGCGCTCAAGGCGGCCGCTGCTGCGGTGCCGGTGGGCGGCTGGGTGTATCTGGAGGCGCCTGTGCTCTGGACCGATGAAGCACTGGGTGTTTGGGGCCTGAAGGTCGAGCGCCATTTGAAGGCCGGTGCCGTGCACGCCCATTTATTGCAACGCACTGCATAATTTGTGCAGACTGAACCGAGGACGCCCCCATGAAAAGCCCCGTGATCGCTGTTTACTCTGGCACCTTCGACCCGCTGACCTTGGGTCATGAAGACGTGGTGCGCCGTGCGGCCCGCATGTTCGATCAGGTCATCATCGCGGTGGCCACTGCGCACCACAAGAAAACCCTGTTCAGCCTGGACGAGCGCCTGCACCTGGCGCAGTCGGCCATGCACGATTGCGCCAACGTCAAAGCGGTGCCCTTTGACGGGCTAATTGTTGATTTTGTGCGCGCCCAAAAGGCGCAAGTCATCGTGCGCGGCCTGCGTTCGGTGACCGACTACGACTACGAAACCCAGATGTCGGGCATGAACCGGCACTTGGCCCCGGAAGTGGACACCGTGTTTTTGCACACCAGCGCGAACGTGCAACACATCAGCAGCACCCTGGTGCGCGAGATCGCCAAGCTCGGCGGTGATGTGTCGGGTTTGGTGTCGGCGCCTGTGCACAATGCGCTGACCTTCAAGATGTCCGGTGTGGATTGAGGGCTGACAGGGCTCGAAAACCATGTCGGGGCTAAAGCTGCTGACCTACCGATACCAACCCGTCTGCCCAGTGCCTTGTGGGGTTGGAAACGCATATCTGGGCTGAAGCCGCCGACCTGCCCATCCCAACCCGTCTGCCGTAGGTCGGAGCTTCAGCTCCGTCGTCTTCAAACCTCAGCCCCCTCCACCAAAAAGCGCACCCGCTTTTGGCCTTGCCATTCATCGGCATCGAGCCGGTAGGCCAATTTGACGCGTGAGGGCAAAGGCTCGGTGCGGCCAAACCAGATGCCGTCCACCGGCTGGCCTTGGTGCTTCATCTTGAGCGACAGGTGTTTCTCGCCCACCAGTCGCTGCGACACGATCTCGATCTCTTCGCAAAACACGGGGGGCGCAAAGCCCTGGCCCCAGACCTCGTGGTGCAGCATGTCCACCAGATCCACCCGGCGGTACTCGGCGGGCAGCGGGCCATCGGTTTCCAGTCGGCGCTGCAGCGTGGCGGCGTCCAGCCATTCCATGGCGACTTGGTTCAGGGTTTCCTCAAACACATCGAGGTGCTCTTCGGCAATCGTGCAGCCCGCCGCCATGGCGTGACCGCCAAAGCGCAGCAGCACGCCCGGGGCCCGTTTGGCCACCAGGTCGAGCGCATCGCGCAAATGAAAGCCCGCAATGGACCGGCCAGAGCCTTTGAGCTCGTGCTCTTTGCCGGGGGCGCTGCTGGCCGCGAACACAAAGGTGGGGCGGTGCAGCTTGTCCTTGATGCGCGAGGCCACGATGCCCACCACGCCTTCGTGAAAATCCGGATCGAACACACAAATGGCCGGCGGCGGTTCGTCGCCTTCGTCAAACAGAGACTCGGCCATTTCCATGGCCATCTCGCGCATATCGCCTTCGATCACCCGGCGTTCGCGGTTGATCGCGTCCAGTTGCTTGGCCAGCTCGTCGGCGCGACCGGCGTCGTCGGTCAGCAGGCACTCGATGCCCAGCGTCATGTCGGCCAGGCGGCCTGCCGCATTGATGCGCGGGCCCAAGGCAAAGCCAAAGTCAAAGGTGGTGGCTTTGGCGGTTTCGCGGCCCGCTGCGCGCATGAGCGCTGCCATGCCGGGCGGCATGGCACCAGCCCGCACACGGCGCAGGCCCTGTGCCACCAAACGGCGGTTGTTGGCGTCGAGCTTGACCACGTCGGCCACGGTGCCCAAAGCCACCAAGGGCAGCAGGGCGTCTAACCGCGGTTGATTGCTCGCGTCAAACACCCCGCGCTGGCGCAGCTCGGCCCGCAAGGCCAGCAGCACGTAAAACATCACCCCCACGCCCGCGATGGATTTGCTGGTGAAGCCGCAGCCAGGCTGGTTGGGGTTCACGATGACTTCGGCGTTGGGCAGTTCGCTGCCGGGCAAATGGTGGTCGGTCACCAGCACCTGCAAGCCCAGCGCTTGCGCAGCCTGCACGCCCGCCACGCTGGCGATGCCGTTGTCCACGGTGATCAACATATCCGCGCCTTGGGCGTGCACACGCTGGGCAATCGGCGGGGTCAGGCCGTAGCCGTCCACCACCCGATCGGGCACCAAATAGCGCACGTTTTGCGCACCCAGCATGCGCAGGCCCCGCACGGCCACCGCGCAGGCGGTTGCGCCGTCGCAGTCGTAATCGGCCACGATGCACAGGCGCTTGTTTTTCGCCATGGCGTCGGCCAGCAGCTTGGCCGCTTCGTGCGTGCCCTGCATGCCTGCCGGGGGCAGCAGCAGGTTCAGCGCGTCGTCCAGTTCGTCTTTGGACTGCACGCCGCGTGCGGCATACAGGCGGGCCAGCAAGGGGTGGATGCCGGCTTGTTCCAGCGCCCAGGCGCTGCGGGGCGGGACATCGCGGGTGAGCAAATTCATGGGGTGATCAGGGCGGCCAATGCCGCGGCAGGTGAAGGTTGTTTGAACAGACGGCTGATGCGCTGGTGCCAGGCGGCAGGCGCTGCGGTGTAGGTGTGGGCCACGTGTTCGCTGCACAGACTGAGCGTGAGCTGGCCAGTGCTTTTCAGGTGTTCCAAGGCTTGGGCCAGGGCGGTGGCGTCCAGCGCTTGCCAGGCTTGATGCCAGGCCTGCACATCGCCCATCAAGGCGCCCGATCGCAGGGCGTCTAAGACCGTCACAGGCTCGGTGGTGCTGGATGGGGTTGCAGGCAGTGTGCCCGCGCCATGCAGCCAAAAGGCGTTCACGGTGTGCTGCCTGCGGGCCTCGCGAGCGTCGTTGACTGGGTGGTTGTAGAGCAGCATCTGCATCTCACTTTGCAGGCGCTGCAAAGGGCGGCTGGCGGGGTGCTCGGGCATCCAGTGCTTCACATTCTGGCCCACCACCCGGTCCAGCGAAGCGGTGGGCACCTCGGCCAGCAGCGCCCCCTGCACATGCCAGCGCAGTGCGCTGTGCCAAGTTACTTGCAAGCCGTCTTCGCGCAAAAACGCTTGCATGGCCTCCAGCAGTTGCTGCGATTCATCGTCGCTCAAGCGCAAATGCGCGGGGTCGGCCATCACCACATCGTTCATGCCAATTTGCCAGTGGCAGGGTGTCATCCAGGCCTGGGGGGTCGTGCTGTACTGGCCTTGCTGCGCCAGGTGCCAGGCGGCCCAAGGCAGCTGGTTGGCCTCATGGGGCCAGCCCAAGGCCTGGGCCTGCAAGCGTTCGTGCGGCAGATGCAGCGAGGGGGTGGGGGTGTCTTGCAGCACCTGCTGGCGCTGCAACAGGCCGAGCAGGGCTTGCAAATGGGGCAGCTGCAAACCGGCCATGACCTCAGGGCCGGAGAAAGCGTGGCTGGCCGCGTAGGGAATGATCAGGTGCATGGGCAGCGATTGTCGCAGGCCTGCAAACCTGGGCGGCTTCAGTGGGCGTTCATGCCGTAGACCACGGCCAAGGCGATGGCGAAAATGACGGCCCAAATCGCCTGGTTGTTTTTTTCGATGAACTTGAGGACCACGTCCTCCAGGCTTTTGGATTCGTGCGGGGGGCGTGGGTCCTGAGTCATCGGTGCGCTCTCCATGTGGGGTGGCTCATTATGGACAGAGCCGCCATGGTCTTGAAGGCACAATCGACAACACCTTCCCCAAAAACGGAGACCGCATGAAAGAAACCCCATATGCCTGGGTGGTGGTTTGGGCCACCTTTGTTTGCCTGGCGCTGATCTTTGGGGTGTCGTATTCGTTTGCGGCATTTTTTGAATCGTTCGCGGCCGAGTTCTCGGCGCAGCGGGCCGATGTGTCCTGGATTTTTGGCCTGTCGGGCTTTGTTTACTTTGTGCTGGGCGCGGGTGGCGGCATGTTGGCCGACCGCTTTGGCCCGCGCATCGTGTGCTCGGCGGGCATGGCCCTCATTGCCCTGGGCCTGCTGGCCACCAGTTGGGCCACGTCCTTGCTGGCGGTGTATGTGAGCTATGGCTTGTTGGTGGGCTTGGGCATCGCCTTGGTTTACACGCCGTCGATTGCCAGCGTGCAGCCCTGGTTCACCACACGCCGAGGTCTGGCCGGGGGCATTGCCAGTTCGGGCGTGGGCGCTGGGACCTTGTTGGTGCCGGTGCTGGTGGCTTTGGCGATTGGCCCCATGCCTTGGCGCGAGGCCATGCGCGCCTTGGCGCTGGGTGTGCTGGTGTTGGGCCTTTTGGCGGCGGCTTTGTTGCGTCGTGCTCCTGCGGCCCTGACCTCCGCAGCGTCGGCAGGGCCCGGTGTGGGTGGCTCCGCGAGCGGGCTGACCTTGGGCGAGACCTTGCGCAGCCCCACTTTCCGTTGGTTGTACCTGGCCGTTGTGCTGGCTTCGCCGGTGATGTTCATTCCTTTTGCCCATGTGTCGGCTTCGGCGCGCGATCTGGGCTTGGGCGAAGCCTTTGCCGTGGGCCTGGTGGGCCTGATTGGCGTGGGCAGTCTGGTCGGGCGCTTTGCCATTGGCCTGCTGGCCGACAGACTGGGTCGGGCGCAGACGCTGGTGTTGTTGCAGCTGTCCATGGGCGCTTCGTATGTGCTTTGGGGCGCTGCAGGTGGGCAGGGGCTGCTGGTGGTGTTTGCGCTGTGGTTTGGGCTCAGTTATGGCAGCATGGTGTCGCTCTTGCCGGCCATTTGCATGGATTATTTTGGTGGCCGTTCGGTCGCTGGCGTGGTGGGCACGCTCTACAGTGGCGCGGCCTTGGGCAATTTGCTGGGCCCGGTGCTGGCCGGGGCCGCATTTGACGGGAGCGGGCATTACCTGGGCGTGATGGTCGTTTGCGGCGTGCTGTCCTTGATCGCCACTTGGGCGAGCTTGAAAACGCAGCGCAGCGGACAGGTCCGGTATTGATCAAAGAAAGCACAGGCTCATGAACAACGATTTGCACGCGCTGCGGCGCATCCTCAAAAGCTGCCCCACCCTGGCCGTGGTGGGCTTGTCGGCCGAATGGCACCGGCCCAGCTATTTCGCGGCCAAATACATGCAGTCGCACGGCTTTCGCATCGTGCCCGTCAACCCGCGCTATGCAGGTGGCCAGGTGTTGGGCGAGACCTGCTACGCCAGCTTGCAGGACATCCCGTTCAAGGTGGACATGGTCGATGTGTTTCGCCGCAGCGAAGACGTGCTGCCGATTGCCCAGCAAGCGGTGCAGATCGGGGCCCGCTGCTTGTGGCAGCAGCTGGGCGTGGCCAACCCCGAGGCCGATGCCCTGGCACGCCAGGCGGGCATGGATTCGGTGACCAACCGCTGCGTCAAGATCGAGCACGCTCGGCTGTTTGGCGGCTTGAATTGGGTGGGTGTGAACACCGGCATCATCTCGGCGCGGCGCTTGGTGTGAGGGCCGGTTGCCTGAGCCATTTTCAATCTGACTTCATCATCCCAAACACCATGACCGACCGCCAATTCCACCCCGAGACCCTGGCCATCCACGCAGGGCAAATCCCCGATGCGGCCACGGGCGCACGCGCCTTGCCGATTTACCAGACCAGCAGCTTTGTGTTCGACAGCGCTGAGCATGCGGCCTCGCTGTTCAACCTTCAGACCTTTGGCAATGTGTACTCGCGCCTGAGCAACCCCACGGTGGCGGTGCTCGAAGAGCGTGTCGCCGCGCTCGAAGGCGGTCGCGCTGCGGTGGCCAGTGCCTCGGGCATGGCGGCCGAGACCATGGCGCTCATGACCATCTTGCAGTCGGGCGACCATGTGGTGGCGGCTGGGGCCTTGTATGGCGGCTCGGTCACGATGCTGGCCGTGAGCTTGGCCAAGTTCGGCATCGAAACAACCTTTGTGGACGCGACAAAACCAGAGGCCTTTGCCGCTGCCATGCGCCCCAACACCCGTGCGGTGTATGCCGAGAGTCTGGGCAACCCGAGCATGGTGGTGCTGGACATCGCGGCCGTTGCCGAGGTGGCCCATGCACACGGCGTGCCGCTCATCATCGACAACACCGTGCCCAGCCCGCTGCTGTGCAACCCGCTGGCGCTGGGGGCTGACATCGTGGTGCATTCGGCTACCAAATATTTGGCCGGACACGGCACCACGCTGGGCGGTGTGGTGGTGGAGGGGGGCAAATTCCCCTGTGACAACGGCAAGTTCCCGGGCATG
>JACCDH010419675.1_pt1 | contig 21630 bp, 17 predicted proteins | sample 7442481 | NCBI WGS metagenome assembly JACCDH01 (sample SAMN15323433, study PRJNA562643) | freshwater metagenome | isolation source: river surface water | place: USA:Blue River Watershed | collected 2017-08-15
CACGACATCCTGTCGGCGGCATACCGGGTGCGGTGCCTATAAATCGGTACGGCAGATTCAGTGATTCCCACTCGCGTCGGACGTCCTGCGCGGCCATCTGCAGACGGCCTGACTCCACCGGAACGCTCACTCGCAATGCATGTTCAGCAGGGTAGGCGTCTTCGTTTTCCTGTCTTGTCATGAAGCGCGTCGGCCATTCGCGAATCTGGGAGTCACCCGGTTCGAGGTGATAACCGGAATGCATGTAACGGTGACCGATGTCGACAGAGTTTTTATGCTTGTCCGGCACCAGCGACAGCGACGGTGCTATCCAGGCGTGCCCCAATGCGACACCGGCGGTGGGCTGGATTTGTATCTGACCAAAGCGCTGTGAGCCCTGCAGCACTGCGCGCGCTTTGGCCTGCAAAGCGGAGTCGCCAGCCGGTAGCGGGCGACTGTAAATTTTTTCCAGCGCAGCCGATAAGTCTTGCCGTTGTCTTTGCGTCAGCTGGTCGGGCGGTGCAGCGATACCGAACAGCTTCTGGGTCAGCAGCAGCTCAAGCACGTCACGCAGGACCTCGGCGAACAGGCTGCCTTGCGTATCCGTTATCAGCGCTTCGGCCGTTGCATTGTCGATCATCAGTAATCGCTGTGTGATGGCCACCGTGCTGGCTTTGGTTGACAACGATCCGCCAGCGATACCCGACAGCTCAGCGGGCATATCCAGCGCCCGCCCAAGAAGACAGACGCTGTGAAACAGATCTTCCGGCGTTTTTTCGGAGAGCTGCCAATGCATCGCACATGCTGGCAGCGCCGTACGTGCTGCATCAGCCAGTTTGCATTTCAAGGGCTGGCTTTGTATTTTCTGAGTGTTCTTCGTCAGATCCTCCAGCAGATCGAAAAAATCGGCTGTCTGGAGCAGGGTGCGATGAAAGGAATGTGGCGGACCATTCGCAAAGCCATAATCCCGATACACCACATCATCGATGATGGTCTCAACAACATTGCAGCCGAATCCTGCGGCTTTCAGTGAATCGGATAACTGATGCAGTTCACCCGCGCTAAGATGTGACAGGTGCATCCTTAGCAGAGCAAAGAAATACTGACGGCTTTGCTCATCATCATCGATGCCGGGACGAATCGATTGCAGCAGATTGTCCATGGTCAGACATAAAAAATCGCGTGCGCCGCGCAGATCAGCCGGTGCTTTCTGCATCATCAGTTCATTCAGCAACATCCGAAGTGAGAGCGAGGTATGTCGGCTGGCATCGAAATAATAATGGGCTTTGCTCGGGCGCTGCGACAGCTGAGGTGTTCGTTTTACCAGCGCTGCCAGCGGTTGAGGAAGCGGCCTGCTGCCGGCCGCAGGACGTGGGCGCAGGCGTGTGATCAGAGAATGCATGAGATTCCTTTCCAGTCGATCGCCGGCAGGAATTGCCGGACGCCAGATGAGTGGACAGGGGGCCTGGTCAGTTTGATGCGCTTGGGAAAAGTGGTTTGAAGCGCCGCAAGCACCTCTTGATTAAAGGGCGGTGATCAGATCAGACTGTCGGTACCGTTTCTTTTGACTTTCCTGAAAATGTTGCCGCCGGCGTTTTCATCCCTTGCAGGGCGCGTACTGGCCTGCAAGCCAGTACTGTTGCGCAGGTGCGCAGCATGCTGCAAGAAATCCCGGCTTCACCCTTGCCATCGACCTAACGAGTCAGGTTCTTACTTTGAAGAGCCGCTGAGTTCCTCTGAATAAATTTCGTTTTTCGAGAACTCAGGGCCTGATTTTGTGACCGAGTTTGACTATTCCCGCGCGTGATCGCTTGCAAGGGCGGGATAATCGCCCGGGATCTTATTTCTATTTTTATAATTTTCTAATGAGTACAACCAAAATTTCGCCGATACCTACCTGTCCCCCGGTGCTTTCGGCTAGCGTAAAAACGGCCGATAAAAGCACCATTGAATCGACGGCTACGCGAGCGACCCGGCCGGGTACCGGGACTAAACCCGCGCTGTCTTCCAGACAGAGGCCGGTTTTGCCCTCTGTCGAAACAGCCGGCATCGGACCCGGCGCCAGATGCAAGGCCTCATCGCTGACGCCGCATGGTGAAAAACTCGATGTACTGGCGGCTAGCATGCTGCCCCGGCTTCTGGGTATGGATCCTTCGTCGGACGGTAAACCGGCGGCCATCACGCGCGATACGCTGGAGCGAGCCATTGCGTCGCCGTTACAAGCCAGCGACATATGCAAGCTTTCACTCCAGTGGTCAGCTCATCTGAACAACAAAGACACGGTGACTGCCTGGACCCACCGCCTCGTTGCAGCCTGCGATGATGTTTATACAACGAGAGGCATGCAATCCTATATCGACGCCGTGACCGATCTGATTTTCGATGAAGGCAATGATGAGGCCGGTCTGCCAGGTGAGGTCAGAGATTTCTGCGCGATGCTGACCAAAAATGCGCTTCAGGCGGGTATCGATCAAGGGCTGGATCCTGCTGCGCTGCAGGGCTTGCGCAATACCGTGATCCTGCGATTCCTGATGGCTAACGTCTTTGTCCCCCATCTCCGGCCAACGGCCATGCGCGAAATGACCGATGACACAGGCTTGTACGCATTTGACCGTCAGCTGTTCAGGCAGTTTTGCCATAAAACGACAGAGATCATCGACATTGATGCCGAGGCGATTGTCTTGCTCGCGTTGGCCCGTCATACAAAACAGCAGGGAGGATCGCAGGCAGCACCAGTGAACTGAGGCGGACCGGATTCACTTACCGGCGTGCCGGTCAGTCAGAGCCTTACTGGTAACTGCGAGCGTCTTCAATGACCTTCCCGTCATTCGGCAGCGTACCGGCGGCAACCAGTCTGACATCACCGCGCAGTTTGGTGATATCGCGAATCGTTGCCGAGATCGCGGCAGTTTCACCCGCCAGTGCGACAGGATCTGAAACCTCACACGCCAGCGTCATCTGATCATTACCCATTTCGCCGGTGATGATCAGCCGTGCTTTGAGAATCACCGCGTGACGACGTGCGATGTCAGCAACCTGGGACGGATGCACAAACATCGCACGCACCTTGGTGGTCTGATCCGCGCGACCCATCCAGCCCTTGATCCGGGTGTTGGTTCTGCCACAGGGTGAGGCCTCTGGCAGCACAGCGGACAAATCGCCAGTGGCAAACCGTATCAGCGGATAGTCGGGATTGAACGAGGTAATGACGATTTCGCCGACTTCGCCGGGCGCTACCGGGTCACCGGTACCCGGGCGGACAATTTCCAACAGCAGCGTTTCGTCCAGCACCATACCGGGATTGACTTTGCCATCAGTGCTGGTTTCGTAAGCGATATTGCCGATGTCGGCAGACCCGTAAGTCTGCAATACATGGGGCACCCCATGGTCGTTAAGCCACTGACGTAATGAAGGGGGCAGCGCTTCGGCACTCACCAGCGCGCATTGGACACTACGGATGTCTTCACCCATTTCCTGGGCTTTTTCAATAATGATCTTCAGAAACGATGGCGTGCCGGTGTACACGCGTGGGCGCAGCAGGCTCATTGCCTGCACCTGCATTTCCGTCTGACCAGTACCCGCCGGTATCACCGGGCAGCCCAGTTTGATGGCCCCGCTCTCGACCATCAGTCCGGCCGGGGTGAAATGATAGGCAAAGCAATTCTGAATCAGGTCACCGCGCCTGACACCCAGTGCATGCAGCGGACGCGCGAAGCGCCACCAGTCGGTGCCACGACCTTCAGGATCAAAGATAGGGCCGGGTGACATGAAGATGCGCGACAGTCCTCCCACCGGTGTCGTGGTTAGCCCGCCAAAAGGCAGTGCGGCCTGCTGCAGCGTTTTCAGATCCGACTTGCGCGTGACCGGCAACTGCGCCAGCGCCGCGCGGGAACAGATGTCCGATGCATTCACACCCGAGAGTATCGATGCCCAGCCGGGCGCTTGTTGCGCGCGCCTGATCAGTTCGGGCAGAGCTTCCAGTAATTCTTTTTCGCGTGCCAGAGGATCGCGCGTTTCAAGCGCATCATGAAAATCAGTCATCTTCGATATCAGAGAAAGGGGTACCAGAGAAAGGATCAGGCTAGCCAGCGCTTACGGCGGCGATAAAATTTCATGTCGCGGAAACTCTTGCGATCGCCGCCCGACATACCGAGATAAAATTCTTTCACATCTTCATTCGTTGCCAGATCCGCAGCGGCACCTTCCATCACCACGCGACCATTTTCAAGAATGTAGCCAAAGTCGGCGTAGCGCAGCGCAATGGTCGTATTTTGTTCGGCTAGCAGAAAAGAGACCTGCTCGGTTTTATTGAGATCCTGCACGATGCCGAAAATCTCTTCGACAATTTGCGGCGCCAGTCCCATCGAGGGTTCGTCGAGCAAAATCATCGAAGGCTTGGCCATCAGCGCGCGGCCGATCGCGCACATTTGCTGCTCACCCCCTGAGGTATAGCCCGCCATTGAACTGCGGCGCTGCTTCAGGCGCGGGAAATAGTGGTACACCTTTTCCAGAGCGTCTCTCAGTTCACTGCGCGAAATTTTGCGAGTGTAAGCGCCAGTCAGCAGATTTTCTTCAATCGTCAGGTGGCCGAAGCAATGGCGGCCTTCCATCACCTGCGACAGGCCGCGTCTGACCAGCTCGTTTGGTGTCAGCTGATCAATGCGTTCACCATTGAATTCGATACTGCCCTTGGTGACATCACCGCGCTCGCCGCGCAACAGCGTCGAGATGGATTTCAGCGTAGTTGACTTACCGGCGCCATTGGCGCCCATCAGCGCGACGATTTTCCCGCGCGGGACAGACAGAGACACACCCTTGAGCACAAGGATCACGTGATCGTAAATGACCTCAATATTATTGATGGTCAGTATGGACGGGTTCGGATTCATAAGGCAGGGCCATTCCGTTGGACTGCAAAAAATGCCGTAACCCGGTTCGCGCCGGGGTACGGCGGTACATCACATCATTACGTGCTTGCGTACTGACACAGGTCATTATTTGTAGCAGGCGACTTTGATATTTTTTTCCTTCGCATAAGCGGCCGATGACTCTTCAAGCAGCTTGCGCACCAATGCCTTGTCGCCAGTGATCCAGGTTTTGGACAAGGCCACCCACTTGCTGCCGTCCCATTGCTGGACCTTGGTCGCGCCTGAGCCTTCGTGGTCATCGCAAGAGGTTTTCACAGGCGGAAACAGGTCAGCTACCCCCAGCGCCTTCTGTCGTGCGGCATCCACGTTCAGGTTTTCCAGACCCCAGCGGACCTGTTCACCTGTCAGCACTTTGCCCTTGCCGAACTTGGCCTGTGCATTACGCATGGCTTCGACCATCAGTACGCCCGCGACAATGCCGCGCAAATACATGGTGTGACCAATACGCTCTTTTTCCGACAGATTACCTTTGCCTGCGCCATAAACGGTGCTGCGGATTTCATCAAGCAGCGGATAGTTGCCAGGTGTCGTGAAACTCATGGTCGTGAAGCCTTTGGCCGCCTCGCCAGCGGGCACTGCATCTTCCTCGGCACCAGCCCACCAGACACCCAGCATTTTTTCGCGCGGGAAGCCATTGCGCTGCGCTGTTTTCAGGGACACCGCGCTCATCACGCCGTAAGTCCAGACAATCACGAAATCAGGCTGCACCTGACGAATCTGCAGCCACTGCGACTGCTGATCATTGCCCGGTGGCTGGACTGGAATCTTGATCAGTTCAAAACCGTATTTCGCCGCTTCTGCCTCCAGCACTGGCAGCGGCTCTTTGCCGTAGGCCGAGTCGTGATACAGATGGACGATTTTCTTGCCCTTGAGCTTGTCCATGCCCCCCATTTTGTCGCCGAGGTAATGCACCATCGACGCTGCCTGATTCCAGTAGCTGGTCACCAGGGGGAACACATATGGGAAAACTTTGCCGTTCGCGCCATCGGAGCGGCCGTAGCCCAGCGTTGTCATCGGAATTTTGTCCGTACCGACGCGATCGAGAATGCCGTAAGCGATGCCCGTCGACAGCGGTTCGACCAGTGATGCGCCGCCGTTTTTGCTTTTCAGACGCTCATAGCATTCCACGCCGCGGGACGCGTTGTATTCCGTCTCGCATTCTTCCCAGATCAGCTTGACGCCATTGATACCGTTGTCGCGCATGTTAATCAGCGTCATGTAGTCGATGATGCCGCCGTAGAAGCCCGTACCACCGGCGGCATAAGGACCCACACGGTAGGACAGCATGGGGATGAATTGCTGCGCCGTTGCGGCGCTGGCAGCGGTGAGCAGCAGTGCGCTCACCATGAGCGATTTCAGTAATTTCATAGTCTCCTCCACAAAAAATAATTCCGGTGATACAGATACTGAGCGCTCCTTAGTGAGGGAAAGGCCACAGGCGTAGTTTCTCTTTGGCGATTTGCCACAGACGCGCCAGACCATGCGGCTCGACGATCAGGAAGAAAATAATCAGCGCTCCAAAAACCATCAACTCCAGATGCGAGGCAACAGCCGTGGATATGCCAAGTGCATGCGCCAGAATATTCAGCACGGTCGGCAGCAGCACGATGAAGGCCGCACCCAGGAACGAGCCCATGATCGATCCGAGACCACCAATGATCACCATGAACAGAATTCGGAACGACAGATCGAGGTTGTATGCCTCAGGCTCCACCGTACCCAGATAGGCATATGCATACAGGGCGCCAGCCACACCGCAATAAAAGGAACTCACCGCGAACGCCAGCAGCTTGGTGTGCATCAGACGAATACCGATGACTTCAGCAGCAACGTCCATGTCTCGCACTGCCATCCAGCAGCGGCCGATATTGGAGCGCACGAGATTTTTCGCCAGCAGTGCAAGCACGGACACAATGCCCAGCACCAGCAAATACTTCGTCATTGGTGTGTCGAATACGAAACCGAGTATCTCGAGCTTTTGCGCGGTGATCACGCCGGAGGAACTGTAGTTGGTGAACCACTGCACTTTGGTCAGTGCCCACACCACGAAAAACTGCGTGGCCAGTGTCGATGCGGCCAGATAGAAGCCACGCACACGCAGGGATGGCAATCCGAAAATAATGCCCAGCGCCGCAGCGCACAGGCCGCCCATGACAAACGCCAGCAGCAGCGGAATGCCCGGTACGCGCAGCATGAAATTGTAGGAAGCGAACGCACCGACTGCCATGAAGGCCGCCGAGCCCAGCGATAGCTGGCCCGCATAGCCAGTCAGTATGTTCAGGCCGAGCGCGGCCAGCGCAAAAATCAGGAAAGGGATCAGGATCGCCGAAAACAGATAGGGCGTGGCTACCAGGGGCACGACAAGAAAGGCCAATGCAAGTAAGAGCACGATGCCAATGCGATCCTGGCGGATAGGGAAAATCTGCCCGTCGGCTTCGTACGTCGATTTGAATTGTCCTGCTTCACGGTACAGCATGAAAACTCCCTGAATCCTTCAAGCGCCTCTTTCAAGCACTTTTTTCAAAATGCCCGCAGCTGTTTTACCGACTGCGAGCGCGCTACATAGCGGCACTCTTTTTTATCTCTAAAAAGACAGGTTCTAAATCCGGCGGATGATTTTTTCGCCAAACAGGCCCTCGGGCCGCACCAGCAAAAAGCCTAACGCAAGCACATAAGGGAACCAGCCTTCGATGCCGCCGCCCACAAACGGTCCGATGTAGACCTCGGCAAGCTTTTCAGAGGAGCCGATGATCAGTCCGCCGATGATCGCGCCGGGCACCGACGTGAAGCCGCCAAGAATCAGCACCGGCAGTGCCTTGAGCGCGACAAAGCTCAGCGAGAATTGCACGCCGTTGCGTGAACCCCAAAGCAAGCCGGCGACCAGTGCGACGAATCCGGCAACGCCCCAGACGATGCCCCAGATCTGTTGTAGAGGAATACCTACGGCCAGGGCCGCCTGATGGTCATCTGCCACCGCGCGCAGCGCCCGGCCGACTTTGGTTCGCGAGAAAAACAGCGCCAGCCCGGTCACCAGCAGCGCGCAAATGCCAGCGGCGACCACATCAAAGCGGGAGATCACGATGTTAAACATCGTCATCATGCTTTCCATAGGCACGTCTTCGATGCCCAGATCCAGTCGTTTCACATCCGAGCCCCACATCAGCTGCGCCATACCTTCAATGAAGAAGGTCAGCCCAATCGTCGCCATGAACAGGGAGATTTCCGGCTGATTGACCAGTGGCCGCAAGACGAAACGCTCAATGGCCAGTCCCAGCAAGGCCATCACACCAATCGTCACGATGATGGCCACCCATAAGGGCACGCCGAACTCGGTGATCGACACGCAGGTCAGTGCTGCAAAAAACACCATGGCACCTTGCGCGAAATTGAACACGCCTGAGGCCTTGTAAATCAAGACAAAGCCCAGCGCCACCAGGGCGTACATGATCCCGGACAGCAGGCCGCCAATCAAAACTTCAAAGAAAAAATTCAGGTTCAATGCGCCACTCCCAGATAAGCATTAATCACATCCTGGTTATTGCGTACCTCATCTGGCGTGCCGTCGCCGATCTTTTTGCCGTAATCCAGTACCACCACCCGATCCGAGATATCCATCACCACACCCATGTCGTGCTCGATCAGCACGATCGTTGTGCCGAACTGTTCATTCACGTCCAGAATGAAGCGGCACATATCTTGTTTTTCTTCGACGTTCATGCCCGCCATCGGCTCGTCAAGCAAAAGAATTTTAGGCTCGGCTGCCAGCGCGCGGCCCAGCTCGACACGCTTTTGCAGGCCATAAGGCAGTCGGCCGACTGGTGTTTTGCGGATGTGCTGAATTTCCAGAAAATCGATGACTTCCTCGACTTTTTTACGATGCTCAATTTCTTCACGCCGCGCCGGTCCGATGTAGAGCGCCTGCAACAAAAAGTTAGATTGCATTTTCAGATTGCGGCCGGTCATGATGTTGTCCAGGACCGTCATCCCCTTGAAAAGGGCAATATTCTGAAACGTCCGCGCAATGCCGCTCTTGGCCGCTTCATGCGTGTTCATGTCATGACGATGCTCGCCGCGGTAAATGATTTCACCCTGCTGCGGCCGATACACGCCATTGATCACATTGAGCATCGAGCTTTTGCCTGCGCCATTGGGCCCGATGATGGCGCGAATTTCATGTTCCCTCACATCGAAGGAAATATCCGTGAGTGCGCGCACGCCGCCAAACGACAGCGAGATATTGCGCAGATCCAGAATGACTTCGCCAATGCGGCGCTGGTTTGGGCTGTCGTCGTTCATCATGCTGCCTTGCGCGTTGGCGCGACCGTGTTGACATCACGAATTTCCAGATCGGCGCTGATCATCCCCTGGCGGCCGTCTTCGAATTTCACTTGCGTTTCAATGTACTGACGCGCTTTTCTGGCGTACAGCGCATCGATCAGCACGGCATATTTCTCAGCGATGAAGCGGCGCCGAACCTTGCGTGTGCGGGTCAGCTCGTCATCATCGGGATCGAGTTCCTTGTGCAGTATCAGGAAGCGATGGATTTGCGACCCCGCCAGCAGCGTGTCATGCGCGAGATCGGCATTGACCTTTTCCACGCACTCGGCAATCAGCGCATAGACTGCTGGCTGGCTGGCCAGATCGGTATAGCCCGTGTACGGCAAATTGCGCCGCTCGGCCCAATTACCGACGGCTTCCATGTCGATGTTGATGAAAGCATTGCAGGCGTCGCGGCCATCGCCGAAAGCCACTGCTTCCTTAATAAACGGAAAAAATTTCAGCTTGTTCTCGATGTATTTCGGTGCGAACAGCGTGCCATCGGCCATCTTGCCGACATCCTTGGCCCGGTCAATGATTTTCAGATGACCGTCATCGTCGAAAAAGCCGGCGTCGCCGGTATGAAAATAGCCGTTACTGTCGATCGCCTCGGCAGTGTCTTCCGGCTTTTTGTAGTAAGCCACCATCAACCCGGGCGAGCGCACCATCACCTCGCCATTGTCGGCAATCTTCACTTCGACGCCATCCATAGGGCGTCCGACCGAATCGAGCTTCACATCGCCCGAGCGCTGCATGCAAACCGTCACGCAAGTTTCGGTCATTCCGTACAGTTGTTTGAGATTGATGCCGATCGAGCGATAAAAATCAAACAAGTCGGGGCCGATGGCCTCGCCACCCGTGTACGCGACACGCACGCGCGACATGCCCAGGACATTTTTCAGCGGGCCGTAGACCAGTAGCTCACCGAGGGCGTACAGCAGGCGGTCGCTCACCGACACACCGGATTTGCCATCAAGTAGCTTGAGGCCCGCGCGGCGTGCGACTCGCATGAAGTAGTGGAACATGTTTCGCTTGATCGCACTGGCATCTTCGATGCGAATCATCACCTGGGTGAGAATGTTTTCGTAAACCCGCGGTGGACCAAAATAATAGGTCGGGCCAATTTCACGCAAATCGCTGGTCACCGTCGCCGGCGATTCCGGGCAGTTCAGGCAGAAGCCGCACAGATGCGACATCGCAAAAGAATACAAAAAGTCGCCCACCCAGGCGAGTGGCAGGTAGCACAGCACTTCATCTTCCGGCGTGAGCCCGTCAAACGCGATCAGTGTCCGGCTGGTCGCAATCATCGCGGCATGCGAATGACAAACGCCTTTGGGTTTTCCGGTGGTGCCCGAGGTGTAAAGAATGACGGCGACATCATCACTGCGTCCGGCTTGTACTTCGTCCGGGAAAAATGAAGGATGTTTTTCGGCGTGCGCGCGCCCTAGCAACTGAACCTCTTCAAAGGCATGCAGACCGGCTTGCGTGTAGTTGCGCATGCCGCGACCATCGTCATAAATGATATGGGAGAGCCCCGGCACGGTTTGCCGGATTTCGAGCAGCTTGTCGACTTGCTCCTGATCTTCAACGATCGCAAAATCAATACCGGCATTTTCCAGCACGTAGGCCATGTCGGCCGCCGGCGCATCCTGATACAGAGGAACGGCAACGCCCCCCAGGCATTGCGCGGCAGACATCGCCCAATACAGCCGCGGACGGTTGTCGCCAATCACCGCTAGATTCATCCCGCGCTTGAAGCCCAGCGCCGCCAGTCCGCAGGCGAGCTGACGTATATGTTCGACGGCTTGTGCCCAGCTACTGGTTTGCCAGATACCCAGATCTTTTTCCCGGAAAGCGGGTTTGTCAGGGCGGGTGCGTGCATGCTCTAGCAATAAACGCGGAAAAGTATCCGCTGCTGAAGTCTCCCTCTGCTGCATGGGTTTGTTATTCACTCTTTTTATGGTTGGTCGATGCGGGCTGTGTGGGGCGCCGCCGCGGATCACAATCATAACCAGCTTGTGACTTGGCGGTAATGATTCGGACGGGTATTTCTCAAGTTTTCATGCTGCGATGCAGCATCATCATGAATTGTCGTCCCTCAATGCGAGGAACCGTAGGTGTCGTGGCGTGTCAACAGACAACGGCTGAGTCGGGAGAGTCGGAGCTTTTTTTATTCGTCAGGTCCGCCTTGAAATCTATGCGTTCGTTTCAGCTCTCGATGCGTTTCATTCTGCCGCTGGCGATCGTGATCGGAATATCTGCGCTGGTGCTGTTGCCTCTGGTCGATGATTTAACGCAACGCTGGTTTTTGCGCGATCTCGACACTCGCGCGCAAGTGGTGGCGGCATCGGTGCGTGACCCAGCAATCGACTTTCTGACGATGGAAGACGCTGAGGGCATGCAGGCCTTGCTCGAGCGTGCGGCGGTGGATGGTCACGTGCTCGCATTGGGTTTTTGCGATACCGCTGGCAACCTGCGTTATCGCAGCCGTGCGTTTCCACCCGTGCTGGATTGTCGTGGCGCGGCACCGCCCGCCACAAGGATCAGTGAAACCTGGCTCGAGCAAGACGGCGTTTCGCTCGGCAAGCTCCTGCTGGCGCAAGACACCCGCTTCATACAGCGACGCATTGATGAATTCGGCCTGTATCTGACGGCGGTGTTTTTGTTGATGTTCCTGTTGATCTCCGCACTGGCTGCCTGGGTCGCGCACTGGAGCTGGATGGATTGGGTTAGTGCGCTGAAAAATCTGTTGCGGCTTGAGACAGCATCACCCTCCGGTAGCTATGCCCCACCCGAGTTTCGTCCGCTGGTCGGTGATCTGCGTGCGATGCTGCACCAGATGCAGGTTGAGCGGCGGGTGCAACAGGATTCGCCGCAGATGTGGACGCCACAAAAATTGCGTTCACTGCTGCACGATGAACTCGCGGGTGATGAAGTATTGGTGGTGTCCAATCGGGAACCGTACATTCACGAACAAAGTGAGCACGGTATTGTGGTTCGTCGCCCGGCCAGCGGATTGGTCACCGCCGTTGAACCGGTAATGCGCGCCTGCTCGGGTACCTGGATCGCGCACGGTAGCGGCTCAGCTGACCGTATCGCTGTCGATGCGCATGATCGCCTGCAAGTGCCGCCCGCGCGGCCGGCGTACACCCTGCGCAGAGTCTGGCTGACTCAGGAGGAAGAGGAGGGTTATTACTATGGTTTTTCCAATGAAGGTCTCTGGCCGCTCTGCCATATGGCCCATGTGCGACCTGTGTTTCGCACCACAGACTGGGAGCAGTATGTTGCTGTCAACCAGCGGTTTGCCGATGCCGTGATGAATGAAGCACGCACCGATGATCCGGTGGTACTGGTCCAGGACTATCACTTTGCGCTGCTGCCGCGCATGGTCCGCGAGAAATTACCGAAAGCAACCATCATCATGTTCTGGCACATCCCGTGGCCGAATCCTGAGTCTTTTGGCATTTGTCCCTGGCGTGAAGAACTGCTGGAAGGATTGCTCGGTAACACACTGCTTGGTTTTCATACGCCTTTTCATTGCAAGAACTTTCTTGAAACCGTCGACCGCTATCTCGAAACGCGCATTGAGCATGAGGCATCCACCATTTCTTATGGCGGAGAGCTGACTCAGGTTGAGCCTTACCCGATTTCTATTGCATGGCCGGATACGGATGCCACTCTGGATGTCGTTCAGTGTCGCAACGAATTGCGCGCGAGTCTGCATTTGTCGGCCGACCATCGGGTCGCGCTGGGCGTGGACCGGCTGGACTACACCAAGGGAATTGTCGAGCGTTTTCAGGCGGTTGATCGAATGCTGGAAATGCACCCGGAGCTGATCGGCCGCTTCACTCTGCTGCAAATTGCAGCGCCGAGCCGGTCCTCACTGGATGAATATCAGAATCTCGAGGCGCGTGTTCGCAAACTCGCGCATCAGATTAATCAACGCTATCCATCCCTGGCAGCACCCATTGCTTTGCGCATTGAGCACTACGATGCCGACCAGCTGGCAAGGTGTTACCGCGCCGCCGATATTTGTATGGTGACCAGTCTGCATGACGGCATGAACCTGGTCGCGAAAGAATATATCGCCGCCCGCGATGATGAACTCGGGGTATTGATTCTTTCGCAGTTCACAGGCGCCGCGAGGGAATTGCATGAAGCCCTCATCATCAACCCTTATCATATAGAGCAGGGCGCGCAGGCACTGTACCGTGCAGTCACCATGCCTGCAGCTGAACAGCGAGAGCGCATGCGTAGCATGCGAACGCTGGTCAGGGATTTCAATGTCTATCGCTGGGCGGGACTGATGCTGCTGGACGCGGCAAGATTACGACGCCGTCAGCGCGTGACGGAAAAAATTCACTCCCACAGCCGTCGCTCGTTACGTCGCGCCGTATGATTTCGCTGTTCGCTGAAGCGGGACTTGCGGCCCTGAGTCAATTTTTGACGAAACCTGTCCTGTGTCTGTTTGATTTTGATGGGACGCTTGCGCCACTGGCCAATGACCCGGCCAGGGTCAGCCTGCCCCATCCGATACAACAACGTCTGCAGGCACTGCAGCAGCGAGCACCCGTGGGTATCATCACCGGCCGCTCGCTGGCCGATATGAAAAAACGGCTGACATTCGCACCCGATTATCTAATCGGAAATCACGGCGTCGAAGGCCTGCCCGGCTGGCAACAGGGTGCGACGGAAAACTATGCAGTGTGCCGGCGATGGCAAACCCGCTTGTCTGCGCTGCACACCGAGATCGGAGACAAGTTCTGGATCGAAGACAAAGCCTACTCACTGACGCTGCACTATCGTCAGGCATCTGATCCTGCCCTCGTCGAAAAAGCATTGATGGCGAAACTTTCGCAATTAGTGCCCTCACCGCGCATCATTGGAGGCAAATTCAATATCAGTCTGCTGCCGCCGAACGCAGGCGATAAAGGCCAGGCCGTTCAGCAGTTGCTGGAAATGTCTCCAGGCTACCGCGCACTGTATGCGGGTGATGACCAGACGGATGAAGACGTCTTCGCATTGCATCATCCCGCGATTTTCTCGGTGCGTGTTGGCGATGAAGCGCAATCGGCTGCCGACTATGGCATTGCAGACCATACTGCAGTGGTGCCTCTGCTTGATTTACTGCTCGCGTTGCTACCCGCCAGCGCGCCAGAGGTACAGGTGGCTTTGGGTGCGTACCGCTCATGAGCCAGCTTGATCTGGGTCTGATCGGAAACTCCCGCACCAGCGCCCTGATTGACAAAAATGCGCGCATTGTCTGGTGGTGTTATCCGAATTTCGATAGCAATCCTCTCTGCTGCAGTTTGCTTCGGTCTGACGAATACAATGACCTCCCGGATGCTGAGGGTTTTATCGATCTCTTGTTTGAAAACGGGCGCACGGTGCGCCAGACCTATCTGCGTAATTCCGCGATTCTGCAGACCCGCATGCAGGATGGCCAGGGTAACGTGATTGATATCACCGATTTTTCACCCCGCTTTTATCTGCACGGTCGCATGTTTGCACCGGCGATGGTGGTGCGAACCATCAAGCGTATTGCAGGACGCCCGCGGATCGCCCTGAGGCTGCGTCCCGCGCTCAATTATGGCCAGGCACGCGCGCAAGTGCGTTGCGGCGCTCACCACGTGACTTATTTCGGCGGGGCACAGGCGATGCGTGTCACCACGGATGCTTCCGTCACCTCGCTGACAGAAGAGCGGCAGTTTTTTCTGCACGACAGCGTGACCCTGCTGATGGGCCCGGATGAAACGGTCGATGGCGCGCCGCGCGAGCTGGGACGTACCTTTTTCGAATCAACGCTCTCGTACTGGTATCGCTGGGTGCGCAATCTGGCGATACCTTTTGAGTGGCAGGATGTGGTCATTCGGGCCGCCATTACTCTGAAGCTCAATGCCTTCGACGATACCGGGGCCATCATTGCGGCAGTCACTACATCGATACCCGAATCACCGCGCAGTGGTCGCAACTGGGACTACCGGTACTGTTGGCTGCGCGATGCGTATTTCGTGGTCAATGCCCTCAACCAGCTCGGTGTGACGGCGACCATGCAGCATTATCTCGAATACATTCTTAACATCATTGCCGATTCGCGCGATACGCCGCTGCAGCCAGTCTATGGCATACGACGCGAGACCACGCTGGAAGAGTGGATTGCACCATCGTTGGACGGCTATCGAGGTATGGGGCCGGTTCGGGTTGGGAATCTCGCCTGGGGTCAGGTTCAAAACGATGTATTCGGGGCAGCGATTCTGGCCAGCACGCATGCATTTTTTGATACCCGGCTAGAGCGTCCTGCGGGCCGGCAGATGTTTTCAGATCTCGAGCGTTTGGGTGAACAGGCGATACGTTGTCATTTACTGCCCGATGCCGGACTCTGGGAGCTGCGCGGCGTTAAACGCGTACACACTTTTTCCACACTGATGTGCTGGGCGGCCTGCGACCGGCTGCGCGCGATTGCCTTGCGACTCAAATTGCCCTTGCACGCACAACGCTGGGCACGCGAGGCCGCTGTCATTCGCAAAGCGCTGGTTGATAACGCCTGGAATCCTGCTTTGGGCAGCTTCGTTTCCACCTTTGGCGGTCAGCATCTGGATGCCAGTCTCCTGCTGATGAGCGAATTCCAGTTTCTTGCACCTGATGATCCGCGTTTCATCGGTACCTTGAGAGCTGTTGAGCATCATTTGCAGCGCGGTGATTTTCTGCTGCGTTACGACGAGGAAGACGATTTCGGTCGTCCGGATGTCGCATTTCTGGTGTGCACACTCTGGTGGATACTCGCACTGGACCGCGCGGGCGAAAAAACCCGAGCGCGCGAGCTGTTTGAAAAAGTACTCGCTTGTCGCAACCATCTGGGACTGCTTTCAGAAGATGTGTCACTCGATGGTCGCGAGTTATGGGGAAATTTCCCTCAGACTTACAGCATGGTGGGTCTGATTCAGTGTGCATCACGACTATCAAGGTCGTGGGAAGAGGCTTACTGATTATCAGAGCCTTTCAGCATTCAAAATACGACACTGTCATAGTAGGTGATCACTGCATTTTTCAGTAAATAACCTGCAACAGAAGTCTTATTTCACTTTCTTTATTTTTCTAAAATCGATCACATGCTCTCGGATGCATTGAGTGAGTCTCTTGCGCATCACTCATTGCGAAGCAGATTGATTCGTGTCGAGGCCGGTGGACCATTCAGCCATCGTTTTGAAAATCATGCATGACCATAAAGATAGCCGGTTCTCAGAGGCCGGCCAGTCTTGGGTCGACACAAAGGAAAATAAAGATGCAAAAACAATTATTCGCCGCGCTAATAGCAGTCGCTTTTTTGTCGCCCGTTGCAGCACAAGCGGATGGCAGCTACGTCAAATTCAGTGGGGGTCGATCCGAATACAAGGGCGACGAGGGTAAGGAGCGTGATGATGCCCTGTCGCTGGCCTACGGTTTTGCAGTCGATAAAAATTTTGATGTTGAGCTGGGTTACATCAATTTTGGAAAAATAAAGGGAGCAGAGCCGGGTTATTCCTATTCTTTGCAACGTCAGGCGTTCTATCTCGCTGGGGTCGGGTCGGTACCGGTCACCGACGCTTTCTCTGTCTCGGCGAAGCTCGGTCTGGCGGTCAATCGGTATGAAGAAAAAGCATTTACTGAATTCGGCAATCAGGAAGAAAAAGTAACGAAAGTAAAGCCGATGGTGGGTCTGGGTGCAAGCTATCAATTCACCAAAGAAGTTGCCGGCGTGTTGGAGTACCAGTATTTTGGAAAAGTCAGTGACGTTAAAACCAGCGCGTTGACCGTTGGAGTCAAGTACGGCTTTTGACCTTGTCTCTGGTCTTTAAGAACCGTTAAATCGAACGCTGTCTGTTGGATGCAGGTATGCCGTTGCAGTACCCGCATCACTCGCATCGAATAACGATAAAAATTCTTGAAACAACCTCGGTGTATTGATTCCCGTTAAAGATTGCGCCGCTAGTTTTTCTGCAGTGCAATCAGTGAAGAAGAAAAACCGTCATTTTTTTACAACTGATACCTGACGGTAAGGACAGTGCCTTCGTAGAATCCGGCCCGTCCTTCGTGGACTGGCTAGTTTTTCGTTAGTCGATCTTCACTCCAAAAAATAGGGAATCAACATGCAGAAAAAATTATTGGCCGCGCTCTTGGGTGCGGTACTTGCCTTGCCTGTGGCAGCACACGCTGAAGGCAGTTATTTCAAAGTCGGTGTGGGTGAGTCTGAATACGATTTTAATTTTTTTAAAGAAAACAAAACTGCGGTATCGCTGGCCTACGGATTTGCAGTCGACAAGAATTTCGGTGTGGAGCTGGGCTATCTTAATTTTGGAAAGCAGCGTTGGGTATTCGAGGATTTTTCGGCTTCAATTCAAAACCAGTCCGTTTATCTGGCGGGTGTGGGTTCTGTGCCGCTAACCGATGCTTTTTCAATCTATGGAAAACTGGGTGTTTCTCTGAACCATACGAAAGCCTCACTATCGAGTTCCGGGGAAAGTGATTCTGGATCAGAAACCAAAACGAGACCGTTGGTCGGTTTTGGACTGTCCTATAACTTCACCAAAGACATTGCCGGTACGCTCGAATATCACTACGTTGGAAAGATTGATGGCACCGACGTTAAAATGAGTATGGCCACTGCGGGAATCAAATACGGTTTCTGATGGACGCACAAAAAGGCTGCGCATTCCGCGGCCTTTTTCAATTCAATGCAGCCAGGGTTTTAGCACCACCTTCACGCAAGCATCCTGCTTGTCACGAAACATCCGATAGGCGTCTGACGCATCACCCAACGGTACACGATGAGTAATCACTCGTTCGGGATCGAAATCACCCTGCCGTATACGTTCCAAAAGAGGCTGCAAATAACGCTGCACATGCGTCTGTCCGGTTTTTAGTGTGAGTGCGCGATTCATTACTGAGCCCATTGGCACTTTGTCGATCAGGCCGCCATACACGCCAGGTACCGAGATGGTGCCGCCATTACGGCAATGTCGCATCACCTCGCGCAGCACCATCGGCCGGTCGGTCTCCATACCCATCATTTGCTTGACCCGGTCATAGGCCGCCAGCAGACCGTTGCCGTGTGCTTCCATACCGACGGCATCGATACAGGCATCCGGGCCGCGTCCGGCGGTCATTTCTTTCAGCGCTTCACCGATATCGACTTGTTCATAATTCAGCGTTTCCGCCCGTGACCAGTCACTGGCCATCTGCAGCCTTTCCGGGAAGCGATCAATCGCAATCACCCTGTCCGCTCCCATTAAGTAAGCGCTCTGGATTGCAAACTGTCCGACCGGACCACAGCCCCAAACCGCGACGACATCGCCAGGCTGGATGTCACAATTTTCAGCCGCCATATAGCCGGTTGGCAGTATGTCGGATAAAAACAGTACCTTGTCATCATCCAGCGCGTCATCGATTTTGATCGGACCCACATCGGCAAAAGGGATGCGCGCATATTCTGCTTGTCCTCCGGCATAGCCGCCCGTCAGATGCGAGTAACCAAAAATACCTGCGGGCGAATGTCCCCAGAGTTTCTCGGCCATGCCTGCATTCGGATTGGAGTTCTCGCAGAGTGAATATTGCGACTGCGTACAGAAAAAGCAGCCGCCACAGGCGATTGTGAAAGGCACCACCACCCGATCGCCGGGTTTCAGATTGCGAACGCTCTGGCCCACCTCAACGATTTCACCCATGAATTCATGACCGAGAATATCCCCGGCCTGCATGGTAGGTACGAATCCGTCATACAAATGCAGATCCGATCCACAGATCGCTGTCGACGTAATCTTCACGATCGCATCGCGCGGATTAATCAGTATCGGGTCGGGCACCGTATCAACCCGGACATCATGTTTGCCATGCCAGACAGCAGCTTTCATGATCTTGCTCCCCGTTGCAGCAGTCGCGCTAGTGCATTGCGCCGTCCGGCAGGCTGGCCCGCTGTGGTGGCAATCTCGCCTGTTTCGATCAGTTGTTTGAAACGACGCAAGTCATCATCGATTTGCTGCGAAGGATCTCCGCCGAAAATTTTCGCCAGCATCACACCCGCCTTCCCGAACGGGGCGTGGTAACTCATTTCGATATCCAGTCGCGTTGATTTGTCATTCAGTGCGGGAAGAAAACGTACGACACCGGTATGTTCGACGGCGGAGCCTTTCAGCGTGCGCCAGGCCAGCTGCTGAGAGGGGATGTCGCTGAACAGCTCGGCTGTCCATTCGACATGCTGACCCAAAGGAGCCCGTACGCGCCAATGCGTGCGGGTAGCATCGACCACCTGCACCGCTTCGATGTGTTGCATGAATTGCGGGAAATTTTCAAAGTTTCGCCAGAAGCGGTAACACGCTTCCACGGGGCGCTGAATGTGTAGTGACTTATGAATGCGAATTACTCCGTGCGTATCTCGCCTCACATCGCGTCGCACCATACGATGGTGCCAGCTGTCATAGGCAGCGAGACTATCCAGCGCGGTCAGGCCGGCAACCAGTGCAGTCATCGTCGTCAGCCGGCGATCCTGATGACCCCGACTGATCCAGGCCAGCAATGACAGATCAAGCATGTCGCCGGCGACACGCGACCAGCGCCAGCCGGATTGATTTGGCTGCAGCAGGATGCCCGCACTGGTCACGATTTCGCGTACGCCCATCGCGCGCATCACTCGCGGTCGCGCTGGCAAGCCCGTCGTCTGCGCAAAGGCACGCGGCGCCAATAACTCGGCGATGCCAATGCCCACACCCAGCCAGCCCAGAGCCACACCCAAGCGGGCGGCCGTCAATCGTGCAGGTGCCGCAGGCACACCATATTTTGAAGACGACATGACGTAGCCTGGCCGTTCAGCATCCACGGCATGCAGAGCGAACTGTTGCATGATTCTTCTCCGAAATCGGCCTATGAACGGTTTAGGCCGCTGCGCTTTTAACCTGGTTCCCGCGATCACCCGTTCGCGCCACAGCAGACGACACGGATCAAGCCTGCTGACTTTGCGCACGTAAAAACCGTGGTGGTATGCTTCAACGCATGAATTCTCCCCTCGCCAGCAAGGAACTCGGCAAGCCAGCTTCTGGCTGGCGCGAGCGTGTTTACACCATTATTTTCGAGGCCGATACGCGCGCCGGACAGCGTTTTGATTTATGGCTGATTGCCGCCATCATCATGAGTGTGGTGGTAGTCATTCTCGATAGTGTCGCCGCGATCTCGCAGCGCTATGCAAGTGTCTTCACCGTGCTGGAGTGGCTGATCACTTTGTTGTTCACGGCCGAGTATCTGTTGCGGCTCGCTTGTGTCAGGCATCCGCTCCGGTACATGACGAGTCTGTTTGGCGTCATTGATCTGCTCGCCATCCTGCCGACGTATGTGGCGCTGTTTTTCCCCGAAGCGTATGCATTGATGGACGTGCGCATCTTGCGCCTGCTGCGTGTCTTCCGGGTATTGAAGCTTGTGCCCTACGTGGCCGAGTATCGTGTGCTGCTCGATGCGCTGTATGCGTCACGCAGAAAAATCCTGATTTTTCTGTCCTTCGTGATGCTGGTGGTACTCCTGCTAGGTACCCTGATGTACGTGATCGAGGGTCCGGAAAACGGTTTTACCAGCATACCGACGGCGGTTTACTGGGCCATCACGGCGGTGACCACCGTCGGCTTTGGCGACATCGTGCCGAAAACTGATGCAGGACGAACCATTGCGTCGATCATGATGCTGATCGGTTGGGGAACTCTGGCCGTACCCACGGGCATTCTCAGTGCAGAGCTGACCGCACGACGCGTATCGGCGACAACGCGCACCTGTCCGGAATGTCTGAAAGAAGGTGTACCGCCGGAAGATAGTTTTTGCGGCAATTGCGGCGCGAAATTACCGCCGTATCGTCATGATTAATTCATCACGAACGACTCACCTATCGCGATTGACAGGTCATGCTGGCTGATGAGTCGCTGCCTTAGGAAAGTCCGGCGAACGATATACCTGGCCAGTTTTGGTGATGCACATGACATCCACTTCAGGCCATGCGGCGGCAAGCGCCAGTGATTTTTCGGTGCCTAGTACCATGCAGGCAGTCGAGAGCCCGTCGGCCAGCAAACCTGTCGGTGCCAGCACACTGACGGCAGCCAGCTCCATGGGTGATTTGCCAGTTTGCGGGTCGACAATATGGTGCTGCGAAAAATCATCGGTGAACCGGGTCGCATAATCGCCGGAGGTCGCAAGGCAGCGTCCATCGGCCGCCAGTACCTGCACAAACACATTCGCGTTACGCGGGTCGCGTACCGCCAGCATCCACGGCTCACCTGCTTCATTGTTGCCAAGGCTGGCGAGTTCGCCTGTATCCAGCAACGCATGACGAATACCGTGCTGCTTCAGCGCGGCCAGTGCCTGATCAGCGCCATAACCCTGAGCGATGCCATTAAGG
>JACCDH010120669.1_pt1 | contig 21620 bp, 16 predicted proteins | sample 7442481 | NCBI WGS metagenome assembly JACCDH01 (sample SAMN15323433, study PRJNA562643) | freshwater metagenome | isolation source: river surface water | place: USA:Blue River Watershed | collected 2017-08-15
GAATCCCACCCTGCGACGGCATGAACTATCAAAGCCGGCCAGCCCGGTAGTCGGTCAGCCCCATAGCCGGCAACCCCATAGCAGTCATCCCGACGGAGGCCGGGATCCGGCGTCTTTTGGCTTGCTTGAGTTGCCTGCAGATCGACCGCTCACTCACTTGATCGCCAACGCCTTGCTGGCGCCGCCGGCACGCTTGGGCAGCATCAGCGACAGTACGCCGTTTTCGTAGCGCGCCTCGGCCGCCTGATCATCGATCTCCTGTGGGAGGCTGAAGCTCCGGTATTGTTCGCCGACATAGCGTTCCCGGCGGACTAGTTTTCCTTCCTGCTTTTCTTCCTTTTCTTCAGCGGACTGGGCACGGATGATGACCTGATTGCCTTCGATCGAGACCTGGATATCCTCCTTTTTTGCGCCCGGAATATCGGCCTTGACCTGATACCCCTGATCGGATTCCTGCACATCCAGCCGTATGCTGGGCTCGGCCTCAAAGCCGCGCAGGGACGGCATCAGGGAGAAGTCGCGCATGGCCTCTTCGAAGCTGCGAAACGGATCCATGCGCAGTGGGTCAAATCGCGTCAGTTCACTGAAAGGGGATAGACGGGTCAGTTGGCGTGCCATGAAGAATCTCCTTTGATTAAAAGCCATCAATCAAACCAGGGTCGGCATCAGTAGACAGCGCGGATCAAAGATCATTTCCTCAGGCGCCCCTCGGTGATCGTTTGCTCTGTCATGAGTCCAGCCAGCATGGAGAGTTCTCCCGCCAATACATTGAGCAAATCATCGGAGCTAACCAACCCAAACAAGCCCCCTGCCCGGTTCACCACAGGCAACCGACGGATACGCTTTCCCCGCATGATGCCCAGGGCCTCGGCAAGGCTTGCATCCTCCTGCACGGTCGTCAGAGGTGCCGACATCAGGTCAGATGCCGTAAATAAGCGTGCTTCAATATCCAGCGCGATAGTTTCGATAAGAATGTCGCGGTCGGTGACGATGCCCAGAGGTATCCGCTGGTCTTGCTGCGGACTGTCGATCACCACCACGTCCCCCACATGGTGACGGCGCATCAGCGCGGCAACCTCGGCGATGGGCGCATCCGGCTCGCAGCAGATCACATTCATGTTGCAGTAATCTCTGATGAACATTGAGCACCTCTGGTGTGAATCTGCGCGATTGACATTCGGTAGGCAAAAGGAACACCATAGCTACAAGCATGATTTTTTCCGATCAGGAAGGTGACACCATGTCCGAGCATCGCCCCTCCTCTGCCGATATCGCCAGTCTTGAGCGAATCTCCCGATTGATCTCTGATCTTGAACAGGAACTCTCTTCCGCCCCGTCCGATTCACCCAGGGTCATGGCGCTCAGGGAAGAGCTGATGCTCCTCCGGCGCACGCTGTCAGCGTCCGACGGTGAGGCTGAGCAACTGCGCCGACGGCTGCACGGCACCCACGGCAGACTCGATGATCTGGTGGCGAGCGTCGAAGGCGAGGTGCTGAGAGACACGCGTTACCTGGCAGAGCTGGGCCGCATCCTGGGCCTGGTCTGAGCCACCCGTTACCCGCACACACTCCCCTCCTCCATAAAAACCTCCACGACCGGGCAACTTCTTCAGCCTGGTCCTGTCCTACCCCGGCTTCACACAATCCTGCAATCTCTGCGTCAACTCTGGCGCCGCCTCGCCGCAGGTCGCGGCAAATTCACTATGAGTTTTCATGCCAAATTTTTCCTCGCTCGCGCAGTCGCTGAAAAACGCGCATCTTCGAACGGCATTATTCGCGTTGCTTTTACTGAGCGCTGTGATCATTTCCATCGAGCGAGCTCCGAAACTGATGGAGCATTCACCGGTGGTCTACAGCCAGGATATTTCTCTGGTCACTTCTTTGCCGGCTCAGCGCAACCGGCTTGAATACCTGCTGCTGGCACAGCCGCTGTCGGATTCACCGCGCTATGTGATCAAATATAAAGATCAGGCCAAGCTCTTCTCGGTCAAAGTGCCCAGCACCACGCATGTGAATCTTGAGCGCGAGATATTGCTGAAGAATGGTATTCCTTATGCAATCGCTCAGCCAGAATGGCTGGCCGCGCATGAGGAAGTAATGCGTGATCAGGAGCCACCGCAAAGCTTCTGGCAAAGCGCCGGTGGTTTCATGGCACGCAATGCTATTGGATTACTACTGCTGGTACTGATGATTGTGGCGCTCAAAAAGAGCATGCCGGGGCTGGGAAGCGGCGTGGCAGTGACCCGCCCGGAAAAGCTCAGGGGCAGTATGGATGATCTTGTTGGTATGGAAGATATCAAGCGTGAGGTCGCACATCTTGAATCAATGATTCGCAACCGAGAGCTTTATAAGTCTCACAATATCGACAAGCCGTTCAATGTGATGCTGACCGGACCAGCCGGCACCGGCAAGACCAAGCTCGCCGGCTATCTGGCCAAACAGCTGGATATTCCGCTGATACAAGCCTCCGGCTCCGGTCTGGAGTCAGGTCTGGTAGGCGGCGGATCGAAAACGCTGAATGCGATCTACAAAAAAGCCTGCGCGCAAGGCCGCTGTCTGATCTTTCTCGATGAAGCACAGAGCCTGTTCATGCCGCGCGGTCGGGGCGAGCGCAAGTGGGATGACGATACGGCCAACACGTTGCTCGGTCTGCTGGACGGCATCAGAAGCGATGAAGGCAATGGCGTGATCTGGGTCGTGGCATCGAACTTTGATGATGCCAATAGCGAGATGGACGAAGCGATGCTGCGCCGCTTTTCTGTGAAGATCAACTTCCGTCTGCCTAACAAGGCCGAACGGCGTGAACTGCTGGACGTATTCCTGCACCGCAAAGACAAGGCCGTAGTCGCATGGGAGCGGTTGAATCTTGATTATGTGGCAGAGATTACCGCGAACCTCTCTCCTGCCCTGCTGGAAAGCGTGGTGGACAGGGCCAGCATGATCGCCATCGAAGATAGCTGCCAGATCGACACCGACCGGTTGTTTCGAGCATTCGAGCGCAGTGCTATCGGCCTGACCGACCGCGCCGCCAGCGCCGAGAAAGACAAACAGCGCGAGCGGGTAGCGCTGCATGAACTAGGGCATTTTTTCATGCAGATCGACCCTTTACTCAAGCAGGGATTACCGCTGGGTGAGGTGAAGGCCAAATCCCCGCTGCTGAAGATCAGCACCGAATCCGTCTCAAAGCTGGGAGCGCTGGGTTACGTACTATCCGCCACGCCAGATGCGGGCCTGCAAACACTGGAAGAGCTGGAGCAGGACGTGATGCAGCTGTACGGCGGTGTCGCGGCGGAAGAATTGTTCTACGGCGCGCGCGGCATTTCTGTCGGCAGCCAGAACGACATTCAGAAAGTCACGGCCCGGCTGGAACTGATGGTCAATCAGCTGTCGATGTATTCACGCTCGAAGCTGGACTACCGCCAGCTCAGGCGCGATGGCGCACCCGACACCTCGGTGCGGGAGCTGGAACAGAAAGCGGATGAGTTATACGCGCACACCCTTAAGGTGATGGCTAGCTACCGGAGCTGGATGGTCCAGCTGAAGGATACGCTGATGGAAAGGTATGTACTTTCCAAAGATGAGGTATTCGAGCTGCTGGCAAAACTGCAAGCAGGCCAGTACTCGGACCAATATTCAGACGCACAACTTGTAAAAACTCGAGCTGCTTCATGAACGAAAAGCAGCTCGGGATGATTTGTTAAGTTTTATCGGCTGAGATCAAATCAGCACCCTGTTCATCGGGGTTTGCCGTTGTCGCCGTAAAAAGTACAGTGCTCGGCGCTGCCGTCGTTGTAGTGGTGGTGGTCGTAGTGGTCGTAGTAGTCGTTGTGGTGGTCGTTGGTGAGGTCGTATTAGTCGTTGTGGTGACCACAGGCACCGTCTCATCAAAATTGAAGGTTTCCAGTAGCGCCTGTTGGATAATAGTTTGGTCACCAAAGCTCGCGGTAGTTTCTCCATATTCTGGAAATACCTGCTGAACAAGACTCTCATCAAATTCCATCGTCCGCCGCTTGATCCGGTTATTGGCATCCACGCCAACTTGCATTTTAAGGTTTCGAATAAATGCCTTCAGCGGATCGCTGATTTTATCTTTGGGAAAAGCATTAAAGATAGATAAAAGATCTTGCCTGATTTGCTCTATGGTCTGAAGTTGGTCATAGTTTTTAAGCTTTTCCGAAATTTTTCGGCCAATCAAGTCCGCCGTAGCATCATCGAGGGAATCGGCATCAAGGATTTGGAGCACCTGATCGTAAAATGCCTTGTTATTCTTTGTATATTCTCGCTTCTTTTTTTGATCAGCAATGGAGTTATAGTTATTCATGCTCCTGCTTGAAACGCTTTTTATTTTTATATCATAAATTCTTTTCTCAAGAAGTTTTTCTTTTTCTTTTTTTAAAAATTCTTCTTCTTGTTTGGCTTTTTGATTGATAAAGGTTTTATATTTTTCCGGCATTACCTTCATTGATTGATCAAAAAAATCTGCCGCAATGTAAGTCATCGCATTTTTCAGGCTGTCTCTCAGTGCAGATTGCATCCAGATTTGCGACTGATTGGGAATTTCAGGAAACAGGCTAGCTAGCATAGGCAATGTCATGCGTGTAAAAATTAGATCAAACAAGACGGCATACCGTATTGCATTGATGTCATTTATCTTGAGGCTATCGTCAGTCTGACATTTTTCAATAACTTCCCGATCAACTTCAAGAAGAACATTATTAATAAAGTCGCTCGTAAGGAAGCTGTCGCTCAGTCTTCTGATTGTCTGGTTAGTCTCTGTCCCATCAGAGCCTGTATTTACAGGGAACAAGGCATTGATGACCGCCTCCGCCAAAGGCTTGAGCTTTGCTGTCTCATTATCCTTTCGCGTGCCGGTTGTCTCCCCAAACGGGATGGAGTGATCGCACTGTTTTATCGCATCTTTGTTTAATTGCTCTGCATTTTTCCATTGCTGAGTGCCTTCCAGCTCAGTCTTGTACAGCTGCCGTAATAGAGGGGCAAGGGGGAAATCTGTAAGCGAGTTTGATGCATAAAAAGGCTTCAAGCTTGCAGGCATATCAGTGGCGGCAATCTGTGGATCGATACGGGCAAGCGATTTGATGGATTCAGGTTTTCCTTGTTTTAAAAGATCCAAAGTGGTTTTTGAATAGAGCTGAACAGTCATTGATATTGTACTGCTCCGTGAAGCAGTGGGTGCCTTGTTGCTCACCATCATGCGATCGGAAATAGTGGGTTTTACTCTAGCCCATTGGGCTGATCGTGGTGAAATCGGAGCTTCCTCGCCCAGCATGCGGCTGCTGACTCGTGTACGTATTCGCATGATTTTTATGCTGCTGTCAGCCGGTAGTTCCGCTTTTAGCGTGCCGGATTGAGTTTCGGTCGGCAGATCTTCTTCTAATAATCGTAAAAGATCATCCGGATTAATGTCCTGTGTGGCCTCGGCGGTCTTCGCAGTTGTCTTACTGTCGGGAGTAATGGTTACTACAGGAATGCCACGTGTATCTGTTACCGGCGTGGATGCATTCACGACCTCACGAGGCGATAAGCTATCGGAATTTTTTTGCGCAGCGTCATTTTTTTCATTTCTTGGCGACCGAAAACTCTTCGGCACAGGTCCCTGGCCGAGCAGTTTACGTGGACTGGCCGGCATTGAAGTGTCTGAGCTTTGAGTCTGCTGCTGGCGCGGCGATATTGGCTGATCGGATGTGTCTTGTCTTGGCCGTGGCGATAACGCTTTGGCAAATGGATTTACCGACATACCAATCAAGATTTCCGGTTTCGGTCCGGGTGCTCCTGTTCCGCTTGAATGCTGACTAGTATTACTTGCTATTGAAGATGAATATTGAGACAAACTGCCGCTGTCCTGAGTAGCAAGTTTTGTCTGCAATTTTGGTATCGCTATGCCATTCCTGGTGGTCGTATTACTGCTTGATTTTTCTTTCTCTTTGTTCTGCTGAGCGATCCTGTTTTCGGAAACCTCATTTCTGTCAGAGGCGTTGTTATTACTCTGATGATCTGATGTGTCAGGATAGGTGTTGGATGAAGGGTAGTAGCCTGATGAAGAGTTCAAATCTGCTTTTGACATGACATTCCCGCGGTAAATTGATTCAATGGGTGATAAGGCTGCGGCTATGTAACTGTCCTGACCTGATGGTTCTGATCAATATTTATAAAAGTGCTTTACATGAAATCTCTGCTATCGGTTTCTATTCTTTCCAGTAATGAAGATAGATCAACTAGCCGTTTAGCGATCAAATGATTCACATTGTTTTCTGTTTGCCATATTCCATAAACGCCGAGCAATGAAGCATTTAAAAGTTCATACCGCTGCTTTTCGATCAGCGACGGCCAGACAATGACATTCACATTGCCGGTTTCATCTTCCAGCGTGACGAATATCGTTCCTTTGGCAGTAGCGGGACGCTGACGTACGGTGACAATTCCGCATGCACGTGCGAATTGTCCTTGCTGATAGGTTTGTAATACATCCGCTGCCATAAATCGTTTATCGAATAACTGTTGGCGCAGGAAGCTCAGGGGATGACGACCAAGCGTTAATCCAAGTGTTCGATAGTCGCTCACTGTTTGATCGATTTCTGTCGGCGCGGGTAAATAAACAGACTCTGCTTCGGGCAGCGTACCTTTCAGCAAACCTTTGCCGGGCACTGCCACTGCGGCCTGCCACAGCGCTTCACGGCGGTGACCAGCAAGATTTTTTAGCGCATCAGCGGCAGCCAGTGCGTGCAGATCTGCCACAGACAATGAAGCGCGAAGCGCCAGATCGCGTACATCGGAGAATGCCTGTACTGCCCTCGCCTCTTCGATGCGCCATCCGGACTCTTGCGACAGCCCCCGCACCAGATTCATGCCCAGCCTGACAGCCGGCGGCTCGTTATCAGCGGATTCCAGCGTCGCTTCCCAGTCGCTGCAACAGACATCGACCGCGCGTACTTCCACACCATGCCGGCGTGCATCCTGCACCAGCTGCGAAGGCGAATAAAAGCCCAGCGGCTGACTATTGAGCAGCGCTGCCAGAAAAGCTGCCGGCTGGTGACACTTCAGCCAGGCACTGGCATAGGCCAGCAAGGCGAAGCTGGCGGCATGGCTTTCAGGGAAACCATATTCGGCAAAGCCCTGTATCTGGGCATAGATCGCTTCGGCAAATTCCTTTGTATAGCCGCGCTCGTGCATACCATGGATAAGCTTGTCGTGAAATTTTTCCAGACCGCCTTTGCGTTTCCAGGCCGCCATCGCCCGGCGCAACTGATCGGCTTCTCCTGCAGTGAAGCCAGCCGCGAGCATGGCGATCTGCATCACCTGCTCTTGAAAGATAGGCACGCCCAGGGTGCGCGACAACGCAGATTCCATATCAGCGCTGGGGTAAACGACCGGCTCCAGCCCCTGCCGGCGTCTCAGGTAAGGATGAATCATCCCGCCCTGTATGGGACCGGGTCGGATGATTGCGACCTCGATCACCAGATCATAGAAAGTGCGTGGCTTCAGCCTTGGCAGCATGCTCATCTGCGCACGGCTCTCGATCTGAAATACGCCTACTGTGTCGGCGCGGCTGATCATGTCATAAGTCGCCGTATCCTCAGCCGGTATATCCGACAAGGTAAATATTTCGCCGCGCTGCCCGGAGATCATGTCCAACGCGCGGCGCATGGCCGAGAGCATGCCCAGCGCGAGTATGTCGACCTTCAGCAGACCGAGCGCATCAAGATCGTCTTTGTCCCACTGCACGACACTGCGCCCTGCCATCGCCGCTTTCTCTATAGGCACCAGCCGCGACAGCTTGTCACGTGCGATAACGAAACCGCCGGGATGCTGCGACAAATGTCGGGGAAAGCCGATCAGCTCGGCTGCCAGCTCCTGCCATTGTTTTGATAGCGATGATTCAGGATCCAGTCCGGCTTCGATGAAACGCTCTTGCAGCGCCGTGCGGCTGTCCCACCAGCGATGGGATTTCGCCAGACGGTCGATTAATCCAGGATCGATACCCAGCGTCTTGCCGGTATCGCGCATCGCGCTGCGCGGACGGTAAGTGATGACAACGCCGGTCAGTGCCGCGCGATGCCGGCCGTATTTTGCATAGATGTACTGAATGACTTCTTCACGCCGCTGGTGCTCGAAATCGACATCAATATCCGGTGGCTCATTGCGCTCTCTGGAGATGAAGCGCTCGAACAGCAAGTTTCCACGCGCCGGATCGACCTCGGTAATGCCGAGGCAGTAGCAGACGGCAGAATTCGCCGCCGATCCCCTACCCTGACACAGGATATGCCGGCTGCGCGCAAAAGAAACAATGTCATATACCGTCAGAAAATAAGGCTCGTAAGCCATGTCGGCAATCAGACTCAGCTCGTGCTCGATCTGCTGCTGTACCAGCGCGGGTATACCTTTGGGAAAGCGACGATGTGCACCTGTCCAGGTTTGCTCACGTAGATAGGTGGATGGTGTATACCCCTCGGGTACCAGCTCGTCTGGATACTCATACCGCAGACTGTCGAGCGAGAAGGTGCATCGTGCAGCAATCTCGATGGTTTCGGCGAGTGCTTCCGACGGGTACAAATTAGCCAGTCGCAAGCGTGAACGCAGGTGCTGCTCGGCATTCGGAAACAATCGCCGGCCGCATTCTGCAAGTGATTTACCCGCATGAATGGCAGTCAGCACATCCTGCAAGCGCTTGCGTGAGCGCAGATGCATGCGCACATCGCCGGTCGCTGCGATACGCAAACCATTCAGCGCCGCTGCTTGCTGCACCCTCGCCTTGTGCTGTTCATCTTGCCCGCGATGCAGCAGCGTCAGTGCCACCCGTGCGCGTGTGCCAAATATCGCTTTCATCCATGCGGCCTGCCGCTGCAGGGTCTGTGTATCTACGCCATAATCCGGCGCCAGCAGCAGCAGGCAATCGGGCAGGCTGCGCAAATGTTCATGCCCGACCTCGGGATTCGAAAAATCGTACTGCGTAAGCTGATAGCTGCCTTTCTCTTTACGCCCTCTGCCCAGCGTGATTAGTTCGCACAGATTGCCGTAGCCGTTACGGTTCATCGCAAGCGCGATGATTCGCAGATCACCTGCATCATGACAAATGCGGAACTGACTGCCGATGATCAGTGCAATTCCCTGACGTTTTGCTTCGCCATGCGCACGCACCACGCCTGCCACTGAGCATTCGTCGGTGACAGCAATCGCCTCATAACCCAGCGCAGCAGCGCGCGCGACCAGCTCTTCCGGGTGCGAGGCGCCGCACAGGAAGCTGAAATTCGATACACACTGAAGCTCGGCATAAGCAGGCAGGCCGCTGGTGGCAAACATCCGCGCCTCTTACGCAAACAAGCCGTGCAGATACCAGCGCGCGCTGCCCGCATCACGCTCGCGATAGATCCAGTAGCAGGCTCCCTCCCCGCCCTGCGCCACGAAGTAATCGCGCATCGCCAGTCCGTCATCCCACCAGCCTGTCTCGATGCGCTCCGGGCCAAGCAAGAGCCTGAGCGGTGAGCCGTAAAAGGGATGGTCGCCCTGCATCCGTAATGCCAGCGGCTCTTCCAGCAACCAGAACGGGCGCTCGGCGAAATGATTTTCCTCGATGTTGCGCGGCGTGGCTTTGGCATGGACTGCGCGCTGCCATTGGTTGGCGATTTCAGGCCGGTGATCATCACGCAGAGAAGGCAGCTGCACTGCATCAGGTCCCAGTCGCGCGACCAGCAGCTCCAGAAGACGCTGATAATCTTCGGGGGTACCGCCCGGCTCGGGAAACAGCTGCTCACTGGGAGGGGAACGGTCAGCCAGCTGCGTCGCCGTCAGCGACACACTTATCGCCGGCGCAGGTAGTGTCAACTGACCCAGGCGCTCTTTCAGCAGCCGGAGCAGATGTGATTCTTCCCATGCCGGTTCGGCGAGCGTGACAGTGATCACGCTCGGCTCGCGCTTCGCACGTCCCCTTTCATGCGCAATACCCAAATGAAAGGCCGTGACGGCCTGCTGACGCGCTGCGAGCCATCCTGTCATTTGCAGCAGCAGGCGCTGCGCGGCTGACAGCAGTTGCACAGCCTCCTCGAGCCGATAAGGCAGCTCAAGCGACGCGCTGAAACTCTCGGGAGTGACTATCCATTCAAACAGCTCGGGAGTTTCACCATAAGCACATTCAAGGCGATGAATGAGCATTGCATCGGCGCGCCTGCGCAGCCCCGCACGTGGCAAACGGCGCAGATCGGCCAGCGTGCAGCAACCGAGCTCATCAAGCCATGCGGCGTGCACACGCGCAGCTGGCAGCACACTGAAAGGCAGCTTGTCCAGTAGGCGTTTCATGCTGTGCGGCTGCACGACGCGGCGCCGGCGACTGCTGCGATGATGCGCGAACAGCCAGGCCGCCTGCGCTGTCGGCGCCATGCCCAGCCGGACTGAGAAACCCAGCATCTGCACACTGTCGCGCACGCGACGACACAGCTGCAGGCGCCCACCAAACGCAGACAGACTGGCGCTGACATCCATCAGCAGCGTAGCGTCATCGCCCATTGCAAGTTCCGGGGTGTACTGCAGCAGAGCCAGTGCCACAGCATCAAGCGCCTCTTGTTCACGATCCGGCGCGCGCGGGATCAGCAGCACCTCGGGAGCGATCGTCAGCGCGCTGGCTTGCCGCATGCCGATACGTATACCCTGCGCGCTGGCCAGCGGGGTGAGCGCAATCACCTGCGATGCCTCGGTGATGGCGACGGCCAGCGGTTCACACCAGCGCGGACGCAGCGCCTGCAGCGGCAGCTGCGGCAGGCAAACGGCGATCCATGAATGCATTGAGCGCATTGCCAGACTCTCGACGGAAAGAAAGACGCGGCCACTGAAGCAGCAGCGGCGCCAGACATTGAGGACCGCGACGCTTGAGCACATCAATACGCAAGCCTTCGGGATGGGGGCGCAACGCAAGACGCAGCGGTGCGGGCGACGGCATGTCAGCCATCGCCAGCGGCCGCAGCACCCAGCACAGCATGTCCGATGCCTGTGCAGCCATCTGCAAGCGACGCAGCGCCTCAGCGCGCATGGCGCCCTGCCACAACAGCAATGCGCCGCAACTGCCGTTGCGCAGCACCTGCTCTGCGCTCCACAGCACATCTGACAGGCGCGAAGCGCGTATCCACAGCATGCGTTCAGGCGGAAATCCTTGCGCACGCAAACCAGACAATTGCGGCAGGTGCGGTGGCTGAAGCAAGGCGATGCGTTGTCCGGACAGACGCTGCAACGCTGGCAGCAACAAACGCATTTCACCAATGCCATTCTGCTGCAACAGCAACTCAATCAGTCCGCGATGCGGCCAGCCTCCGCCAGGAAGGAGTTCATCCAGCGACGCGTAGCCACTGGAAGTAAGACCGGAACAGCCCGAGGCCATCGCCCCGCCCCGCCAGACGAGACCGGCAAGACTGGAAGGCAAAGACGACGAGGCTGCCGGCACCGTAAATACGGGCTCGGACATGGTGTCGTATTGCTTTTATGGAATTTGTGCGGCTAGCGCTTATACTGTACAAATATACAGTATTTTTGAAGGTAGGAAAATTGCTGTTCGTGTCTGTTTAAAAATTGTCGCGAGCGGCCTGAGTTCGGCCCGAGAAGGTAAGCTGGGGGTTTCGAGGGGCTTGCTCCTCGCCCAGTGCGCGCCCTGCAAGAGCCGTCGTACGTGAGTACGTCGAGCATCGCAGGGGCGAAATCGGGTCGCGCAACAGATTTTCAAACAGACACTTAGAACTGGAAACTGCTTCAGGGTATGCAGTTTAGCTAGTGAGTAGAGGTAAGCAGTACTAATACTACGCATGAAATTGCAAAGTATCCGCCCCCATCCCCGGCAAAGGAGGTGCTGCGCGACTATCTGCAGCGGTCACGTAGTTTTTCCATGAGCGGGAAATATTCGCAAAATCTGCAAGACCCTGCTGTAGGCTCGACAGCAACAATCCGTCAAGACAGATTTCGGTACTAATGATGAGTTCGCCCTTGGGGCCAGCCAGGCCGATTTTTACACCACCGGTATCGCGCCACAACAGGTTGTAGCAAAGTAGGGTTTCATAGATAGGCAGCTGTAGCGTATCACTGGCGCTGCCTAGTTCTGCAGACAGCACCATGCGTTCAGGATCTTCTGCAGGCTCGATGATGACAATGGTTTCATCGGAAAACTGTATTGCCCAGCTTGGCTCTTCAGTCTGAACCACCGCATCGATATCTTGCGTATTGGGCCCTAGCTCCTGCAGCAATTGCTGAATTTTTTCTATGTTTGTCATCTGATGTCCCGGTGAAATCGGATTTGCTGATTAGCATGGCAAGTTCCTGACATTATTCTCTGGCGCATGAAAAATTTTAGTGTTCGCCACCTTTTGCGCTATCGACCATTGGTTTGGTCGCCGCATAAAATCCTGCCATACGATTCATATGTGCTGAAAGTACAGCCATTTTGCTTTCATCGCCATAAACGATGCGAATAGCACTTGCGCCATTGCTTTGCGTTTTTTTAGCCGACGCTTCACTGGTGGTTTGTGCTACTGAAGAAGAATTTCCTATCGGACCAAGATTCATGACAACTCCTGTAGGTATATGCAAATTATCGGCTCAGGCACCCAGATGTAGCATATCCATGGGGCCCGGTATATTACCCACAGGTTGCTCACTCTCGCCCATCACATAGACGCTCCATACCTGTGCGATGCTGGCAAAGTTTGAAAGCACGGTCTGAAGCTCATTTAATGTGAGTTCAGCAGCGTACAGTTCGTAAAGCAGGATCAGCTCTCCGCCAGGGCCGGCCAGTGCCATTTTTACGCCACCGGTGTCTTTCCATAAAAGGTTGTAGCAGAGCAAAGTCTCATAGACAGAGAGCTGCATTTTTTCGGAGGGTGTGCCCAGCATCGCAGACAGAACAACACGATCCGGACGGTCTGTCCATTCCAGCATCACGATGGACTGATCTTCGAATTGAATGGCCCAGTTTTTTTCTTCGCTTTGAATGACGGCTTCGATATCGGGCATACTGGGCCCGATTTCTTCCATCATGATCTGAATGCGCTCCAGATTCCTGGCCATACCTGCTCCTTTCGATCAAAATGATCTTTTCTGGTTCTGCAGGCTATGTAAATCCAGGCAACAAACAGTTCCTTTTTTTCATTGATGCACAAAAAAAATCGCTATTCAGCGTCCGATCGCCTTGAAAAAAATCCCATTTGCTTCTTCTTGGCAAGTGGAATTTTTAATCAGGGAGACGCTGAATAAATCCATGTTTCATGGCGAACTAACGCAGCTGTACGACGCGGGGCCCAGTAAAATCAAGGGCTTGCTACAACGAATTGCGCTGTAAAAATTACTGTTTTTATTTAATCAGTACCTCCTTAGAAATTTCTAATAAGAAATATCTACAGGGAAATTACATGATTCGAAATTTAATGTAGCTTGACTCTGGGAGAGGTTCTTTGCCGCAACCATTGCGCAACAGCATCCAGCATCATGCGCAGGAATCCATGTAAGGCCATCTGATGCTGCCGGTACAGGGATAAATACAGCAGCCTTGCAAGGAATCCCTGAATTTTTACTGAGCGACCGATCAGTCGCCCCATCAGATTCCCCACCGTCTCGAAGTTTCCGAGAGAAATCAGCGATCCGTAATCACGGTAGATAAATATCGGAAGGCTTTTCCCGGACAGTTTGCGATGCATGGCGCTGACCAGCAGGGATGCCTGTTGATGAGCGGCCTGAGCGCGCGGAGGTACGGACTTGCCGGTACTGGCCCATGCGCAGCTGGCGCAATCACCCAATGCAAAAATATCGGGATCAGTAATGCTTTGCAGCGTAGGGGAAACAATCACCTGACCAAGCGGGTTGGTCGGCAGCCCTACCCTGCTCAGGACAGCAGGTACCTTGATACCGCCAGCCCATACCGTCAGGTCGCTCGGCAGGCAGCGTCCACTACCGGTCAGCACAGCATCGTTTCTGACTTCGGTAACCTTGTCGGCAGTGATGATGTCCACGTCCAGCGCACTGAGCAGGCGCGCGGTTTCTGATGCGATGCGCTCCGGTAGGGGCGGCAATATGCGCGGACCGGCTTCTACCAGCGTAATTTTCACATCACGCCGGGGATCGAGGTGATGCAACCCATAGGCAGCGAGCACTTGCGCCGTGTTGCGCAGTTCAGCGGCCAGCTCGACACCGGTGGCGCCGCCGCCAATGATGACGATGTTGACCTTTTGCCGTTGCTGACCACCGGATTCGGCCAGCCGGGTCTGCGACCGCATGCACGCGGCTAGGATGCGCTTTCTTACGTGCTCTGCCTGACCAACCGTATCAATGGCCATTGCGTGGTCGGCGGCGCCCGGGACACCGAAAAAGTTAGTGACGCTGCCAATCGCAAGGATCAGCGTGTCATAGGGCACTGCCCGCTCCGGAAGAATAGGATTACGCTCGTCGTCCAGCATCGCAGAGACGGTGATCTTCTTGTTCACACGGTCGAGGTCGAGCATTTCGCCTTGCTGAAACTCGAAATGGTGCCATCTCGCCTGAGCGATGTACTCCAGCTGATGCGTGTTAGGGTCCATGCTGCCGGCAGCTACCTCATGTAGCAAGGGTTTCCACAAGTGGGTAGCGGCACGATCAATGAGCACAATATGCGCCTTCTGGTGCTTGCCGAGCTGATCGCCGAGCCGGGTGACCAGCTCCAGTCCGCCGGCTCCTCCGCCTACCACGACGATTCGGTGCAGCTGCTGATCAGATGTCAGAGAATCGGATCGGGTTGATTGTGCGGTGATTTCCATGATTGCCTTGATCGTAGTAATCCAAATAACAAAGCTGCCATTGTAACTACAGGAAAGATTTCTTTGTCCAAGTACTTGCCGGGGCATTGTCCTGGATCCCTCTGCATTCAGTTCTTTCAGCTCACGTGCTGGGCCAACAAGGGGGAATTATCGAAGTTTGCCATGCGAAGCGAACCCCGGCTGCTGTTGCATTGTCCACTTCTCATGAATCGATCAATGGCGCAGGGGGAAGCATGTCGGAAAAGAGCGATCAGGCAAGCGAAGATCAGCAGGAAAACTTCCTCCGCAGTCTGGAGGCGTTTACACGAGATCACAAAGCGTCGTATTGGTCTGGACCGCTGTCATCGTTCCTGGAGCACATCCTTCCCGCAGATCCCCGAGGGGTAGTTCGAAGCTCGCATCAATATATCTGGGACATGATCCGCTGGACCCGGCGGGAAAATGTGGACGGTCAGCTGCGTACCAGCCTGTTCTCAGACGAGCTTTTCGGGATGGATGAGGCGATCGAGCGTGTCGTCGACTATTTCAAGGCTGCTGCTGCCGGATCAGAGGTCGGTCGCCGTCTGCTGCTCTTGCTGGGGCCTCCGTCAGGCGGCAAGTCGACGCTGGTCATCTTGCTCAAGCGCGGCCTTGAGGAGTACAGCTATACCAACGCTGGCGCGTTATATGGCATACAAGGCTGTCCGGTGCATGAATCACCGCTACATCTGATACCGCACACCCTGCGGCCTGACTTTCGCGAGACCTATGGCGTAGATATCCACGGAGAAGCCTGCCCCTATTGCAGGCTGCGTCTGGAACAGCAATTCAAAGGCGATTTTTTGCAAATGCCGGTGGAGCGAATTTTTATTTCTGAGGCAGGACGCAGCGGCATCGGCACCTATGCGCCGCATGATCCGACGACGGCCGACCTGGCCGATCTGGTGGGCTCCGTTGACCTGTCAAAAGTCGCAGAGTTTGGCGATGAAGGCGATCCTCGCGCATGGTCATGGTCGGGCGCGGTCTACGCGGCCAGCCGGGGCATGCTGGAAATGATTGAGATATTGAAAGTGAAGCGAGAATTTCTTTATCTGCTGCTGACGCTGACGCAGGAAAAAAATGTCAAGGTTTCTCGCTTCCCGCTGATTTATCTGGATGAAACCATTCTTGCGCATACTAACCTCGCGGAATTCCGGAAATTTCTTCAGGAAAGCGAGAATGAGGCATTACTCGATCGAATGGTGATCATTCAGGTGCCTTATACGCTGAACTTCAGAGATGAGGCCCGGATTTATAAAAAACTGATCTCCTCAGCGGCTCCGGCTTTTCGCGAAGTGCATCTGGATCCTCATGTACTGCATGCGGCAGCAGTCTTTGCGATCCTGTCGCGCTTGCATGAAGCAGAAGAAAAGGATCAGGAGCTGGCAAAGAAAGTCCGTATCTTTGCCGGTGAAGATATCGAAGGCGTCAGCCGCACCGATGCAGAACGAGCGCGCCAGAAAATGCCGGATGAAGGTCTGGGTGGCGTATCTCCCCGCTTCGTGATCAATGCCTTATCGAATGCGATCATCCAGTCGGAATCACACAGCCTGACGACCATGGATATTCTGCTGGCCCTGAAAGACGGTATAGAGAACGATGCGAGGATTGATCCAAAAAAAAAGCGGCGATGGATTGATTATCTTGTTCTGGCCCGTAAATATTTTTATAACCGTTGGGTCAAAGAAGATGTTCATAAAGCGCTGTTTGTATCCTTTGAACAGGAAGCTCAGGATCTTCTGGAAAAATATCTCGACGAAGTCGAAGCAACACTGGACAACCGACAGATACGCGACCTGATCACAAATGAAGAACGTCGCCCGGATGAGCGCTTCCTGCGATCTGTAGAAGAAAAAATTCATATTTCTGACTCGGGCAAACAATCCTTTCGTCAGGAAGTAGTGCGCAAGGCGATGGGTGCCTACAAACGAGGAGAAAAATTCACGTTGGACAGTCATGCTCAGCTGCACGACGCTGTCCAGCAGTATCTGTTCGAGCAGCGGCGCGATGTATTACGGCTGGTGAGCTCGAGCAGCCGGCCAGATGAAGAAGTCCGGCAAAAGATTTCGGTTGTCGAGAAGCGGTTGGTTGACGAATATCACTACGACAGTCACAGCGCGCGAGAAGCACTGAATTATGTAACGACACTTCTGGCACAAGAATGAAGCAAGGAAAGCCAATACAAAACAATATCGTACTTCGGTGGTCTAAACGCTGGATATGAGGGTGGAGCATACCGCGCCTCGTGTCCTGTTGCAGTCTACTCAGGATGAGAGGCAAAGATGAGCGTCCACAGCACGATTTCTTCAGGCTCTCCCTGGTACGCTCTGTTCTCCCGTGGCGCTCGCGATTGGCTGCGCCATAATGAGAAAATACGAGAGAGTGTTCAGGAGCACCTGCCCGAGCTGATTGCAGGCCCTGACCTGATCACCGGCACTGAAGATCAGACAGTGCGTGTGCCCGTCCGCGTGCTTGAACATGCCCGCTTCCGGCTGGCAGATGCGGACTCGGAAAATTTTCGCCACGTTGGGCAGGGACAGGGACAGCCCGGCGATGTGTTGAGACCGGCGCAAACGGGGCCGGACGACGATGACGCGCAAGGTGACAATAGCGAGGGTGAAGTTCGTCTACTGCTGGAGCTGAAAGTTGACGATATTGTTGACTGGCTGTGGAACGAGCTCAAGCTGCCGGACTTGCAGCTCAAGCCACGCTCTATACTGCATGAAGACGAATTTGTCCGGGAGGGCTGGGACCGGCATGGTGCCCGTGCCCGGCTGGACCGGCGGCGTACCGTAAAAGAAGCCGTCAAACGGCGCGCGATACAGCAAGATCCTGTGCCTTTTTCCAATGAGGATCTGCGCTTCCGTCAGCTGGTGCATAAAAAGCGGCCTGCAACCAATGCTGTTGTGCTGTTCGCATTGGATGTATCGGCCAGCATGACCGATGCCGAGCGTAAGCTTGCGAAGACTTTTTTCTTTTTTGTGCTGCAAGGGATACGCCGCAAGTATGGCAAGGTAGAGACACGTTTTCTTGCACATACCACCCAGGCCTGGGAATTCTCTGAACCGGATTTTTTTCAGGTGACCGGCACGGGTGGCACTGGCGCTTCGACAGTATTCAATCTGGCCATAGGTATGATCGAGGCCGAATACGATCCTTCCCAATACAACATCTATTTTTTCTACGCATCCGATGGTGAAAACTTCACCGAAGACAGGAGTGCTGCTACCGCCGGACTCTCTCGTCTGGCATCGATGTTGAATTTTATTGGCTACGTGGAGACCATCCCTGGCAGCTCAAGAGTCACGGAGACCGAGATGCGCATGATCTGTAATCAACTTGAGCAATCCGGGGCACCGCTGGGGAGCTGTGTGTTAAATCAGCCAGAAGATGTTTGGAAGGCTATCCGTCAGTTCTTTGTTCAGCAAACCTCTGCCATGGAGCAGCTCTGATGGAGAGATCTTATCCCGATCTGGAAAATTATGTCGAAAAAATAGAGCGCCTCGCGGAAAAGCTCGGACTGGATTACTACCCGATTGATTTCGAGGTTGTTCCAAATAATTTTATGACAGAGATTGCAGTATATGGACTGCCAGTCAGGATGCCCCACTGGTCATTTGGCATCCGTTATATTCATCAGTTGATACGCCAGGGCATGGGCCATTCCCGTATCTTCGAGGTGATGTTTCCGGGCGACCCTTGTCATGCGTATCTGGAGAGAGATAATTCGATCGCAGAAAATACGCTGGTCGTGGCTCATGTGATTGGGCATGCCGACTTCGCCAAAAACAATGATCTGTTCTCACGCTTCATGCGGATGGCCGGCGGGCACATTCTGGAACAGGCCGCTGAGCGCGCTCATAACATCGAACTGGCGCTAGAGGAGCATGGCCAGCAAAAGGTGGAAGCAATTCTGGATGCTGCGCTGGCGCTTGAACCACATATCGACATCAATCAGACTCTGCATCGCGACAGGCCGAATCCTGCTTTTAAAAACTCATCGCGGAAGAAAATCATACGGCAAGACCCGTTCACGAAAAAATTCCAGCAATTGCCAGGAGAAAGTTCCTGGCTGGCTGACGAGGGTCAGGATACTTCCCGACTCCTTTTCCCTGTTCAGCCGGAGTATGATTTGTTATGGTTTATTGCTCACTATGCACCGGATCTGGAAGGTTGGGAGCGCGATATCTTTCTTGCCGTCAGAGAAGAATCCTTTTATTTTTATCCGGTGTTTGCATGCCAGATCATGAACGAGGGATGGGCCAGCTACTGGCATGCACGCCTGCTTCGTGAGGCCGATTTTCTCCCGGATGAATTGTATCTTTCCGCTGTCAAGGCACATTCTGATGTAGTACGGCCATTTGCAGGAGATCATCAGTTGGCACTGGCGATCAATCCCTATCACCTGGGTTTCTCCATCTGGGAAGATCTGATTGAAAAAAAGGGTATATCCAGCGCACGCAAGATTTGCAAAGAGGAAGATGACTTCGGATTTGTCCGAAATTATTTGACCGAGGATCTCGCAGAAAAACTTGGATTATTCGTCTACGAAGGCGATGCTGAGGGAGGCATTCATATCGCCGAGAGGGATATCCACGGAGTCAGGGAAGCGATATTAGCGCCGCGTTTCAATTACGGCGCACCGAGAATCGCTGTCAGTCAGTTACATGTGGATGGAAGTCTGGAGCTGACGCATGACTACCAAAGTGATGGCCAAGGTCTGGATCTGGTACGCGCAGAGCGGGTAATCGATTACATTGCGAGGGTCTGGCATCGGCCTGTCAGCCTGAAGACAGTCGGTGCCAGCGGCAATCCACGGATCATCAGCAGCCACCAGACGCAAAAGCAAACGTGATTCAGTAGCTAACCATCAGATTGAGAAAACTGTGGTATTCACCAACACCCGCAGTTCGCTGATTAGCGAATATTCTTCCATATAGAATCACGCTGAAAGTTTTCGTACTTGAATTCACGTCTCTCACTGGAAGTGCCATCATACTGGTTAGCGGTATGCTTCTTGCGGAATCAATAAACAGCCCATAACGGAGTGTATCTCCGACAGCATTTCTCATTTGATAAAGAGGCCCTTGCCCACTGTCTTGTACGGTTACAGTAGCCCGTAGCTGATTGCCCTGAAATGCCGGCGCACATGAAAAAACTATGCTGGATTCTATATCCTCCGGTTGGGATCCAATCGGATGATATGGAGAAAATACAAGTTTTGGCGTATTGACTGAATAGCAGGAAACCGCTTGTACAAGACTGAATGCACCTGAAAAACATATCAGGAAAAATATTTTTCCAAGACGTATCAATAAGTCCCTCAGATAGGCTATGGGAAAATCAAGGCTTGGTCGATGAATTGCAATCATGCGATTACCTATCGGCATATGAACTCCCCCAAATAAGGGACAATATCTTCGGCAGGAGAATACGGCACGTAAACTGTGCAATGCTGACCGCTCCATTGAAGCTCAAGAAAATTTTCTTTTGATATGCCTTCTACGTAAGCAACTCCTTCCCTTCCAACCGCAAAGATCTCCGCACTACCTTGGAGCTTGAGGATCGCTCCCGCAGGTATCTCATTGCCTTTCACATCGACGATACGCAGCGTCGCGGCACTTGCCTTTTTTATTGCGAAATTCACCTTAACGCCACTTCGCCATGCAGGCACTGGCCTGACGGTCAGCTGATCTATACGACTATCCAAGGGCAGGTCCAGCTGCTCTACTGACACATGGTTGAGTACGTACGGCCGCAACCGTGGCAGCAACGCATAGCCTTCGCTATCGGTACGTGTGCTGAACTGATTATCTACATAAATTCTGGCATTCTGAATACCGGGCAAACTGACCAAACCGTAACTGCCAGAGATTCGGCGGGTCGGGAACCAGTGTTCATTCATCCGTACCACCGCACCTGACATACCTACTCTGACATTTTCACCACCATGGAGGCTTGCCGCCTCCGCACTAAAGGTGCCGTAGGGCTTCTGCAAAAATACAGCTGCTTGCTGCGCTGAATTGATCGCCGTCTGAAGCCGCCAACCGATACCCTCACCAAATGGAACATTTTTTTGCACCTGAAGCACGGTAGTATCTTGATTTTGTTGATTCCTGGTGTGTGAGAGGCTGGAATTCATACCGCCTCCTAGAGGCATGATCCAGAAAACACTGATAGAGTAATTTTTTTCTTCGCTTCTCGACTGGAGTGCATTGATGATAAAACTACCAATCCGTGAGGCAGGCGTGCTGAAGCTCGCACCAAAGATCTCGACAGCATCTGAAGATGCACGTTGCTGACGAGTGAATGACAATCCCAAAGTACCCAGACCGTCAAAACGATAGCTGAAAAAAGCCATATCGAGGTTACGTATCCTCAGCACAGGATTAATACCCAGCTGGCGGTATCCCTCATCCGAGCGCTCTGCACGCAATGCGAGCGAAGCCTGTGTCGTTCTGCGCTCGAAGCTGGCAGCTATTTGCTTGCCGCTACCGTCGTGGTCCTGGGACCAGCCTGCCGCTAGCGAGGCGACTCCCCATGCGGGAATCACTACCGTGGCACTTCCCAGTACACCTGCCGGCCCGCTGCTCGCCAGACTACCTCCGCCCTCCAATGTCAGATTGTCGCTGATACCTCTGCGGTAAGCACTTGCCACGAAAGGCTTTTCATATCGGTCCTCAGGTAATGCGTAATCACTTCGCAGTGCGCCTGCCTCAATGGAAAAAGCTGACAAGCCCGGCGCAAGCAGGGACGGACTGGAATAAAACCGACTGCTGATCAATTCCTCGCGCCCTGCAATATCCCGAACCCTGATCAGCACATCGCCATC
>JACCDH011204123.1_pt1 | contig 21587 bp, 17 predicted proteins | sample 7442481 | NCBI WGS metagenome assembly JACCDH01 (sample SAMN15323433, study PRJNA562643) | freshwater metagenome | isolation source: river surface water | place: USA:Blue River Watershed | collected 2017-08-15
GTGCGAAAATCACGTCTCGGATGACACTTACAGCACGTTTGCGGCATTTTGGTGGTGCGCCGCTGATCGAGGATGGCACGCAGCGTTCGCAATCAACAACCCTTGTAAACTTGGGCACCTATTGGGAGGCCGGGCGTGTGCGTGTTGGGCTGGATCTGATCAACCTATTTGACGCCAAAGATCCGGACATCAGTTATTGGTATGCTTCGCGGTTGCCTGGAGAGCGTGCCGAAGGCGTTGAGGGTCGGCACATCCATCCCGTCGAGCGCCGGCAGATGCGATTGGCGGTAGGACTTACGTTTTGAGTGTTTGGGCCCGACCCTTTAGCTAGATCTCGAATGCGTATATGGCTGCAGGGCTAACTCCTCAAACGACCTAAAAATCCTCTGAAACCAATCGAGTTAAGACATGTTTTAGGAAAATGGCGCGCCATGCGGAATGAAGATGCTAACTCTTGCGAGTGGCTGATCGAATTCAGCCAAGATGAACGGGGAGGCGTCGCAAGAGATCCTCGAGCAGAGGATTAGGCAGCGGCATGAGTGCATCTGCCGCGAATAGGTTCTGGGTTAAGATTTCTGGAGACGATGCCGAGGCGAGCCGTTCGGCTATCGGATCGCTAACCGCACCAAATTCGCCAGACAGATGATGTACCCAAGCAGCAAGGGCAGCCATGATCACCGGGCTCTGGTGTCCTGAACCATGCCGCTCCCGCAGAGTTTCCAGCCAGCGTTGGGGTATCTTCTGGCTGCCATCCATCGCGATTTGCTCCAACCGGTGGTTCAGTGCGGGATTGCCAAAGCGCGCCATAAGTGCAGTGGCGTAATCAAACGGAGAAAAGCCAATAATTTTGGGCAATGTTGGTGCTGCTTCCCCCAACATAAGCTGCTGGATCAACCCACGTAGCTGCTGGTCTGCAATCGCTTGATGTACATAGCTATGGCCCCGCATCAGCCCCATATAGGCAAGCGCCGAATGTGCGCCATTCAGCATCCGCAGCTTTGCCTTTTCCCAAGGCGCAACATCAGCCACAAACTGGACGCCGTTTTTCTCCCATTGGGGGCGCGGCCCTGCAAAGCGATCTTCGATCACCCATTGTGTGAATGGTTCGGTCAACACCAGCCCTGCGTCGCGCAGACCCAGAAGCTCTTCCGCCGTATCCACATCTCCTGTCGTGGTTGCTGGGACGATGCGATCCACCATGGAGCAGGGGAACGTGCAGGTATCACTAACCCAATGGGCAAGCGCAACATCTTGCCGCAACAAATATTCGCCAACGAGCCGCTCAAGCTGACGCCCGTTATCGGAGAGATTATCGCAGCTCAGGAGCGTGACGCCGGGCAAGCCCGCAGCACGACGCTGCGCAAGGCCAGCGTGCAGGAAGCGATAAATGCTCGCCCCATCAGCCAAATCATGGTCGAGCAATCCATCTGCCGCGCGGCAATATCCTTTTTCAGTGACAGTAAAACTGATGATATGCGTAGAGGGCGCCGCAATCGCTGCAACAACCGCCTCGGGGGCCTGAGCGGCGACCAAAACTTTCGCCACACTCCCAATCACACGAAAAGCATCGCCCGCCGCGCTGCGCACATTGGCCAGATACAGCCCGTCTTGAGGGTTAAGTTGATCCGCGACATTCGCAGAGCGCAGCGATACACCCGTGATCAACCAATCGCGTTCGCCCCGTCCTAGCGCATCGTCAGTGTAGACTGCCTGATGGGCCCGGTGAAATGCGCCAATCCCGAAATGGACAATGCCGCCGGCCTGTCCGTGCCGGTCATATTCTGGCCGGGCGACAGAAGCAGGCAAATGAGCCAGCGTCGCGCTACTGAGCCTCACAACTTATACGCCTGCTTGGCCAAGTCATAGGCAAGGGCCCTAGCCAGCTCGGCGGCTTCCCAATCTTCCATACGGTGTTCAACCACCAATTGGGCGAGGAAACCGCAATCCATGCGCCGCGCAACATCATGCCGTGCCGGGATCGACAAAAAGGCGCGTGTGTCATCATTAAACCCGACCGTATTGTAAAAGCCTGCCGTCTCCGTCACTTGCTGGCGGAAGCGACGCATCCCTTCTGGGCTATCATGGAACCACCATGACGGGCCAAGCTTCAGCGCCGGGTAATGGCCCGCCAAAGGTGCCAGTTCACGCGCATAGCTGGTTTCATCCAGTGTGAAGAGAATTATGGTCAGCTTCGGGTTATTGCCATGGCGGGCAAGCAGCGGACGCAACGCATGGACATAATCGGTCGCCGTAGGAATATCGGCGCCCTTGTCGCGTCCATAATGTTCAAACAGCCAAGGATTATGGTTACGGAACGCGCCCGGGTGAATTTGCATGACCAGCCCATCGTCCGCACTCATCGTCGCCATTTCAGTCAACATTTGCCCGCGAAACAGTTCAGCGTCGGCGCTACTCGACTTGCCTTGGGCGACTCGCCGGAACAGAGCTTCTGCCTCGCTTGAAGACAAATCCGCCGTGGCCGCTGTTGGGTGGCCATGGTCCGTCGATGTCGCGCCCATCTGCATGAAATAGGCGCGGCGCTTGCGATGCGCCGCAAGATAGCCAGACCAACTATACGCATCTTCTCCAGTTAACTCTGAAAAGCGGGCGAGATTATTTTGAAAGCCTTCAAAGTCGGGATCAATCACCGGATCCGGACGATAGGCCGTAATGACGCGGCCTTGCCACCCCCCGGCGCGCGCATTTTCGGTTCGGATGGCCTGGTGGTGCTCTAGACTATCCAGCGGTGATTCTGTCGTCGCCAAAACTTCGATATTATAGCGATCAAATAAAGCGCGCGGGCGGAAGGCGTCCGTCGCCAAAGCCTCGGTGATCACATCAAAGTATTGATCAGATGTGGCCGCATTCAACTGCACGGAAAGGCCAAAGGCTTCAGCAAAGACCCAATCCAACCACATGCGCGACGGCGTGCCGCGGAACAGGTGATAATTCTGCGCCAAGATACGCCAGGCCGCGCGCGGGTCAGCAGCGGAATTACGGATGCCCAAATCCTCAAGCGAGACGCCTTGGCTATACAACATCCGAAACAGATAATGATCGGGCTTCAACAACAAATCCGTTGCGTTGCCAAAGGGCGCATCCTCGGCAAACCATCGCGGATCCGTGTGGCCGTGCGGCGACAAAATCGGCAGATCAGCGATGCCTGCATAAAGCTGGCGGGCAACGGCGCGTGTTGCGGGGTCGGCCGGAAAAAGACGATCAGGGTTCAAAATCAAAGGACGGTTCACGCGACGCCTCACAATGCTCTATATTTAAAATTGCGAAAAATGCTGGTGCCGGGGCCAGCGGCATATAGGCCGGGTCTAAGCGCGAGAAAGCCGCCCCGGACATTGTGATGATAGCCAGAGACTTCCATACCCCGGTCAAAGCGCTGCCACGTCGCCCCGCCATCGCCGCTGCTGTGATAGGAAATAATGTGCTCATGGTTGGTCACGCGCAGTCGCATGTGGCGACCATGGGGATTGGCGGGACGGCCTCTTTCTATCCCATATTGGTGCGTGACAAAGCGTGCCTCGTCAAAGCCTAAGCCGGCATAGAGTTTGTCATCATAAAATAGGATCAGCCCTGCAGTGCAGCCTGCCCCCAGCTCAATATCGCATTCGAACTGATAAGATCGATCGCCTGCCGTCAGCAGCAATGGCGATCCGGACGACGGCGCAACGCCCCGCCCCCTTAAATGCAATGCCCCGTCAGCCATGCTAATCCGCGTCGCTTCATCCGGCAGGGGCTTGAAGAATGTCCATTTCGCGCCAAGCGCTAAGGGACCAGAAAAGTCATCCGAAAGCACCATGCCATGGGGAACTGCCTCCCCGCCCTTTGGTTTGCGGATCGGCTGCGACAAATCGCCCCCCGTCATCTCAAACCAGCCATCGGCAGTCCATTCAATAGGGTCAAGCAGGCATTGCCGCCCCAGCGTCCAGAAGCTCGCCTCATAACCGTGATAGAGCGACCACCAGCTGCCATCAGGTGCCTCGACCAACGACGCATGCCCGCGAGACCACCACGCCTCATGCGCAGATTTTGTGCGCACCAGCGGATTATGGGGATGATGTTCCCACGGGCCGTGGAGTGAACTCGATCGGGCGGCAATCACCATATGTCCGGTGGGGGGGCCAGCTGTGCCGCCGACAGCGGTCAGCATATAGTAATAACCGTTGTGAGAATAGATTTTTGGCCCTTCCGGAGAAAAGCCTTCAACATCCCAATCATCTGGGTACCGCCAAGGATCATAAACATGCTCGACGGCCCCTACAACACGAAGGCCATCTTCCGACAAGCGAACACGATCTCCACCCGACAAAAACAGCCAGCGCGTGCCATCTTCGGCAACTGCGTGGCATGGGTCGATATGGTTGTGCAGGCCCAGCGGCAGCGGGTCACTCCATGGCCCGTCAATATGATCCGCCCAAATGACAAAAATGTCATTCGGAGTTGATTTAACTGGAATGTAAAGAAAATACCGCCCGCGATACTTTTCAAGACTAACGGCCCAGACGGATCCAATGTTACGATACAGGGCTGGTTGGCGCGGCTGCCAGTTCACCAGATCGCGACTGTGCCAGATGGTCAATCCCGGATAAGTGTCAAAGCTAGAGAAGGTCAGGTAATAATCTGCCCCATCTTTCAAAATGGCTGGGTCCGGGCGATCTCCGGCAAGCACCGGGTTCAAAAAGCGCCCATTACCTAGATCTGCTTTACGCTGACCTTCAGCGCCTCTGGCAGAGGGCGGTGGCAATGGTCGCGCATCAGCGAGACCGCTGCTCGCCCCTACCACGCCCAACGCGCCCAGCCTTAAGGCAGTGCGGCGATCCATAGTGCGTCCTATCCGAGGCTAACTGTGCGCGCCCATGCCCGCCATAAATCGGGCCAGGCTTCGACTGGCTTGCCAATCGCTTTTCGCAGGCCAAAGCCATGCCCGCCTTGCGCAAAAAGATGCATCTCAACGGGAATGCGGGCTGCCCTCAGCGCGGCATGAAGGCGCAGTGTATTCGCGACCGGGACGGTTTCATCATCCTCTGCGTGCAACAAGAAATGCGGCGGGGCATTGGGGGGCACATTTTGATCGGGAGACTGGGCATGAATATCTGCCGTGCCAGGAGCCGGCCCCAGCAGCTTTTCCCGCGATCCCATATGTGCAACAGACGCATCCATTGAGACAACAGGGTAAATGGGTGCAGCAGAGTGCGGCTTGGCGGACAGAGCATCTGCCTTATCCACCGGCGTATATACCTTATCGGCAAAGCGCGTCGAAAGACTGGCGCATACATGGCCGCCAGCGGAAAAGCCCATGGCCGCCACACGCTCTGGGTCAATGCGATAGTCGCTCGCCCGATGACGGATGAGCCGCATCGCCCGCTGGGCATCCGCCAGCGCCACATTGGAGCCCGCCGCCCAGCCTTCGCCGGGCAGACGATAAAAGAGAACAAAGGCTGTGAACCCACGCGCAGTCAGCCAGCGCGCCATTTCATACCCCTCTTTATCAATCACAACCCATTTATAGCCGCCGCCCGGCATCAGCAGGACTGACGCGCCATTGGGCCGATCGGGCCGAAATACAGCGAGGCGCGGGCGGCTAATGCCATATACCGCGCGATCATTAATCAGCGGATCCGTAGACCGTTCATCCACGGTTTCAACCAGCGGCGCGCCCGGCGCGCCCGGCGCGATGCCGGGCCAAAGATCCAGTGTCTCAGTGGGTTGTGGGAGGCCTGGCGCCTCGCCATTTGCAGAGGCGGGCGGCGGCGTTTGCGCCTCCGTCCAACCTGCCAAGCTGGTGGCAAGGCCCGCAACAATCACTGACCGCCGGTCAATTGTCATGCTGCGGGCTTACCTTTCTTGTGGGTATATATCTGAGATTACAGCTTCACCCGTGCACCAAAGAGGAAGGTGCGGCCGAAGTGGTTATTCTCATAATTGCGATTCGCCGCCCAATCGGTGAAGCGATAGCGATAGGTGTCGAGCAAGTTATTGCCTTCCACCGACAACTCCACATGATCATTGAGCTTGTAGCGGATCGACGCATCAAGATTTGTCATGCCGCCATAGCCTTCCAGCAAGTTGCCAGTGCCCGAAGAGCCTTCATGATAGCGGCTGCGATAGCTGACCATGATGCGCGAGCTGAACTTGCCATCATCATAATAGAGCGTGCCGTTATAAGCTTGCTTCGACACGTTCGACAGCGTGTTCATCACCGTGACGTTCTGCAACGCGCCGCCGACAGCAACAGCGGGACCCTGCAAGTTGAAAGTGGCGTTCGAGCTGATGAAGGTCGCGTTGGCGATGACGCCGAAGTGACCCAAGAAGCCCTCTGTGAAGGCGCTAAACGGCACCTGAGCGGCCAGTTCCCAACCCTTAAGCGTTGCACCCGAGCCATTGACGGTGGTGCTCAGCGTCCAGATGGGCTGCGTGAGTTGCGACGGGTTGAGCGCGGCAGGCGATGCCGGGCTGAGGACGGACGCCGGCAGACCGGTTTGCGCAAAAGTGGCCCCGGTGACTGATGCAGATTGAGTAAAACTGCTGACATCCTTCTTGAACCAAGCGACCGAGAGAACGGCTTGGGGCGCAAAATACCATTCCGCCGCAACATCATAATTGGTCGCCCGATAGGGCTGAAGGAATGGGTTGCCGCTTGTGACCCGATAGTTAAAGCCGTCCGCAGAACCCCCCGGTGTGAGCGAGCCCAGTGTCGGGCGGGTCATCACCTTAGCGGCGGCTGCGCGCAGAATAATGTCTTCAGCGGGGAAGAGCGCGAGGTTAGCCGAAGGCAGCCAATCATCATAATTGCGCTTCACCGTGGCATTGACGCCGCTGACAAGGCCATAAGAGCTCTGGTCCGTCTTCGCATAGCGAAGCCCGGCATTGAGCGCATAGCCCATGCCCAGAATATCGCCCTTCAAATCGGCTTGCAGATAGGCCCCCTGCGTTGTTTCCTGAACGCCGCGAATATTGCCCGCGTCGTTCACCCGCGCACGGCTGTACAAGCCTGTAAAGGCAGCCGCAGCGTCCAAATTGGGGACAACCCATTGCGAGGTGGTACCCGCCGGCTGACCGGCATTGCCCAAGGTGAACAGCTCGGCCAATGAGGCGTTAACAGGGAACCCATAGACTGCCGTTGGGCCGAAAAGACTGGTGGCCGTGCACGCAACAGTACCCGCGGTGCTGGTCACAAGGCTCGTGCCGCCATTGCCGCAAATTGCGGTATCGCGGGTATAGGCGACTGTGTCGAAATTGAAGCGCCGCCACACTGCGCCCGCCTTCAACGTCAGATTATCTGTCGCATCCCATTCCGTCCGCAATTGGATGGTCTTGAATTTGTTGGTCACATTGGACGGACGGTCGCGAATTTCAGCCAATTGGAAATTTGCAGGGTCTGTCACGCTGGTCCCGAAGGTCAGCTTAGGCGCCTTCATATTCCGATAATCATAGGAATAGCCCTGCGCATCACGATCATCAAAAATGATGGTCGTTTCAACTGGGATATCGGCGTTGGAGCGCGAAACGCCACCGCTCAGCGTCATCCGCAGCGTGTCCGTCACGTCCTGATCAAGCGTGGCCCCCAGCTGATAAAATTCCGTCTGGCTGTTGCGCTTGTAATGTTCCGTCCGCACCCAAGCATCGTTGAGCGTGGCAGCGACGAGATTTTGGTTCGAATCATAGACCGGGCTGACCAAGTTGATTGACCGCTCGTTGGACCGCAGCAGCACTTCACCCCAACGTTCTTCGCGCACAGCATCAAACTTTGAGTAAAGTCCATCAATGGACAGCTTAGTGGCATCGGTTGGCGACCATTGAATCGAGCCAGTCAGGCCAAGGCGCTTGCGATCATGCGCCACCTCACCATAGCGGGGGATGCGCGGGTGGAAGGCCAAGGCGGCTTGGTCGCACACAGCGCTTGGCACATAAGTGCCGCCCGAATTGGGCGTGGTGTAACAATTGGTGCTATCCACGCCATCAAAGCGCGCCTGCGCCCAACGCACCGTATTGTTGCCCAGCTCCAACACCTTAGTGTGCGAATATGCTGCAGAGATAGAGGCCCCAAGCGTGCCGGCATCATTCTTCCACGACAATAGGCCGGCAAGGCGCGGGCCCACATTCTTGGAGAGATCGTTATACGACCCAACCACCGAGCCAGCGGCCGTCAGCCCCGTTTTGCCCGCAAGCGGGTTGCCCGTATTGAGATCAACAACGGCCCCCAACGAGCCTTCATCAAGGCTGGCTTCGGCCGTCTTGTGGACGACCAGGCTGGAGAAGAGTTCCGAGGCGAAGACGTTGAAGTCAAAAGCGCGATCACGATTGGCGCTGGCTCCATCGACGGAGGTCGCAATCGTTTCCATGCCGTTCACACGGACGCGCGTAAACTGGCTCGACAGACCACGCACCGTAATGGCCCGGCCCTCACCGCCATCGCGCGAAATGGAAATACCAGGAATGCGCTGCAGCGATTCAGCAAGGTTCTGGTCGGGGAATTTGGCGATGTCTTCCGCCACAACAGCATCCACTGCAGCAACCGAATTCTTTTTGACATTCAGGGCCGCTTGCAAGGACTGACGAAAGCCCGTCACGATGATTTCATCGACGGGCGTTTCGGCTTCAGCTTGCTGCGCCCATGCGGTTGATGGCAGTGCCAAAGCGCTTCCTGCAATCAGAGCGGCTTTGAATAGCGAGTGATTCCGTTTCGTATAGCGCATGTCTACTCCCTCGACGTCCGTCTGACGCCTTGCTTATGATACCGGTGTCAAAGGATCATGCACCAATCGAGACCCCCCTCCAGACACCATTATTTCATTTTCTGACGCATCGAACTGTTTTGGTAAATCGCACCCGATGCCGCCGATGGTAACCGGTGTCATTTTCCTTGCCCCCTTCCAACGCTTCTGTCAAGAAGGGGGGCGAAGGAGTCGCAGAGATGCGGATGTTACTGAAGAAGATTTTGGGGTGTCTTCTGCTCCTACAGGCGGTTTTTGGCATTTCCTTGGCTTCAGCCAGCCCGTTGGAACCGACCCAAGGTGGCGCGGGGGGACGAATCATTCGCGTGACAACACTTGCCAAGGATGGTCCCGGCTCTTTGAAAGAGGCCGTTGAGGCCAAAGGCCCGCGCATCATTGTCTTTGAAGTGGGTGGCGCGATTGATCTGGGGCGAGACTCACTCGTGATTTCAGAACCCTTTTTGACCATTGCCGGCCAGACGGCGCCGTCACCGGGGATTACGCTCATTCGCGGCGGCATTGACCTCAAGGCGCATGATGCCATTATCAGCCACATACGCGTCATGACGGGACGCGATCAGCAAGCCGCCTATTCAGGCTGGGAAGCTGACGCCTTTTCAACCGTTGGTGCCTATAATGTCATCATCCAAAATTGCAGCTTCCTGTGGGGAGTGGATGAAAACATGTCTGCGTCAGGCCCCCGTTTTACGGGGACCACAGTTGCAGAATGGCGCAAAAACACCACGCATAACATTGTCTTTCGCGATAATTTGGCCGCTGAAGGCCTGGCCTATGCAAGCCACCCAAAAGGCGAGCATTCCAAGGGCACATTGGTCCATGACAATGCAACAGGCGTTGTCTTTTATCGCAATATTTGGGCCCATAATGTTGAGCGATCCCCCCTGCTGAAAGGGGGCGTTCAAGCGCTCATGGTCAACAACCTGATTTACAATCCGCAATATCGGGCCGTGCATTATAATTTGATGAACCTTGAATGGGCGGGCCACCCTTATGTGACGGGCGAACTGACAGCGATCGGCAATGTGATGCGGGGCGGCAATGATACCATGCCCGGCCTGCCCTTTCTGATGTTGGGCGGTGATGGCGATCTGGCCTATCATGGTGCGGACAATCGAGCTGTTGATCGGACCGGCAAACCCGCGCCCGAATTTGGTCGCTATGGGGAAACCAAGGCAAAGTTAATCCGCAAATCCAAGCCGCTGGCAGATCTCTCTGGCATTGATATTCTGCCGTCCGACGAAGTGGAAACCAGTGTTTTAAGCACGGCTGGCGCGCGCCCTTGGGACCGCGCCGCTGATGACATTCGCGTTCTCTATTTTGTGGCCGAAGGCCGGGGTGAGATTATTGATGATGAGCGTGAAGTGGGCTTGGGCTATCCACGCCCGGAGCCAAGCAGAGCGGCCTTTGTGGAGGCAGACTGGGACTTAGCCTCAATGACACCCAAATCTGGGCGCTATCCCGGCCAAAAAGCGGGCGCGCAAGAAGGCCTGTCCGTGCGTGACCGAGCGATGCGGAACTGACCATGACAACCCTTGGTGCTTTTCTGGCGCTTCTCGCCGCTGCGCCCCCCATGCTGGTGATCGACGAACAAGCAACCAAAAGGCTTGAGCCACCGCCTCATGGCGCAATTGGCATGAGCACGGCCTATCGCATCTCAGATGCCGTGCCGACGCCCCGGTCAATGGAATTTCGCCGGCGCATTCTGCATCGCGGTGCGGCTATTGGCCTGCACCCAATTGGCCATGATGAAGTCTATTACGTGCTGGAGGGCGAAGGCGAAGTTATCTCAGATGGGCAACGTGCGATCCTGAAAAAAGGGATGACAGCCTATCTCTATAAAGGGGCAATTGTGGGCATTACGCAGCGAGGTCGAAAACCACTTTCGCTAATCATCAGCTACCCCAACACCCAATAAGCTGGATCAACTGCCAGCTTGAATGAAAGGCACACGGGCAAATAATTCGCGTTCCCATTGGCGCGGATCATTGACGACGCGACTGTCGGCATCAAACATCATGGTTGCGCGGGATGGGGTGGTATAGGCAGGCCAGCCGGGATGGCCCGTTCGGGCAAAACGCACAAAAGCGTCCATGAGGACACGGCTCATCGCCGCGCGCGCGGGCGTCGGAGACGCAAATGTCCCGAAGGACAAGCCAATATCGTCCGTGTGCTTGGCCTGTTCAAAATCCAGTTGATAGACCCAAGTTGCCGCAACGCCCGCGCGGGCCCGCGCATCCGCCTCTTCCACTTGGCCGCGCCACGACCGGCCTGCCGTCACAATGCGATGAAAGAGCTGAAGCGGCGTTTCGGTCGGATACCGATCTCGAAATTGTGCCACGACCCATTCGGGCAACAAATCGGCGCGCATTTCCGACCCCGCCCGCTCGGCCAGATTGTCCCAATCAAGGCCCTGCAGCTTGGGGTGGTCGGGTGGGAAGAAGGCTCGTGTCTCGGCGACTGTATTGCCAAGAAGCATGGGGATTTTGTTGCCTTGGGGGGCTGAGTCTGGCCAGAAGGGATGACGATGCAAATGGCGCTGATCGAGGACGGGCCCCATATAAACGCCACCGCCTAATATAGGATCAATTGCCCCAAGGGCGGCCACCAGCTCTGTTGCGGAGGCCGTTACGGGGTCCACCCCCCGGCCCAGTTTCTCCAAATAGGCCTCGGTCCGCTTGGTAGCATTTATCGCCCCGCTTGCTGTTACTTGCTGGCCACTCATGGTGATGGCTTTGTGGAAAAGGCCATCTGCCGCAGGCATGGCCATCAGCGTTGCAATCTTGGCGCCGCCGCCCGATTGGCCAAAGACCGTCACATTATCCGGATCCCCCCCAAAGCCGGCGATATTGTCACGCACCCATTGCAGTGCGCAGATCAAATCCAGCTGACCACAATTGCCACTATCAGGAAAGCGCGGATCGCGGCGCGCAAGGTAAAGATAACCAAAGGCGTTGAGACGATGGTTGACGGTGACAACAACCACATCGCCGCGCTCTGCCAACTGTGCGCCATCATTGAGCGGATCAACAACAGAGCCGCTCGAATAAGCGCCGCCATGAATATAAACCATCACAGGCCGCTTGCGCCCTTTGTCGGCCATGGGGGCCCAGACATTCAGGAACAGACAGTCCTCGCTCTGCGGCTGATAATGCGCGCCCTGTTGCGGGCAAGAAGGGCCATAGCGTGTCAGGCTGCGCAAATAGGGGCGGCTAAAACCTGGCCAACGCACGGGCTCTGGTGCTTTGAACCGCTCTGCACGGGCATAGCGAATGCCCTTAAATGCCTGCACTTTCGAAGCCGCCGGGGCGGCGTGTGCGCCCGCCGCCACGCCCAGCATTGCAGCCCCTTTCAGCGCCGCACGGCGGCTTAGCATGTTACCGCCGGACATCACCACCCACAGCAGAAAAGCTATCCAAATCCGCCTGGCTCACAAGGCACATATCCCCGGGGATCGCGTGTTTAAGCGCGCTCATGGCGAGGCCCGTTTGCGCCATTGCCCGAATGTCCCCCCCTAAGGCCCATTGATGCAGCACGCCTGCGGCAAACGCATCCCCGGTGCCAATCCGGTCGACAATGCCTGTTATATCAAGGGGTCCCGTTTCATAAGCCCCGTCGCGCGCATCAACCCGCGCCGAAATCTGATGGTGATCGCTGGTGATCAAATGCCGGGCCGTTGAGGCGATAATTTGCAGCTGTGGGAAGGCCGCAAAAGCTGCGTCAGCCGCCGCGCGCCTGCGTTCTGATCCATCGCCAGAAAAATCTTGGCCAAGCAGAAGCGAAATATCCCGATGATTGCCAATCAAAATTGTCGCATCTGCCACCAGCTCACGCAGGATATCAGCCGGATTGCTCTCCCACGCTGCCCAGAGTTGCCCACGATAATTGCCGTCAAAGCAAATCGGCACGCCTGCGGCCTTGGCCGCCGCTTGGGCTGCACGCGCCAGCTCCGCCCCCTTCGCGCCTAAGGCCGGCGTAATCCCCCCTGTGTGGAGCAGCGAACTGCCCAAGAGCGCCCCTGCAAAATCAATTGCCTCAGGTGCGGCTTCTGCAAAGGCGCTGCCCGCGCGATCATATGTAATGGCAGACGGGCGCAAACCGGCGCCAGCTTCCATGAAATACAGGCCCATGCGCCCTGCTGCGCGTGCCAGAAATCGGGTGTCAATGCCAGTCGCGCGGAGTGCGCTCACGGCCCTGTCTCCTAACCGGTTGTCAGACACCACCCCAGCAAAACGAACCTCATGACCCAAGGATGCAAGGGCTGCAGCAACATTGGCCTCTGCCCCTCCCACCACCATATCGAGCTGACACGCCTGAACCATCAGCTGCGTGCCCGGTGGCGTAAGCCGAAGCAAAAGTTCGCCAAAGCAGGTGAATGTCATGACAAAAACTCAGCGCGCCAGCCAGCCGCCGTCAACTGCCAAAATATGGCCCGTGACATAATCGGATGCTGGCGAGGCTAAAAACACAGCGGCCCCGGCGATATCATCCGGGCTGCCCCAGCGCCCCGTGGGAATACGCTCAACGATTTGGCGGTTGCGCGTTTCATCGGCTTGCAGGGCGGCTGTATTATTGGTTGCAATATAGCCCGGGGCAATGGCGTTGACTTGCACACCCTTGGCCGCAAGTTCATTGGCCATTGCTTTGGTGACGCCCGCGACGCCAGATTTTGCAGCAGCATAGCTGGGGACGCGGATACCACCTTGAAAGCTCAACAAAGAAGCAATGTTGATGATCTTGCCCGTCCCTTGCACGACCATGGGTGCTGCTGCCGCTTGGCTGAGGAAAAACAGCGACTTCAAGTTGGTATCGACGACAGCGTCCCAATCTTCTTCGGTAAAGTCCGCCAAATCATTGCGCCGGATGATGCCAGCATTGTTGACCAGAATATCAATGCGGCCAAAGCGACCAACAACATCATCTACCACGCCTTTGACAGGCGCAGTCGACGACAAATCTGCTTTGATCGACAGGCCCTGAAGCCCTGTTGCGGCAATGCGCTCCAGCGTTTCGTGGGGCTCGGTGCGGCCGGCCAGCGCTACATTGGCCCCCGCCTCTGCCAAGGCCACGGCAATTGCCTGACCAATGCCGGTATTGGCACCCGTCACAAGCGCAACCTTGCCTGCCAAGGAGAAAGAAATTGTCATTGCCCGCCCGCCTTAAATTGTGCGCAGATAGTCAGCGATCGCCTGATCTTTGCAATTGGGGTAAAACAGATCCGCAAATTTTTCACCCGCGATGGCAGCTTTTAGAAGATCTTGGTCAACTGTCTGCAGCACGGTCAGCATGTCGCGGCACGACGCAGCTTTCATGTCCTTCAGCTTGGTGCGGTTGGCCGCCATGAAATGGGCGCGTTCCTTGGGATAGCCTGCGCCGCCCTCATTCTCAAAAATCTTGCGATAACAATCTTGCAGATTGAGTTCCGCTGCCCAACCAAAGCCCTTGGAATAGGGCATGGAAATCGAATTGCCATCATTGATCTGGCTGAACAGGAAAGCATCGGTCGGGTCGATCACTAAGCCGCAGAACACGCCGGGCATGCTATTGCAGGCGAGCATAGATCCCATGCCCGTGCCGCAGCCTGTGACCACAAAATCAGCAGCACCAGAGTTGAGCAAAATGCCAGCCAACAAGCCGTTCATCACATAGGTGAGCGAGGCTGAGTCTTCTGGCGTGTACATGCCATAATTAAACACTTGATGGCCAAGCGGCTCGGCAACGGCTGTGAGAGCCTCGTGGACAATCGCGTTCTTTGCAGCTTGGCTATTCTCAATAATCAGGGCGATCTTCATGGTGTCTGGTCTTTTCTATTGGAGGGTGTGCTAGCACCGTAGGTAACCGGTGTCATTAACCAGATCAAGGCTCGTTCTGACACCGTGGCCAATTCAGTTCTTTGGCGAAGAGACTGAAGCGCGCGGTACAAATTCTGTTGGGAACAAAGATTGTTCCTTGCCCGCCGTTTCAGGGTGGATCAATTTGCGCGCCGCTGATTGCGCCATTGCGCGAATTGGCCAGCGCACGGTCGTCAATGGTGGCCAGATGGTTGCAGCAATGGCCGTATCGTCAAAGCCGACCACAGATAGATCGCCCGGCACATCCAGCCCGCGTTCGCGCGCGACATGCACCACGCCTGCCGCCATCACATCATTGCTCGCAAAAATGGCCGTAGGCCGATCTGGCTGATCAAGCAGGACACTACCTGCCTGCTTGCCCGTTTCAAATGTATAGCTGCCCCGCGCGATGAGTCCTGGATCACAGTCCAAGCCCGCAGCAGTCAGCGCTTCTCGCCACCCTTCCCGACGCTCTTGGGCCGAGCGGAACCCGTCTGGCCCCTCCACTAACCCAATGCGCTGATGGCCCTGTGCGATAAGATGATCCAAGGCATCGCGCACAGCCTGCCGGTCATTGGATTGCACGAGATGGGCAGAATCATCGAGTGCGGCGGAGCCCATGCGCACATAATTGCAGCCAAGCTCATCAAGCAGCGTGAAGAAGGCATCATTTTCGGACAAAGGCGGCAGCACCATGACGCCGTAAAAGCGCTGTTGCTCAATGAAGTGGCGGATCTGATCAAAAAGGTTCGGATCGTGGCGATCCACTGGGTGAATGACCAACGCGAACTCAGTCCCACGAATGGCGTCAAGCACGCCTTCTTGGAAGTTCAGCACCATCTGCGCGTTGGGATTGTCGTAAATTAAACCAAGCGAGAAGTTGCGTCGCAGCGCCAATTGGCGCGCTTGCGGGTTGGGAACATAGCCAAGCTCGGCAATGACGGCTTCCACCTTTTCCCGCGTGGCCGGGTTCAGCAGAGGTGAACGGTTGATCACCCGGCTGACGGTTTTTTTGGAAACCCCGGATAGGCGGGCGACATCATTAATTGTCGGCTTCCCATCACGGCTCGATTTGCCTGCCATGCCATCCCCTTGCGCTACCGGTGAGACCACCGAGCTTATCCCCTTGCCTTCTTGCAAGCGCAAAGGCAATGTTGACACCGGTTACCTTATTTGACGAGCCGATGTTGAACAAGCCGCCTGCCCTATTGCAAATCCACCCCGCAGATAGCGTAGCAGTTGCCCTGCGCTCGCTGGCGGCAGGAGAGGAAATTGGGGGCATAACTGTCGCCACAGCCGTGCCGCATGGCCATAAAGTGGCACTGCAGAATGTGCCCGCTGGCGCGCTTGTCATAAAATATGGCCAACCGATTGGCCGGTCCAAAACGGCTATTTGTGCGGGAGACCATGTCCATACACACAATTTGGAAACCGCTCTGACAGGTGAGCTTGTGTATCAACCTGGCTCGGCGAGCACGCACAAGGCTGCACCCTATGGCCTGCCCACATGGCAAGGCTATTTGCGGGCGGATGGCCGGGCGGCAACGCGCAACGAAATCTGGATTCTGCCCAGCGTTGGTTGTGTTGGCATTACCGCTGAAGAAGTCGCACGCGCGGCGCGCACGCGGCATGCGGGGCGCATTGATGGTATTTATGCTTTTGCGCATCCGCATGGCTGCTCCCAATTGGGCGATGACCTAGAAGGCACCAGAGCGCTGCTCGCTGGTCTTGCAACCAACCCCAATGCGGCGGGCGTCTTGCTGCTTGGCCTTGGCTGTGAGTCAAACCAGCTTGACGCTTTGCTCGCCGCAATTCCGCCGGAGACACATCGCAAAGTTCGGCTTTTATCCAGCCAGAATACGGGCGACGAACTGGCGGCAGCGGCGGCACTAATTGATGATTTGGTAGAAGAGGCTCGGCTTTCTGAGCGTCAGTCTCTTGCCTTTTCAGCCCTGACGATTGGCCTAAAATGTGGCGGTTCGGACGGATTTTCTGGTTTAACCGCAAATCCTTTGCTGGGGCGATTGACCGATGCCCATTGCGCAAGGGGCGGGCAGGCCATCCTAACAGAAATCCCTGAAATCTTTGGTGCAGAACAGGCTTTGCTCGACCGAGCGGCCAGCGCAGAGCTGTTCGATGCGGCAGCACATCTCGTCAATCGTTTTAAGCGTTATTATCTAGATCAGGGCCTACCCGTTTCCGAAAACCCCTCGCCCGGAAATCTCGCCGGAGGGATTACAACACTGGAAGAAAAGTCGCTTGGCGCGGTGCAAAAGGGCGGCCATGCAGCATTGACGGATGTCATCGCTTATGGCGCACAAGCGCAGGCAGCGGGCCTGACTTTACTCGAAGCGCCCGGCAATGATGCCATTTCCTCCTCTGCGTTGGCAGCGGCGGGGGCGACCCTTATTCTGTTCACGACAGGGCGTGGCACGCCGCTTGGCTTCCCCGCGCCCACAGTAAAAATTGCGTCCAATCAAAAGCTCGCAGACACCAAGCCGCACTGGATAGATTTTGATGCCTCGCTGGCTCTGCGCGACGGTCCTGAAGCAGCAGACGCCGCATTCGCCGCCCAGCTTGCAGCAATTGCCAGCGGGCATCCCACAGCGGCTGAGCGCGCCGGACAGCGGGCAATAGCCATCTGGAAGCGCGGCGTAACGCTGTGACTTATGATCGCCAAACGCCCACGGGCTTGCCAATGACACCGGTTTCCTATAGCCACCGCCACAAGCTCGGGAGGAACCCCGGCAGGACGATTAAGACGAGGGGTATAGTTTGACTGAGCAGGCCCAATCTGTTGCCACAGCTTTTGTTTCTGCGCGCCGCGCGGCACGGGCGCTTGCGGATTATCCAGGCATAGCACCGCAGGACTTGCCCTCTGCTTATCGCATCCAAGATGCGGCAATTCACCTTGATGGGCGTATGGTTGCCGGCTGGAAAGTCGGGCGGATCAACCCGCCACTGGATAGCGAATTGGGCGCAAACCGCTTGTCAGGGCCTGTTTTTGCGGACGATGTCGTCACTGCTGCGACGGGCGAAATCCCCGAGATGCCAGTATTTGCGGGCGGCTTTGCGGCTGCGGAAGCGGAATTGCTGCTCCATATCGCGCCCGGCTGGACAGGCGTAGTGCCCGTGGATGATGCGGGCACACGCGCCATTATTGATGAGGTCCGCCTCGGCATTGAAATTGCCAGCTCCCCTTATGCGCGCATCAACGCCGACGGCCCGTTGGTGACGGTGTCAGATTTTGGCAATAATCATGGCGTCGTGATGGGCCCGCCCCTTGCGGGATGGCGTGAGCATGATTTGTGCGCGATTATTGTCCGCACAGAAATTGATGGTGACATTGTTGGCGAAGCCACGGCAGCAACCATGCTTGATGGGCCTTATGGCGCGGTCCGGTTCCTCCTCGACAATTTAACGGCGCGTGGCTTTGATGTGTCTCAAGGGCTTTGGGTATCAACCGGCGCCATTACAGGCGTTCATCCCGTCACGCCGGGGCAAAAAGTCACCGCCGTTTTTGGTGATCATGGCGCGTTGTCTTGCACGATTTCTCTGGCGCATCCCCGCCAACCGTAAAACCCCATAGCAGACTGGCCCATCGCCAGCTGCCAAGCGAGAGAAGCTTATGTCGAAGAGCACCCCTGCCCCTGCTACGAGCCCCAAGCCGGCCGGTCGTCGCCGTTGGTTGATTATTGCGCTGCTCTTCTTTGCAACAACGGTCAACTATGTTGACCGGACGATGCTTGGCCTGCTTGCGCCATCGCTGGGTAAAGAGCTTGGCTGGAGCGAGGACGATTATGGCAATATCGTTACCGCATTTCAGGCCGCCTATGCGTTGGGTTTCCTATTAATGGGGTGGCTGATTGACCGGTTCGGTCCGAAAATTGGGTATGCCATTGCCATCAGCGTCTGGACCATTGGCCATGTCGCGCACGGATTTGCCTCCACCGTGGCCGGCTTCATGGCGGCACGTGTTGTGTTGGGTGTTGGCGAAGCAGGCCATTTTCCGGCCGTCGCACGCGCCAGCACCGAATGGTTCCCCCAAAAAGAACGGGCCTTGGCCATTGGCTGGGTCAATTCGGGCACGACCATTGGCGTGATTCTGACTGCACCTGTCCTCGCGCTTTTTATGAATTATTTGGGCTTGGGGTGGCGCGAAACATTCATCTGGTCCGGCCTGTTCGGCGTGGTGCTGCTCATCCTCTGGTGGAAGCTCTATTCCAACCCGCGCGAAAGCGGGACAGTAAGCGCCTCAGAACTCGACTGGATCGAGCATGATCCGCCAGAGAAAGTTGAGCAAGTCCGCTGGCGGCGTTTGATTACCATGCGTGAAGCTTGGGCTTTTGCCGTGGCCAAATTTCTGACGGATCCAGTCTGGTTCCTCATGCTTTTTTGGCTGCCGAAATATTTCAGCACAACTTATGACGTTGACCTCAAAGTCGTGCTTTTGCCGATGATCATCATGTATTTGTTGTCAGATGTGGGCTCCGTTGCGGGGGGATGGGTTTCATCCAAGCTTATTCAACGCGGCCGCACCCCAAATTTCGCGCGCAAAGCCACGTTGCTCCTGTCTGGTTGCATGGTCTTGCCACTGCTCTTTGTATCGGGCCTGTCTAATATGTGGCTGGCGGTTCTGCTGATCGGAATTGCGCTGGCAGGCCACCAGTCATTTAGTTCCAACTTGCTTTCAATCCCACCAGATATGTTCCCCAAGCGGGCTGTTGGATCTGCAATTGGGCTAGGTGGCTTTGCAGGCGGCGTCGGCGGAATGATTATGGCGAAATCGACGGGCCTTGTGCTGGAAGCAACAAATGGCAACTACACGTTGATCTTCATGGCCTGCACGACCGTTTATTTCATTGCGGTTGCAGCAATACACCTTCTTTCCCCTCGGCTGGCGCGCGTAGACGTTTAGCGGGAATACGGCGCAGCAGCGCGCCAAGGGCCTTGGTGCGCAAGCAGGGCCTTAGCGCCATAACTGTTAATTGAGGCGCCATAGGTGGTGAAGGCGCAATCCCGGTCATTGGCGAAAAGCCAGTGCTGGCAGCAGCACTCGCCGCCCAGAACATGCCCTAGGCCAGTATTAGTGGTTTTGTTTGAAAATGGCGCGCCCGGCAGGAGTCGAACCTGCGGCCCCAAGCTTAGAAGGCTCGTGCTCTATCCAACTGAGCTACGGGCGCGCGCATAGCAGCCAATAGCGCGAAATGCGCGCGAGCGGAACCTCTGTCCCGCAGGGGCGTGACAGCCGTGGTTTTTGCGGGCAGATGCACAGGGATGATGAGCGATAATGCCCAGCGCCTCCCCGGCTTTATATGGCCTGTCTTTGCCGGGCTGATAATGGCTGCTTTTGGCCTGCGCGTCTGGCTGGGGTTGGGCCTGCCACTCTGGCTGGATGAGAGCTGGACAGCCATGATTGCAACACAGCCCAATTGGGCAGATTTTTGGCGTGAAGTCTGGCTCGATTGCAATCCGCCGCTTTATTATGCGGTCATGGCTGTGTGGACAGGCGTGTTTGGCGCGTCGGACCTCGCCTTGCGCCTGCCCAGCCTTATCTTTGCAGCGCTTGCCATTGCCCTGCCGCTGGGTCTGCGCGTTCCGGCTTTGAGCCGCGCGGCCACCCTGTGTTTTGCCGTGCTGCTCGCGCTGTGGCAGCCCGGGTTTGAAATAAGCGTGGATGCCCGCGGCTATGCCTTGGTGCTGGCCCTGTCTGTCGCGCAACTCTTGGCCTATATCCGGCTTATGGCAGCGCCAGACAGGCGCAGGGCATGGATATGGGCCAGCCTTGCCAGCCTTGCGGGCTTAACCCATTATCATGCGCTTCTCGTTTCAGGCCTGCAGGGTTTGGCGCTGCTTTATGTCCACCGCGGACGCGCGCTGCAGCTCTGGCCGGCGGCCCTTGCCTTTGTGCCGGCCTTTGCGTGGCTGGCCATTCATGCCCCGCGGCTGGCAGATTATGCCCGGCCTGATGTGGCATGGTATGAGCCGATGACACCCAGCTTGGCCGCTGCGTTGATCCGCTATGTTCTGGGGGGGGCAGGCTGGCTGCATATAGGCATTTTGGCGGGCCTTATCGTGCTGAGCCAGGCCATGGCTTGGCGCCAGCCAGCAGCCCCCATCGCCCCCATGGCCGAGGCGCGCCGGGCGCTGCGCTGGGCCGTGCTGGCCAGTGTGATTGGCCTGATGATTGAGCTGGCATTGGGCGCGCTCCGGCCAATGCTGACGGATCGCTATTTGGTGCCACTCGTCCCCGGTATTTTGCTGGGGCTGGTGTTGGCCATTGGCCAGTCCCGCTATTATGTGGCGTGCCTTGCGGCTCTGATACTTGCCTTTGGATTGACGCTTAACCCATCTGACATGCGGGCCAAGCTGGTCGAAAAAACCCGCTATAGCTTTGCGCCCGCCAGCAACTTTGTTGCCAACAGCCCGGCCAAGCGCCTTGTATTTGCCTGGGATCATCCAGCCGCCCGCATCCTCGATGCCCAGTCACTCGCCAAGCTGGGGGGCTTTTTTACGGCGCGCGCGGGGCGCGACATGCCCGTGACAGCCATTCGTCTGCCGCCGGGGCGCGATGGCAATGCTCTGCTGCAACGCGCCAGCCCAGCCGATGCAGGCGTGATTTGGATTTACAATCGCGCCCGCGCCTCGGCGGCGCGCCACCGCCCGCCTGTGCCGTTGCTGTGGCATGGGCGCGATTGCCAATTGGAAAAAACCCGTTGGATTGGCACCTTGGCCTGTGCGCCCAAAGTGTAAGCGCCCGCAACGGGCCCTTACATTTGCGAAAATCGCGATAACGGCTAATCTGCCTTCATGACCACCGCTCCCTTACGCGCCGTCAAGGCCCAAAGCATCCATCACTTCCGCAGCTTTGATGTGGTGATGGCTGCCTTTGTTGCGATTTTGCTGCTTTCAAATGTTATTGGCGCGGCCAAGGTCGCCAGCTTTGGCGGGTGGGAATTTGGGGCCGGCATCCTCTTCTTTCCCTTGGGCTATGTGATTGGCGATGTGCTGA
>JACCDH010985743.1_pt1 | contig 21586 bp, 19 predicted proteins | sample 7442481 | NCBI WGS metagenome assembly JACCDH01 (sample SAMN15323433, study PRJNA562643) | freshwater metagenome | isolation source: river surface water | place: USA:Blue River Watershed | collected 2017-08-15
CCCGCAAGGGGCTGCAACAAGCCGCCTGGCGCAGGGAAGCGCACAGGCGGCTTTGTAGAATCGATTATCCATGAGCGATCCCACCGTGCAGACCGTGACCTGGGGCGATTCCGCGCGCCAGGCCGCCTTCGAACACTGGCTGTCCGGCCAGCGGCAGACCCACCGCCTCGTGCCGCAGAGCCTGCGGCCGGCCTCGGCCGACGCGAGCTTCCGCCGCTACCTGCGCATCGACGACGAGTCGGGCCAGAGCCTGATCATCATGGACGCGCCGCCCGACAAGGAGAACTGCCGTCCCTTCGTGAAGGTGGCCGGGCTGATGCAGGACGCCGGCCTCCTGGTGCCGCGCATCCTGGCCTGGGACGAACCCCAGGGCTTCATGCTGCTGGACGACCTGGGCCGCCAGACCATGATGGAGGTCATCGACCGCGAGCGCCCCGAGGCCAACCAGGGCCTGTACCTGCGCGCGGTCGACGCCCTGGTGACCTGGCAGCAGGCCTCCCGCGCCGAGGTGCTGCCGGCCTATGACGAGGCCCTGCTGCTGCGCGAGCTGCAGCTCTTCCCCGACTGGTACCTGGGCCGCCACCGCGGCGTCGCGGTCGAGGGGTCGATGCGCGAGTCCCTCGACGCGACCTTCCGCCTGATCATCCAGCGCAACCTCGCCGCGCCCTCGGTATACGTGCACCGCGACTTCATGCCGCGCAACCTGATGATCCCGGGCCGCGAGGGCGAACCGCGCTTGGGCGTGCTGGACTTCCAGGACGCGGTCTACGGTCCCATCACCTACGACGTCGCCAGCCTGATGCGCGACGCCTTCCTCAGCTGGGACGAGGAGATGGTGCTGGACATCACCGTGCGCTACTGGCAGGCGGCGCGCAAGGCCGGCCTGCCGGTGGACGCCGACTTCGGCGAGTTCTGGCGCGGGGTCGAGTGGATGGGCCTGCAGCGCCACCTCAAGGTCGCCGGCATCTTCGCCCGCCTCACCCTGCGGGACGGCAAACCCAAGTACCTGGCCGATGCGCCGCGCTTCATCGCCTACATCCGCGCCACCGCCCGTCGCTACCGCGAGCTGGCGCCGCTCCTCAAGCTGGTCGACCAGGTCGAGGGCACCGAGCTGACCGAGGCCTTCAGCTTCGGCCGCAGCTGAGGGCCCCCGAGCGCAGCCGTCCTCCATGCCCCGCATCCACTGCCCCGAGCCCCTGTCCGAGGGCGCGCTGATCGCGCTGCCCCCGGGCGCGGCGCGCCATGTGCAGGTGCTGCGCATGCAGCCGGGCGAGACGGTCACCCTGTTCGACGGCCACGGCGGCCAGTGGCAGGCGGCCATCACCCGCATGGGCCGCAGCGAGGTGCAGGTGCAGGTGCAATCGCACGAGGCGCTGGAGTGCGAGGCGCCACGCGCGGTCTGGCTCGCGCCGGGCATGCCGGCCAATGACCGCATGGACTGGCTGGTGGAAAAAGCCACCGAGCTGGGGGTGGCCGGCATCGCGCCGCTGGTGACCGAGCGCAGCGTGCTGCGTCTGTCAGGCGAGCGGGCCGAGCGCAAGCAGGCGCACTGGCAGGGCGTGGCCGCCGCCGCCTGCGAGCAGTGCGGCCGCAACCGCCTGCCGGCGATCGACATGCCGCAGGGCCTGGGCGGCTGGCTGGCCGCCATCGCCGCTATGGAAGCGGACATGCAGGCCGACATGCAGGCGGCGTCCGGCGCCAGCCACCCGGCCGGCGGCGTGGCGGTGCCGCGGCTGCGCCGCCTGGTGCTCTCGCTGGAAGGCGGCGCCCGGGCGCTGGCGCAGGTGATGGCGGGCGATGCGGCCACGCCCGTGGTGCTGCTCTCGGGTCCCGAAGGCGGACTGTCGCCGCAGGAGACGGCGCAGGCGCTCGCCGCCGGTTTCGAGCCGGTGACCCTGGGCCCGCGGGTGCTGCGGGCCGAGACCGCGCCGCTGGCGGCGCTGGCAATCCTCACCGCCTGACCTGGATCAAGGCCTGGCGGCCTTCCATCCATCGCCGAAAATCAAGAGGCCGGACGCTGGGCAATTCGGGCATCATCGGCCGATGAACGTCCGCCTGCTCCTCCTGGCCGTCTGCCAGGGCCTGTTCCTCACCAACAACGTCACCTTCATCGCCATCAACGGCCTGGTGGGGCTCGCCCTCGCGCCCGTGCCCTGGATGGCGACGCTGCCCGTCATGGGCTATGTGGTGGGCGGCGCGCTCTCGACTGGCCTGGTGGCGCGTACCCAGCACCGCTGGGGCCGCCAGCGCTCCTTCCAGCTCGGGCTGGTGGTGGCCCTGGGCTCGGCGCTCCTGTGCGCCTGGGCCGCGGTCTCGCGCAACTTCGGCCTGCTGGTGCTGGCCACCGTGGTGGCGGGCTACTACAACGCCAACGCCAACCTGTACCGCTTCGCGGCCGCCGAACTGGCAGGCCCCGAGGGCAAGGAAAAGGCGGTGTCCTGGGTGATGGCCGGCGGCCTGATCGGCGCGGTGGCCGGGCCCAACCTGGCGGCCGCGGGCCGCGACCTGCTGGCGGTGCCCTTTGCCGGCGCCTACCTGGGCCTGGGCGCGGTGGCGGTGGCCGGCCTGGCGCTGATGTCCTTCCTGAATTTCCCGCCGCCGCCCGTGCCGGCCGCGGGCGCCGGTGGCGAGGGCCGGCCGCTGGCGGCCATCATGCGCCAGCCGGTCTTCATCGTCGCGGCCCTCTCGGGCGCGCTGGGCTATGGCGTGATGAACCTGCTGATGGCGGCCACGCCGCTGGCCATGCAGCAATGCGGCCTGCCCTTCGGCGACGCCGCCTTCGTGCTGGAGTGGCACGTGATCGGGATGTTCGCCCCGGGCTTCTTCACCGGTAACCTGATCAAGCGCTTTGGCGCGGTGCCGGTGATGGCCGCGGGCGTGGCGCTGAACCTGGCCTGCATCGCCATCGCCCTGACCGGCGTCAACCTGCACAACTTCCTCATCGCGCTGTTCCTGCTCGGTGTGGGCTGGAACTTCCTGTTCACCGGCTCAACCACGCTCTCGCTCACCGCCTACACCCCGGCGGAACGCGACCGGGCGCAGGGCGCGCTGAACTTCTTCGTCTTCGTGACCATGGCGGTCACCTCGCTGTCCTCGGGCGTGCTGGTGACGACCCAGGGCTGGAACATCCTGAACCTGGGCTCGGTGCTGCCCGTGGTGATCTGCGCGCTGGGCCTGGCCTGGCTGGCCTGGGTGCAGCGCCGGGAGAAGGCGGCCGTCGCCGCCTGAGGCAGGCCCGGGCCCCGAGCCCGGCAAGGAACCCGCGACCCGGTCCGCCCTTGCGGCGCGCCGGGCCGCCTCGTTTTCAGGGCATGGCGGCCATGACCTCGGCCACCGCCGCGGTCAGGCGCTTGGCGTAGGGCACGTGCAGGAACTCGTTGGGACCGTGCGCGTTGCTGCGCGGACCGAGCACGCCGCAGACCATCATCTGCGCCTTCGGGAAGCCGGCGCTCAGCATGTTCATCAGCGGGATGGTGCCGCCCTGGCCGATGTAGCCGCAGGGCGCGCCGAAGTGCGCCTGCGAGGCGCGGTGCAGGGCCTGCTCGAACCAGGACGTCGAATCGGGCGCGTTCCAGCCGGTGGCCGCGCCGCCGGGCTCGAAGGTGACGCGGGCCTGGTAGGGCGCGTTGTCCTCGAGCAGCGACTTGAGCTGCTGCACCGCCTGCGCCGCGTCCACCAGGGGCGGCAGCCGCAGCGAGAGCTTGAAGGCGGTGTAGGGGCGCAGCACGTTGCCCGCGTCCTGCAGCGCCGGGAAGCCCTCGGCGCCGGTCACCGACAGCGTGGGCGTCCAGGTGCGGTTGATCAGCGCCTGGACCGGGTCGGTGGTGGTGGGCAGGGTGAAGGTGGTCGAGCCCTCGCAGTCGTAGTGGGCCCAGGGGAAGCGCCTGTATACCTCCTCGCCCAGGATGGCGGCGGTGGCCTGCGCCTGCGCGAGGCGCTCGGACGGAACTTCGCAGTGGAAGGACTCGGGCAGCAGCCGGCCCGTCTTGCTGTCCTCGAGCCGGTCAAGCACCTGCCGCATGATGCGGAAGCTCGAGGGCACGAGGCCGGAGGCGTCGCCGGAGTGGATGCCCTCGGTCAGCACCTGCACCTTGAGCGTGCCCGAGGCCATGCCGCGCAGCGAGGTGGTGAGCCACAGCTGCTCGTAGTTGCCGGCGCCGGAGTCCAGGCAGATCACCAGGCCCACATCGCCCAGGCGCGGGCGCAGGGCGTCGACATAGGGCAGCAGGTCGCGCGAGCCGCTTTCCTCGCAGGTCTCGATCAGGCCGACGATGCGCGGATGCGGCACGCCCTGGGCCTTGAGCGCCTGCACCGCGGCGATGCTGGCGTAGACCGCGTAGCCGTCGTCGGCGCCGCCGCGGCCATAGAGCTTGCCATCCTCGTACTTGGGGGTCCAGGGGCCGAGGTCGCTGCGCCAGCCGCTGAACTCGGGCTGCTTGTCCAGGTGCCCGTACATCAGCACCGTCTGGCTGCCGGCGGCGGCGGGCCGGGTGGCGGCGACCTCGAAGAACAGCACCGGGGTGCGGCCCGGCAGGCGCACGACCTCGAGCGTGAGGCCCTCGACCTTCTGCGCCTCGACCCAGGTAGCCGCGTTGCGCAGCACCGTCTCGAGGTGGCCGTGGGCGGCCCAGTCGGGGTCGAACATCGGCGACTTGGCCGGGACGGCGATGTAGTCGGTGAGCTGGCGCAGGATGTCCGCGTCCCATTGGCGCGAGACCTGGTCCAGGGCACGGGCCGCGTCGAGCTCGGCGGCGGGCAGTTCGTGGTGCAGGGGGGCGTTCATGGGACCGACTTTAAGCCCTCGCCAAGCCCCTGCCGGCACGCGGGGTGAGGCGCCGCCGCAAGCCGCGTTGGGCGCCTTGCGGGTCTAGGCCTCTGCCTGCAGGGCGAGCGCCCCGCTGGCGCGCAGCTGGCCCACCTGCCGGGTGAGGAGTTCCAGGGTGTTGAGGCAGACCTCGTCGTCGGCCACCAGCAGGCTGTGGATGGCGACGGTGGCGACCATGCGGCCCGACTCCGGGTGCACGCCCAGGGTGATGCCGGGGTAGCTGCGGCACAGGTTGATCTCGAGGGCGGCGCGGTAGGCGGCCTCGCGGGCGTGGACTTCGGGCAGGCCGACGTCGCAGAAGAACTCGATCTGGTCGTTGTCGGCGTTGTGCCGCATGACCACGGTGCTGTCGTTGAGGACGAATCCGCCGTCGGCGATGGCCTGGTCGATGTCGGCTGCGTCGGCGTCGGCCAGGGCCCGCCGCACCACCCGGGGCATGAGCTCGGCGAAGCGCTGGGCCGACTCGGCCTGGGACCCCAGCATCGGCTCGAGGCCGTCGTCCTGCGGTCCGCCCATCACGGCCTCGAGGGGCCGGGCATGCAGGGAGGGGGCGTCGCTGGGGGACATGGGTCTCTCCGGAAAAAATCGGCGGGCCGGAGCCCGCGGTGCCGGCGGCGGCGTCCGGTCCGAGACGGTAGCGCCGGACCAGGCGCCCCGCCGGACGCGTCCGATTAATTCTAAAGAGCTAATCCGCTGACCACAAGGCGCCAGCCCAGGCCCAGCGCCCCGCAGCCGAGGATGACCGGGATGGCGCCCAGGCGGCCCCGCAGCAGCACCGCCAGCGCCAGGGCGGCCAGGCCCAGCGCCGGCCAGTCCAGGCCCAGAGGGCCTGCAGGACCCAGGGCGTCTCCCCGGGCCACCAGGACCACGAAGAACAGGCCCAGGCTGGCGATCACGCCCACCACCGCGGCGGTGATGGCGGCCAGCGGCGCGGTCCAGCCGGCGCGGCCCCGGGTCGATTCGACCAGCGGGCCACCGGCCAGGATGAAGAGGAAGGAGGGCAGGAAAGTGAACCAGGTGGCCACGCAGGCCCCCAGCACGCCCGCGGCGGCCAGCGCGTCGGGCCCCAGCACCTGGCGGGTCCAGCCGCCGACGAAGCCGACGAAGGCCACCACCATGATCAGCGGGCCAGGCGTGGTCTCGCCCAGCGCCAGGCCGTCGATCATCTGGGCCGTGGTGAGCCAGTGCTGCTGTTCGACCGCGCCCTGGTGCACGTAGGGCAGGACGGCGTAGGCGCCGCCGAAGGTGACGAGCGCCGCCTTGGTGAAGAACCAGCCCATGGCCGCGGGCACGCCGTCGCGGCCCCAGGCCGCCGCGAGCGCCAGCCAGGGCAGGGCCCAGAGCGCGGCGCCAGCGGCGATGACGCGGGCCAGGCCGGCGCGGGTGAAGCGCGCATGGGCCGGCGGCGGGGTGTGGTCGTCGATCAGGGCCGGCAGGTGGTTACCGGCGGCGGCGTTCGCAGGGGCCGCGGGGCCCGCAAACTGGGCCGGTGCGAGCCGGCCGCCGAACCAGCCCGCCAAGGCCGCGGCGGCGACCACCGCAGGGAAAGGGATCTGCAGCCCGGCGATGGCGACGAAGGCCGCCAGTGCGATCGCCCATCGCCAGGGTCCACGGGCGGGGTGGCCGAGGGTTCGGCTGCCCAGGCGCCACACCGCCTGCAGCACCAGGGCCGCCACCGCTGGCCGCATGCCGGCGAAGAAGCCGGCCACCGCCGGCAGGTGGCCGAAGGCGAGGTAGACCCAGGAGAGGACGATCAGCAGCAGCAGCGAGGGCAGCACGAACAGCGCGCCGGCGGCGATGCCGCCCCAGGTCCGGTGCATCAGCCAGCCCAGGTAGGTGGCCAGCTGCTGCGCCTCGGGCCCGGGCAGGACCATGCAGTAGTGGAGTGCGTGGAGGAAGCGGCCCTCGGAGATCCAGCGCCGGCGCTCGACCAGCTCGCGGTGCATCAGGGCAATCTGACCGGCCGGGCCGCCGAAGCTGATGCACCCGAGCTTGAGCCAGAAGGCCAGGGCCTCGCGGCGCGGGATGGGGTCCACCTCAGCCCCGCTCGAAGCGGAACACCGCGGTGGAGGCGCGGGCGTTGGGCAGGAAGCGCACCTCCTGGCCGTCCTGCAGGCCGAAGGCGTCGAGGATGGACAGGCGGTTCTTGGTCGCCAGCACTTCGAAGTCCTTGAAGGTGCCCACCCGGATGTTGGGCGTGTCGTACCACTGGTAGGGCAGGCGCCGGGTGACCGGCATGCGACCGCGCAGCACCGCGAGGCGGTTGGGCCAGTGGGCGAAGTTGGGGAAGGCGACGATGCCCACCCGGCCCACCCGGGCCGTCTCGACCAGCATGGTCTCGGTGTTGCGCAGGTGCTGGAGGGTGTCGATCTGCAGCACGACGTCGAAGCTGTCGTCGTCGAACATCGCCAGCCCCTCGTCGAGATTGAGCTGGATGACGTTCACGCCGCGCTTCAGGCAGGCCAGCACGTTGGCGTCGGCCAGCTCGACGCCGTAGCCGGTGCAGCCGCGTTCGCGCATCAGGTGCTCGAGCAGGGCGCCGTCGCCGCAGCCCAGGTCCAGCACGCGCGAGCCCTGGGGCACCAGGCGGGCGATGGATTGAATCAGCTGCTTGTCGCTCATAGGGCCCCCACGCTCGGCACTGCGTGTCCTTCGCTGCCCCCCGACGGGGCGCGAGCTTGCTTGAGGCGGCTCGGCGCTGCGCTCATGCCGGACCTCCGGGTGCAGGCAGGTCCATCGCGATGCGCCCGAACCAGGCCCGCACTGCCGCCAGGTAGCGCGGGTCGTCGAGCAGGAAGGCGTCGTGGCCATGGGGCGCGTCGATCTCGGCGTAGCTCACGTCGCGGCGGTTGTCGAGGAGGGCCTTGACGATCTCGCGGCTGCGGGCAGGCGAGAAGCGCCAGTCGGTGGTGAAGGACACGAGCAGGAAGCGCGCGCTGGCCGCCGCCAGCGCCCGGGTCAGGTCGCCGCCGAGGCGGCGCGCCGGGTCGAAGTAGTCGAGCGCGCGGGTGATCAGCAGGTAGGTGTTGGCGTCGAAGTACTCGCTGAACTTGTCGCCCTGGTGCCGCAGGTAGCTCTCGATCTGGAACTCGATGTCCTGGGTGGTGTAGCGGTACGCGTCCCGAGCGGCCTCGCCGACGGCGCCGCGCAGCTCGCGGCCGAACTTCTCGTTCATCACGTCGTCGGACAGGTAGGTGATGTGGCCCACCATGCGCGCGATGCGCAGGCCCCGCTTGGGCACCACGCCGCGGGCGTAGAAGTCGCCGCCGTGGAAGTCGGGGTCGGTGACGATGGCGCGCCGCGCCACCTCGTTGAAGGCGATGTTCTCGGCGTTGAGGTTGGGCGCGCTGGCGATCACCGCCGCATGCCGCACCCGCTGGGGGTACTGCAGCGTCCACGACAAGGCCTGCATGCCGCCCAGGCTGCCACCCATGACGGCCGCCAGGGTGTCGATGCCCAGGGCGTCGAGCAGGCGGGCCTGGGCGTCGACCCAGTCTTCCACGGTGACCACCGGGAAGTCGGCGCCGTAGACGCGGCCGGTGTCGGGGTTCACGCTCATCGGGCCGGTCGAGCCGAAGCAGGAGCCGAGGTTGTTCACCCCGACGACGAAGAAGCGGTCGGTGTCCAGCGGCTTGCCCGGGCCGATCATGGTGTCCCACCAGCCCTCGGAGCCGGGCTGGCCTGCGTAGACGCCGGCGACGTGGTGGGAGGCGTTGAGCGCGTGGCAGACCAGCACCGCATTGCTGCGGTCGGCGTTGAGCGTGCCGTAGGTCTCGTAGGCCAGCTCATAGCCGCGGATCGACGCCCCGCTTTGCAGCGGCAGCGGCGCGTCGAAGCGCATCGATTGGGACAGGGCGACCAGGGTCATGGAGCAATGAAAAAGCCGGCATCGCCAAACACGATGCCGGCCGGGCCGGGCTTCGTCTTTAGCAGTACTTGTTGGAAGCGCCCGCAAGCGGAAGCAAATCGGCGCTTTGGTTGCAGTATAGGGCCTGTCGGCGGGCATCCCGTGCCGGCGTCGGCCGGTGGCGGCCGGCCGGGCCGACGTCCCCCTGCGGCTGGGACATGAGGCAAATCGACCACAGAAAGCAGGCGGGTTGACCCGTTCGGGCTTGCCTTCCTTGCCTGGACCGGAGAACTGTGTTCCATAATGGCCCCCGGGAGGCGTCCACCTGGGCGTTTTCCATGGTTTGCGGTGAACAGGTCACTTTCGCGTTGTCAGCAGGTCTTTGGCGCTTTCGGGACATCCATCGCTGGTCTCAATGTTTCTTTAGGAGTCCCGATTTCATGGGCAACAAACTGTACGTGGGCAACCTGCCCTATTCCGTGCGCGACAACGACCTCGAGCAAGCTTTCTCCTCCTTCGGCCAGGTGGTTTCCGCCCGCGTCATGATGGAGCGTGACACCGGCCGCTCGAAGGGCTTCGGCTTCGTCGAGATGGGTTCGCAAGAAGAGGCCAACGCGGCCGTCGAAGGCATGAACGGCCAGGCCCTGGGTGGCCGCAACGTCGTGGTCAACGAGGCCCGTCCGATGGAAGCCCGTCCCCGTACCGGCGGCTTCGGCGGCGGCGGTGGTGGCTTCGGCGGTGGCCGTGGCGAAGGCGGCGGTGGCGGCGGCTTCCGCAGCCCCTACGGCTCCGGCCCCCGTGGCGGCGGCGGCGGTGGCCGCGGCGGCTACTGATCCAGCGCCCGGCCACTGGCCGGGTTGAACTGAATCGCAAAACGGGGCTTCGGCCCCGTTTTTCATTGGGCATCCCATCCGACGGACTGCGTCCCGCCTACCGCAGCCGTCCCGGCTTTCCGACAGGGCCGCGGCACCCGCCGACTAGATTGGCGCGTCCCGGATCGATCCCCGATCCGCCCGCCCGGAAATCCATCTGGCCCCTGCGCAGGGGACGCCCGCCATGCCCCTGTCCTCGACGACGCAAGATCGGCCTTCCTGGCTCCTGCGGCTGCCCGGCCTGCTGCTGGCGACCGCGCTCCTCCTCCTGCCGGCGGCCTGGAACGGCCTGCCACTGATGTACCCGGACACGCCCACCTACCTGCGGGGGGCGGAGACGGGCCTGATGCGGCTGCTGGGTCCGGGCGTGGTGGCTCCCTGGGTCGCACCCGCCCCGCAAGGGGAAGGCGCCTCGAGGGCGGCCGGCGCGAATCCCGGTCCGGCCACCCCGGTCCCGGGCACGGTCCGCACCCCGCCCGCGCGCGCGGCGGGCCTGAGCGACCCCGAAGCGGGCGTGGTGCTCGCGGGCCGCTCGGTCTATTACGGCGCCCTGCTGGAGGCCGGGCAGCTCGCCGGCAGCCTGTGGTGGGTCGCCATTGCCCAGGCCCTGTGTCTGGCCTGGCTGCTGCGGCTGCTGCTGGTCGGGGGCTGGGGCCTCTCCGCCCCGGCCTTCCTGGCGACCACCGGCCTCCTGGCGCTGGCCTCGCCGGCCGGGCTGTTCGCGGGGCTGCTGATGCCGGACGTCTTTGCCGGCATCGCCATCCTTGCGACCGCGCTGCTGCTGGCGCCGGGATGGGCGCTGCGCCCGGGGGAGAAGGCGGCGCTGGTGCTGCTGCTGCTGTTCGCCCTGTCCGCGCACGCCAGCCACCTGGCGATCGTCGCCGTGATGCTGGCGGGGGCCATCGCCTGGCAACTCGGTGGCGTCTGGCGAGCCCGGCGCACGGCACGCATCGAGTCCATCCGAAGGGTGATGGCCGGACCGGGGCCGGTGAATGGGAATGCCGCCGGCGGTCTGGCCCGGGGGGGTCGGACGCCCCACGGAAACCTCAGGCAGAACGGCCTCTCGGCTTCGGGGATCGCCCTGGTCACCGCCTGCGTGGCTGGCGCGCTGCTGGCCGAGGCCGCCTTCTCCCAGGCCGTGACCCGGGCGGTGGGCACGCCGCCGCTGCGCCTGCCGCACCTGACCGCGCGCGGGGTCGACCAGGGCCCGGGCACCGCCTACCTGCGCCAGGTCTGCCCCCGCCTCGCGCCGGCCGAGCGCTGGGCCGCCTGTGACTTCCTGGGCCGCTACCCGCTGGCCTGGACCGACTTCCTCTTCGAGCCCGACCCGGCACGCGGCGTTTTCGCGCCGGCCGACGCGGCGACCAAGCGGCGGCTCTCGCAGGAACAGGCCGCCCTGGCCTGGCAGGTGCTGCGCCACGACCCGGCGGGCGTGCTGGGCGGCATGGCGGGCGACGCGGTGCGGCAACTGGGCATGTTCCGCATCGACGTCTGGGGCCTGGGTGGGCGCGAGCTGGCCTTGTACGAGGGCCGGGTGCCGCCGGCGCTGATGGCGGCGATGCAGGCCAGCCGGGGCGCGCGCGAACCCTTCTGGCAGGACCGGTTCTCGGCGATCACCCAGGCGGCTGTCGCCATCAGCCTCGTGGCCTTGCTCGCCCAGGGCGGACTGGGGTGGCGCGGCCGGCGCAGGGGCCGCTTTACGGACGCCGGGCCCCTGGCGGCCGGGGCCCTCGCCGGCCTGGTCCTCAACGCCGCGGTCTGCGCCGCGGCGGCCGCGCCGCTGGACCGCTTCCAGGCCCGGGTGGTGTGGCTGCTGCCCCTGCTGGCCGTCGGCCTGGCGCTGCGGCCAGCGCCGCGCAGGAAGGCGACCCCGGACACGAGCACCCCCATGGACCCGGCCCGCGCCAGGTCCCCCTCGACACGCTGGGCCACTCCGGTCCGGCCGGCCACCCCGGAAGGAGGCGCCTCATGAACGGCGAAGACCTGGCGCGCGGACGCGGCGCCCCTGCAGCCCCCGCCCGCCGCGCGCACTGGCGCGACTACCTGCGCATGGCGCGCCTGGACCACATGACCAAGCACGTGTTCATCCTGCCCGGCCTGGTGCTGGCGTGGATGCTGCGCGAGCCGCCGCTGGAGGGCGCCCCCTGGCGCATCGGCCTGGGCCTGGCCAGCGCGGTGGCGGTGGCCTCGGCCAACTACCTCCTGAACGAATGGCTGGACCGGGCCTTCGACGCCTTCCACCCGGACAAGTCCGCGCGGCCCGCGGTGCAGGCGCCACTCTCGCCGCTGTGCGTCTGGGCGGCCTACGCCTTCGCGTCCGTGCTGGGGCTCGCGCTGGCCGGCGAGGTCGGGCCGCTGTTCTTCGCCACCAGCCTGCTGTTCTGGCTCTCGGGCGTCGTCTACAACGTGCGCCCGCTGCGGGCCAAGGACCAGCCCTTTCTCGACGTGCTGTGCGAGTCCTTCAACAACCCGCTGCGGCTGATGCTGGGGTGGGCGATGCTGGAGGAGGCCACGCTGGCGCCGGCGTCCCTGCTGCTCGCGTACTGGATGGGAGGCGCGTTCCTGATGGGGGCCAAGCGCCTGTCCGAGTACCGCGAGATCGCCGCCGGCCCGGGCCTGGCGGTGCTGCACCGCTACCGGGCGAGCTTTCGCGGCTACACCGAGGAGCGGCTGCTGGTGTCCTGCTTCGTGTACGCGCTCCTGTCCACGCTGCTGCTCGGGTTCTTCCTGGTGAAGTACCGCATCGAGTACCTGGTGGCCTGCCCCTTCGTGATCGCGCTGTTCGCGCACTACCTGTCGCTGTCGCTGCGCGCCGGCTCGGTGGCGCAGAAGCCCGAGAAGCTGTTTCGCGAGAAGCGGCTGATGATGATCAGCGGCATGACGGTGCTGGCCCTCATTGGCCTGAGCTTCGTGCAGATCCCGCGCCTGCAGTCGCTGGCCGAGCCGCACTACCTCCACCTGGAGACACGGCGATGAGCGAAGGACGGCGCAAGGACCGGGCGGCGGGCCCGGCACTGGACTGGGACCGCATCGCGCTGGTGGTGTTCGACATGGACGGCACACTCTACGACGCGCGCCGCCTGCGCTGGCGCATGGCGGCCTGGCTGCTGGCCCAGGCGCTGCGCGATCGCAGTCTGGCGCTGCCCCGCACGCTGGTGGCCTTCCGCCGCATGCGCGAGGCCCTGGCCGAGGCGGGCGCGCGCGTCTCCGACCGGGCCGGGGCCGAACCTGCCGCGGGCGTCGACTTCCTGCGCCTGCAGTACCGCCTGCCGGCGCAGCGCCTGGGGTGCCGCCCGGCCGAGGTCCAGGCCCAGGTGGAGGCGTGGATGGAGCAACGCCCGCTGCGCTGGCTGGCCGCCTGCCGCCGGCCCGGGGTGGAGGCGCTGTTCGACGCCCTGCGCGCGCAGGGCAAGCGGGTGGCGGTGCTGTCCGACTACCCGGCCCGGGACAAGCTGGCCGCGCTGGGCCTGCACGCCGACACCGTGGTGTGGGCCGGGGACGCCGGCGTGGGCCGGCTCAAGCCCGACCCGCGCGGCCTGCGGCAGATCCTGGCGCGCACCGGCGTCGGCGCCGACCGCACCCTGGTGGTGGGCGATCGCGCCGACCGTGACGGCGCGGTGGCGGCGCGGGTGGGTGCGCAGGCGGTGCTGGTGGGGCGTCCGGGCGGTGCGGGCGCCCGCTGGCGCCATCTCCTGCCGGGCGCGGGAACCAACGCGAGGGTAGGCGCCGAGACGGACCCCGGTCTCGCGGCGAGATCCGGGGCTGCCCACACCGGCGGTGCGCCCCCGCCGATCTGGGTGCGCGGATTCGAGGACCCGCTGTTCGCGCCCCTCATCACCCCGATGCCGGCGGCGGCCATGGCCGCGCCTTCGCACTGAGGCGAACACGATGCAAGCCTCGCATGCGATGTGGCTGCGCCTGCCGCGGATGCTGCGCTACGCCTGCACCGCCGGGTTGGCCGCGGCGGTGGACATTGGCGGCTTCCTGGTTCTGTCGACGGCGCTGTTCGTGCTCGTGCCGGGCGCGCTGGCGCCAGGCCTGTGGGTGGTGAGCGTCGGGGTGGCCGCGGCCCTGAGCTTCCTGCTCGCCGCCGCGGTGAACTACCGACTGAGCGCGGGCTGGGTGTTCGACCATGAATGGAAAAACGCCCGGCGGGCCGGGCGTTTTCTGGTGGGGGCCAGCCTGGGGCTGGCGGTCAATGCGGGCGCCACCACCGCGCTGGCGGTGTGGGCGCTCTGGCCGCCGCTGGCGGCCAAGGTGGCCGGGGTGGGCCTGGCCTTCGGCGTCAACTTCAGCCTCAACGCGCGCTGGGTGTTTGGCCGGGGCGGCCAAGCCAGCCAGACGCGTCAGGGCCGCTGAGAGCCGCAGGCCGGCTGCGCCGGCGCGGACCTCAGGCGGCGACGGACGCCAGGGCGGCGTTGAACGTCGCGCTGGGGCGCATCACGGCGCTCACCTTGCTGCGGTCGGGGAAGTAGTAGCCGCCGATGTCGGCCGGCTTGCCCTGCACCGCATTGAGCTCGTCGACGATCTTCTTCTCGTCGCGGGCCAGCGCCTCGGCCAGGGGCTTGAAGCGCTTGGCCAGCTCGGCGTCCTCGGTCTGCGCCGCCAGGGCCTGGGCCCAGTACAGGGTCAGGTAGAACTGGCTGCCACGGTTGTCGAGTTGACCGGTCTTGGGCGAGGGGCCCTTGTTGTTGTCCAGGAGCTTGCCGGTGGCCGCGTCGAGCGCGGAGGCGACGATCTTGGCCCGGGCGTTGCCGGTCTTGATGCCTTCTTCCTCCAGGCTCACCGCCAGCGCGAGGAACTCGCCCAGCGAGTCCCAGCGCAGGTGGTTTTCCTCGACCAGCTGCTGCACGTGCTTGGGCGCGGAGCCGCCGGCGCCGGTCTCGTACATGCCGCCGCCCGCCATCAGCGGAACGATGGACAGCATCTTGGCGCTGGTGCCCAGCTCCATGATGGGGAACAGGTCGGTCAGGTAGTCACGCAGGATGTTGCCGGTGACGCTGATGGTGTCGAGGCCGCGGATCACGCGCTCCAGGGTGTAGCGCATGGCGCGCACCTGGCTCATGATGTGCAGGTCCAGGCCCTTGGTGTCGTGGTCCTTGAGGTAGGTGTTGACCTTCTTGATCAGCTCGGCCTCGTGCGGACGGTAGGAGTCCAGCCAGAACACCGCGGTCATGCCGGAGTTGCGGGCGCGGGTGACGGCCAGCTTGACCCAGTCGCGGATGGCGGCGTCCTTGACCTGGCACATGCGCCAGATGTCGCCCTGCTCGACGTTCTGCGACAGCAGCACCTCGCCGGTGGCCAGGTCGGTGATGTTGGCGACGCCGTCCTCGGGGACCTCGAAGGTCTTGTCGTGCGAGCCGTACTCCTCGGCCTGCTGGGCCATCAGGCCGACGTTGGGCACGGTGCCCATGGTCCGGGGGTCGAAGGCGCCGTGCCACTTGCAGAAGTTGATGATCTCCTGGTAGATGCGGGCGAAGGTCGACTCGGGGATGACCGCCTTCACTTCCTTCAGGCGGCCGTCGGCGCCGTACATCTTGCCGCCCTGGCGGATCATGGCCGGCATGGACGCGTCGACGATCACGTCGTTGGGCGAGTGGAAGTTGGTGATGCCCTTGGCCGAATCGACCATGGCGAGCTCCGGGCGGTGCTCCTGGCAGGCGTGCAGGTCGCGCTTGATCTCGTCCTGCTTGGACTGCGGCAGGGTGGCGATCTTGTCGTACAGGTTGGCCATGCCGTTGTTCACGTTCACGCCCAGCTCGTCGAACAGCTTGCCGTGCTTCTCGAAGGCTTCCTTGTAGAAGGCGCGCACGCAGTGGCCGAACACGATGGGGTGCGAGACCTTCATCATGGTGGCCTTGACGTGCAGCGAGAACATCATGCCGGTCTTGTGCGCGTCCTCGATCTGCTGCTCGTAGAAGGCGAGCAGCGCCTTCTTGGACATGAACATCGAGTCGATGATCTCGCCCGCCAGCAGGGCGACCTTGGGCTTGAGGACGATGGTCTTGCCGGACTTGGTGATCAGCTCCATCTTCACGTCACGGGCCTTGTCCAGGGTCATGGACTTTTCACCGTGATAGAAGTCGCCGTGGAACATGTGCGAGACATGGGTGCGGGAGGCGGGGCTCCACTCGGCCATGCTGTGCGGGTTCTTGCGGGCGTATTCCTTGACGGCGCGCGGGGCGCGGCGGTCGGAGTTGCCTTCGCGCAGGACCGGGTTCACCGCCGAGCCCAGCACCTTGCCGTAACGCTGGCGGATCGCCTTCTCTTCGTCGCTCGCGGGGTTCTCGGGGTACTCGGGAACCATGTAGCCCTTGGCGCGCAGTTCGCGGATCGCGGCGATCAGCTGGTTCTGCGAGGCGCTGATGTTCGGCAGCTTGATGATGTTGGCATCGGGCTGCAGGGTCTTCTTGCCCAGTTCGGACAGGGTGTTGGGGACCTTCTGCGCGTCGGTGAGGAACTCGGGGAACTCGCCCAGGATCCGCGCGGCGACGGAGATGTCGCTCTCGACCACGTCGATGCCGGCGGCACCGGCGAAGGCACGCACGATGGGGAGGAACGAGTGGGTCGCCAGGTAGGGCGCCTCGTCGGTGAGGGTATAGATGATCTTGGAACGTGCGTCGGCCACGGCTTGTCTCTTTCCTTTGTGGGGTAAGCAAAAAATGCGGATCGCGGTGCCGCGATTATGACCTCGCCGGCGTGGCGTTTCCCGGGCGCGCTGCGCCCCGCCGGGCCTCAGCCCGCGTCCTGGCGCCGCTTGCGGGGCTGCCCGGCCAGGGCGCGCTCGAGCCAGGCGCCGGGCAAAACGCGCAGGATGGCCGCGACGACCCCCATCGGCCAGGGAATGGTGCGGTGCCGCACGCCGGCGCCGATGGCGCGCACCGCCTTCGCGGCGAAGTCGGCCGGCTGCATCAGAAAGGGCATGGGGTAGGGGTTGCGGGCGGTGAGCGGGGTGGCCACGTAGCCCGGGCTGATCGTGACCACCTTCACACCGGTGCCGCGCAGCTCGGCGCGCAGCGACTCGCAGTAGCTGATGACGGCAGCCTTGCTCGCGCAGTAGGCGCCGTGCCCCGGCAGGCCCCGGATGCCGGCCACGCTGGCGATGCCCACCAGGGTGCCGCTGCCGCGGCGGCGCATCGGCTCGATGAAGGGGTGGAAGGTGGCGGCCAGGCCGACGTTGTTGGTGGCGAAGGTGCGGGCCATGGCGTCCAGGTCTTCCCGGTAGGCCGTGTCCACGCCCACGCTGATGCCGGCGTTGGCGATCACCACGTCCGGCAGGCCCTGGGCGGCCTGGCAGGCGCGGGCCGCGGCGATCACGCTGTCGACGTCGGCCACGTCGGCGCGGTAGACGCCGCAGCGCTCCGGCCCCAGGCCCTGGGCCTGCGCCCAGGCCTGCATCTCGGCCTCGCGGCGCGCCACCAGGGCCAGGCGCCAGCCCTCGCGGGCATAGCGCTCGGCCAGGGCCTGGCCGATGCCGCTGGAGGCGCCGGTGATGAAGACGAGCGGCGCGGTCATGGGGTTCACAGGCTCACAGGTTCGCGTGGGGCTCACTTGCGGCCGGCCGCGATCTGCCCGCGCACCCGGCCCTGCAGCTGCAGCAGCTGGTCGAGGTTGTCGAAGTCCATCCGGTCGGCGGTGAAGCGGTCCCTTCCCCGCAGGATCTCCACCGGCCGGTCGGTGCGCAGCTGCTCGGTCTCGGTGAAGACGTGGAGGAATTCGCTGCGGATCTCGAGCCGGGGCCGCAGGGTGCCGCCGGCGGCGGGCTGGGCCTCGCGCACCACCACCGCGTTGCCAATGAGCTGCACCTGGGAGCCGTCGCCGTTCGACAGCGCCCGCTTGGCCGTGGCCACGGTGGGCTCGCCGCGGGGGTTGAAGGAGCGGATGCGGGGCTGGTCGACCTCGAGGATGTCGCGGTCCGGGAAGTGGCGGCCTTGGCTGCCGAAAACCTCGGTCTTGAGCCGGCCCTGGGCGTCAAAGTTCTTGATCGAGAAGTCACGCAGGAAATAGTCGGGGTCGGAGCCGGGCGGGGCGCTGCCGCCCGGGCCGCCGAGGCCGGGCGTCTGCCGCGCCAGCAGGTAGGTGGCCAGGGCGAGCACCGCCATCAGCACCACCGGCAAGGAGGCGGAGATGCGGTCCCAGCCCCGGCGCAGGCCGGCGAGCAGGCTCACCGGTAGGCCTCCAGCAGGCGGGCGTACTGGCCGCCGGCCACCAGGAGCAGGTCGCAGAACTCGCGCACCGCGCCCTCGCCGCCGGGGGCGCGGGTGACATAACGGGCGCGGGCGCGCACCTCGGCATGGGCCTGGGCCGGCGCCACCGGGAAGGCGCAGCGGGAAAGCACCGGCAGGTCGGGCCAGTCGTCGCCGATGGCGGCGGCCTGGGACCAGGTCAGGCCCAGGGCCTGGAGGCTGCGCTCGGCGGCCGGGGCCTTGTCCTCGGTGCCGTAGTGCACGTGGGCGATGCCCAGGGCGGCCAGGCGGGCGCGCAGGGGCAGGGAGTCGCGGCCGGTGATCACCACCGGGGTGATGCCGCCCTTTTGCAGCAGCTTGATGCCCAGGCCGTCCAGGATGTGGAAGCGCTTGAGCGTCTCGCCCTGGTCGGAAAGATACAGGCCGCCGTCGGTGAAGACGCCGTCGACGTCGAGGAAGGCGACGCGGATGTCCTGGGCCGCCAGCAGCAGCTCGGGGGCGAAGGTGAGGGCGGGAGCGAGCGGCTCGGTCATGGGGCGGCGGAGACTGCGGCAGTGGGGGCGGCGGTCAGATGACCTTGGCCCGCATCAGGTCGTTGGTGTTGAGGGCGCCGCAGAGGCGGCCCGCCTCGTCCACCACCAGGAGGCTGGTGATGCGGTATTGCTCCATCGCGTCGGCGGCTTCCACCGCCAGCATGTCGGCGCGCACGGTGCGGGGGCCGGGGTGCATCACGTCGCCGGCGCGCAGGGCCCGCAGGTCGCCGCCCTTCTCGACCAGGCGGCGCAGGTCGCCGTCGGTGAAGACGCCCAGCACCCGTCCGTCGGCGTCGACGACGGCCGAGGCGCCCAGGCCCTTGGCGCTCATCTCGCGCATCAGGTCGCTGAAGCCGGCGTCGGGGCCGACGCGCGGCACCTGCTCGCCACTGCGCATCACGTCGGCCACATGGGTCAGGAGCTTGCGTCCCAGCGCGCCGCCGGGGTGGGAGCGGGCAAAGTCCTCGGGGCGGAAGCCCCGGGCGTCCAGCAAAGCCACCGCGAGCGCGTCGCCCAGGGCGAGCTGGGCGGTGGTGCTGGCGGTGGGCGCGAGGTTGAGGGGGCAGGCCTCCTTCTCGACGCCGCTATCGAGCAGGACGTCGGCATGCCGCGCGAGGGTGGACTGCGGGTTGCCGGTCATGGCCACCAGGGGCACGCCCTGGCGCTTGAGGACCGGCAGGATGGCGGTCAGCTCGTCGCTCTCGCCGCCGTTGGAAATGGCCAGGACCAGGTCGACCGGCTTGATCATGCCCAGGTCGCCGTGGCTGGCCTCGGCCGGGTGCACGAACATGGCCGGGGTACCGGTGGAGGCCAGGGTGGCGGCGATCTTGCGGCCGATGTGGCCGCTCTTGCCCATGCCGGTCACGACCACGCGGCCGCGGACCTCGAGCATCGCCTGCACCGCCTGCACGAAGCCGGGCCCGATGCGGCGCTTGAGCCCCTGCACGGCCGCCGCCTCGATGTCGAAGGTGTCCTGGGCCAGCTGGAGGACGCGCGCGGGCTCCAGGGCCGGGCGGGAGGCGTCGGGCGGATTCATGCGCGGATTCTAAGCAGTCCCCCGGCGCGCACCCGGCGTTCGCCCGGCGTTCGCCCGGGGTTCGGCCGGGGTTCGGCCGGCCCTGCCGCACCTCGCTTAGGATCTGCCCATGACCTCGCTCGAACTCACGCTCGCCTACCTGCTGGCCGCGGTATTGGGCGTGGTCGCCTGCCGCTCGCTCAAGCTGCCGCCGATGCTGGGTTACCTGGTGGTGGGCGTGGCCATCGGCCCCAGCGTCCTCGGCCTGGGCCGCGGCGAGCACGGCGAGGAGCTGCGTTACCTGGGCGAGTTCGGCGTGGTCTTCCTGATGTTCGTCATCGGGCTGGAATTCAACCTCACCAAGCTGCGGTCCATGCGCCGGCACGTGTTCGGCCTGGGCCTCGCGCAGGTGGCGCTCACCATCGCCCTGGCCACGGGGGGACTGCTGGTCCTGGGCCAGTTCGCGCCGCCGGGCTGGCGCCTGAGCTGGCAGACCGCCCTGGCCCTGGGGGGAACGCTGGCCATGAGCAGCACCGCCATCGTGGTCAAGATGATGGCCGAGCGGCTGGAGCTGGAGTCCGAGCACGGCAAGCGGGTGATCGGCGTGCTGCTGTTCCAGGACCTGGCGGTGGTGCCCCTGCTGGTCCTGGTCCCTGCCCTGGGCAGTCCGCCCGAGGCCCTGATCCGCGAGCTGCTCCTGGCCACGCTGAAGGCGGCGGTGCTGGTCACCCTGCTGCTGGTGGGCGGGCAACGGGTGATGCGCTGGTGGCTGACCCTGGTGGCACGGCGCAAGAGCGAGGAGCTGTTCATCCTCAACCTGCTGCTGGTGACCCTGGGCCTGTCCTGGCTCACCGAGCTGGCCGGCCTGTCGCTGGCGCTGGGCGCCTTCATTGCCGGCATCCTGATCGCCGAGACGGAATACAAGCACAAGGTGGAGACCGACATCCGGCCCTTCCACGACGTGCTCCTGGGCCTGTTCTTCATCACCATCGGCATGATGCTGGACTGGCACTGGGTGGCCGACCGCTGGGCCCTGGTGCTGCTGCTGCTCACGGTGCCGGTGCTGTTCAAGCTGGGCCTGGTGACCCTGCTGGCGCGGGGGCTCGGCGCCTCCGCCGGCGTGTCGCTGCGCACCGGCCTGTACCTGGCGCAGGCCGGCGAGTTCGGCATCGTGCTGCTCACGCTGGCCCAGGGCCGCAAGCTGCTTCCGCCCGAGCTGTTCAACCCCATCCTGGCGAGCATGGTGCTGTCCATGCTGGCCACGCCCTTCATCCTGATGGCGAGCAACTGGCTGGTGATGAAGCTGGTGGCCAGCGACTGGCTGCAGCAGTCGCTGCAGATGACGGACATCGCCCGGCGCGCGATCAGCCGCAACAAGCACCTGATCATCTGCGGCTACGGCCGCAGCGGCCAGAACCTGGGCCGCATGCTGGACCAGGAGGGCATCCCCTACATCGCCCTCGACCTCGACCCCGACCGGGTGCGGCAGGCCGCGGCCGCCGGCCATTCGGTGGTCTTCGGCGACGCCGCCCGGCCGCAGGCCCTGGTCGCCGCGGGCCTGTCGCGGGCCAGCGCGGTGGTGGTGACCTACCTGGACGTGCCCGGCGCGCTCAAGGTGCTGGCGGTGTCGCGGGCGCATGCGCCGCAGGTGCCGGTGATCGTCCGCACCCAGGACGACTTCCAGCTCGAGAAGCTGCGCGCCGCCGGCGCCACCGAGGTGGTGCCCGAGGCGCTGGAGGGCTCCCTCATGCTCGCCAGCCACGCCCTGGCCCTGGTCGGCGTGCCGATGCGGCGGGTGATCCGCATCGTGCAGGAGCAGCGCGACGCCCGCTACAACCTGCTGCGCGGCTACTTCCACGGCGCCGACGACCCCGAGGGCAACGGCGGCGAGCGCCTGGCCTCGGTCACCCTGCCGGTGGGCGCGCGCTGCGCTGGCCGGCCCCTGGGCGAGCTGGCGCTCGAGGCCATGGGCGTGCGCCTCCTGGGCCTGCGGCGCAACGACGGCAAGGTGGTGGAGGTGAACGACGCGCTGCACCTGCTGGGGGGCGACACCCTGGTGCTGAGCGGCGCGGCCGAGGCCCTGGCGCTGGCGGAGGCCCGGCTCCTGGCGGGCTGAAGGCCGGGGCGGCCGCCCCCGCCCGCGGGCCGTCGGCGAGGCCCTGCGTCCTTCGGGTCAGGCCCGCGGCGCCGCGCGCCGCCCGTCCCTGAACGCCCCGAACAGGTCATAGAGCTGCTGCGCGGCGGCCGGCAGCGGCCGGCCCCGGCGCTTGATCAGGCCGACCTTGCGGGTCACCACCGGCTCCACCAG
>JACCDH010340985.1_pt1 | contig 21585 bp, 15 predicted proteins | sample 7442481 | NCBI WGS metagenome assembly JACCDH01 (sample SAMN15323433, study PRJNA562643) | freshwater metagenome | isolation source: river surface water | place: USA:Blue River Watershed | collected 2017-08-15
ATACTTTTTCGCCAAATGATATTTCTCTTATGGTCAGGTTCATATTTTTATTTATTTTCCCAACTATATCAAAAGCGATCATCCAATCAAATTGTTCTAATTTTTTTAAATCAATGTATAGCCTAAATCCATCCCAAAATTTCAATCCCATTTTTCTAATCTCACTAACTATATAAATAGAATGTTCAATATTACTATTGTCAATATCTTTTTCTTTTTCTCGAAGAGTTTTAACTTCTTCCGAAATTAAAAAATCTTTTAGGATTAAAATTAAATTTTCAGGATATTTAGTATTCTTCAATTTTTCCCAAGATGATGCTCGTTTTGCGTATTCTGAAATTAAGCCCCCCTTCGATTCGGTAATTATATGTTCATGAACAAATAAAAGTAATTTTGCTAATTGTTGACTTAAAAACTCATCAATTTTTTGATCTTCATAAATTTTCCATAAATCAATTCTATTATTTGTTAAATAGTGAAAGTAAGAAATTGTATAAGCAATAGAAAGAGCTTTTAAACTTGTGTCACCAATAGCATTTATTCCTTTTCTTCCAAAAAGCTGATCAGCTTTTTTAAACAATATTGCATTTGAAATTAATTTACGATAAAAATTCTCACCAGGCAACTTGTTTTTATGAACTAAATCAGTAATTTTTTTTGTGTAATGAATAAAATTTTTCTGTGAACCTTGAGCAATAAAGTGTGGTTCCATTTCCCATCCATTAATAAATTTTGCAATATCAGATTTTACAAATTTCAAATTTGAGGGATTTTGCTCTTTGAATTTCTTTTGTTGTAGAAGCGTTTGCTTATTCAAGGTTTCTCGATATTGTCCATTTGTACGTTCAAAAAACCACAAGAAAGATTGATTTTTATTTTCAGGATTAACAACATACTTTTTCCTTGAAAGGTTTTCAATTTGGATAAAATATGGATTATTTGAAGATAAATCTAATTCAGAAACCTTGTTTTGACTATTCGCAAATCGTGAAATATTAGAAACTTCAATATTTTTTTGATCTTTATTTTTAATAACCGTAAGCTTCATTTGAACAAATATTTTACTCAAATCAGTATCTTTATATTTCTTTTGAGTGTGATAAAGCGAAGCTGTTGTTTGTCCACCATTTACAATTTGAAAATCGTTAAGTTTAGTAATTACTAATTGATTATTTAAAAGTTTTGTTTCAACACTTTCAGCTGTTGCAGTAATTCCATTATTATATGGCAAAAACATTTGTGGTTTAGTACGAATTGTATCTCTAATCCCTTTATTAAATTTACCAGCTTGCCCTAAAAAAGCACGAACATTACTCTCTAAAAGTTCATTAGAAAATTCTTGATAGAGTTTAGCCAAAATTTCGCCTGGTACAATAGCTAAATAACAATCATACATTTCATCAATACTAGGTACTTGTAAGCATTGTAAACCATTACCATCTTTTGTAAAATTTTCAAATTCTATTTCAATTGGTTCATGTACACTATTAGATTCATTAATTTTAAACAATCTTGAAATATCCCAAGTATGAACGAAAATATCGGTATTTGAATTATCAATTTTTTCTTTACCATGTATCGTAAATCCATTGATTAGAAAATAAACATTTATACGATCAAAATCATTTCCTTGTTTTCCAATAGTTTCAATCAAGTGATATAATTCCTCATTTGATTTATCAATATAGTCAATATGACGCTTAATTGCAGAATTTATGAACCGTTTTATTTGATTAAGATATTTTGCATAATCTTCTCTTGAAATATTATAATTATAATCGTTCTTAAATGAAGTAATAAATAAATCAAGGGTTTCATAGTATTCATTATTTTTTTCATCTTTAGCTAAATCTTTCAAACTATACCCATTTATTTTCCAATCAATGCCTCCTTGAATATTTGGATGAATATAGGACAGCACCCTTGCTCCTTCAGACTTTCCTATTGATTCCAAAACTTCAATACAATATTCTGTAAATTTATCTTCAAAACTCGCGCCCTCACCTTCCGAATAAACTCTAGAAGCTATATCTGACTTTATTTCTTCAATATAATTTTCTAAGGCTCTTTCCATTCATTAAATTTTTTCAATTACATTTTCTGGTTCTATAATATAACTCTCAACAGCAGAAATTTCTATACTATAAGATGTTTCGTAGATTCCTAATGGCAATTGACTTTTAATAATTTTAGGAAAGTCAGAAGTAACATTGAATGCAAATACTTTTTTGATTGAGTACATTTTATCGTAATGCTCCTTGTCTTCGTCAAAATAACCATATAACTGCAATTTTGCATTAAAAAGAATACGCTCTTCTTCGATTAAAATTTGTTGTCGTATTTGTTCAATTATAGAATTAAGTGAAATTCCATTATCTTTTACAGCTTCTGTTGAATATAAAACTAAAAACAATTCGTTGAAATTTTCAATATCAAGTTGTCTTTCATTTGAAATTTTAATCCTAGGTTGTTTAGATGCAGTAAATTTTATTTCAATACCAAAAGTGCCAAAAGTAAAATCTTTTGCTTGAAAATCTTGCTCAGAACTAGTCCAAGCACTCACTGCACTTATAGTTGTTTTTTCGTTATTTAAAAGATACTGAAGAAATAACAATTCTCCAATTAAACCTTTTTGTTTCTCAAGATTTAAACCACTAAAATTGATTCGATCAAAAAGTTTTTTCCATTTTGAAATGATATTTAAAGCAGTAATAATCGCATCTTTTTCACTAATACATTTTTCAATTTCTTCCAGAATATTTTGTATAAATAATGAAAAAATATCTTTCAAATCATTGTCTAAAAGATAGATATTTAGTTCATTAGAATTAATAGTCTCAATAGTAAAAATCCCAACACCTTTGAAGTGAAAATTTTTAAGATCAGGAATGAGAACATTTTTTGAAACCGATATTAATAAAGAATGTTGTCCTGTAATATGATTTGTAGCTGCAAAACAATTTACATTAAGAACTTCATCAATTTTTGTTTTTAGGATAAAAACATCGCCATTAGGCACATGACCCTCCCATATAGATTTGATATTTATCATTAGTCTTCATTTTCTGGATTATCATCGTCGTTCATAACTTCTTCATCAAAACCACTTTTAATATTAGCAGTATATGATACTTTAACTTCATTTTCAATTCTTGGAAAATGAATACTATAACCAACAATTGGAATTCCATTGTTTACATTTGGAGTTCCTCTTTCGTCTAATGCATATATCAGCAACAAACCCTTACACTCTGCTTTTCGCTGTTCTTTAATTTCAGAGTATGTCATTTTAGAATAATCTTTATCTTTTGACAAGTCTATATACCTATCTCCTGATTGGTCAATTTGATTTTTTGAAATCAGATAATACTCTCCTCCTCGTCCAATTTGCTGGTTACGAACACTACAACACATAGAAATAACTTCATTTTCATATTGTAAATCGTATGTTAATGTATTCTCATTTGGTTTGCGTTCTTTTTTGGGTGTTTTACCTTTGTAATCAATAAATACTTTGTCATCAGTATTCCCAATAATACAAATACTCCATTCTTTTATTTTATTACCTTTTGATTGAGTTTTGATATAGTCAGATAATGTTGAATTGTTAATACTGGGTTGTTCAATTTTAAAAGCATCAATAAAACTACAGAGTGCTTCAATATTAGTGTCAGGGTAAAATAAATATCTAGTTTTACCTTTGTTTTCAATTCTATTTTCTTTATTTGGAAAACCAATTGTTTCGACTAATTTTTTTAATGCTTTAAAATTATTTTCGATAGCTTGTCTTGTTTTTTGCAAACAATAAGTTTGTGGGTTTTCACCTGAAAATGAAATTTCAATATCTTCAGAAAAATGAAGTTTGCTCAAACTTGTTATTGTTAGTAAGCCATGATGATTTCTAACTTTTAAACGAAAATCTTTTGGTCTTTGATGTGTTACGGTTAGTTCGTCAAAATCATTTCGCATTTCTTCAGTTGCCATTGTTATATGGTTAAACCAATCAAAAATTTCATTTGTTGTATACAAACGGCACAAATCAACATAACCTGGTCGGTAACCAAACCATCGTCCCATTTGCATAAGTGAATCATACATTCGGGTTGTTCTTATATAATAAGAAACTGATAATCCTTCAAGTGTAATTCCTCGTGATAAACGACTGCCACCAACAGCAATAACAGATAAACCGTTTTCATGTCTATTGTAATCAATTTCTTCAATGTTGTGATATTCTAAATTTGTTGTCGAGCGTGTTCCATGAACAGCACGAACATCAATTTTTAAAACAGCATTTTTTAATTCATTTTTCACTTCTTCCCAAGTATGCTCTTTTATTCTTATATCTGAATAATCTAAATTTTCCAAAACATTTTTTGTTGTCGGCAAAAAATCTGTTTCGTACAATACTTTCAACTCATTTAACAACATTAAATCATCTGATTGTATAGAATTTTTATATTCTTTTGTTTTTTCATTCACTAAATAAGCTACTCTATCAATCCATTTAACCAACAAAGCAACATGAACTAACATTGAATTGTGCCTTGATTCATGACCACGAACTCTACGAATTGCACAAGTCAAAATAAAAGATTTTATTGCACATTCTAAACTCTTTGGAAGATATTCAGGTAGAATGTCTTTGTTTTCTCGGTTGATTATTCTGAAAAATGGTGGGTCAAAATCATCAATTCCTCTAAAAATATCCAATGGATCTTTTGTTAGTTCTGGATTTGCATTTTCATATCCGAAAATTTTAGCAGCACCGATGTAATTGGTAGGCGCTTTTATGTTTATAATAAAATCTCTCGGAAATAAATCTTCGCCAATTTTATATTTCTTATTTTTAACGCTAGTTTCCAACCCTTCATTGTAATCTTGCGGAATAAATAAGTTAGCGTAAGGTGTAGCCGTATATCCAATAAATGTATTTTGATTGAAAACATTAAGCAATGTTCGAATTAGACGATTTATAGTTTTTACATCATTTAAATCTCGAGAAGTATTTACAGATGCGGAATCAGCTTCATCATCGATTATTAATGCAGGAACATCAAATAATTTGGGCGTTCCGTCTACTATTTTTATATTATCATTTTTAGAAAGCCAATCAATTAAATTTTCTAGAATACTTTTATTTTTTTTGATTACAAAAACTACTGGATTTTTCCCAATTGGTATATTTAATCTATTCGCAACAGATTGACTAAAATCACCTTCATCACCACTTTTGTAGTAGGATGATGTCAATGAATATATATCAGTATGTGTTTTGAATTTTCCAACGCCAATAATTCTTTTTTCATTTTCCCTTATAAATGCTGAACTATTTCTTCCTATGTAGCCAGAATCAATTCTTTCTTGAGTTTGCCTGCGTAAAGAACTAATTGTGCCAGCAATGATGATAATAACTTTATAACCTGCATCAGTAGCTTTATTTATGAGTCCAACATAATTAGATGTTTTACCTGACTGTACATGACCAACAACCATACCACGCCTATCAAAAGATTTTGTTTCTTTTGGGTTAACACATTTATCAAGAATTTTATCAGTAAAATCATCTAAATCGTTAATTGGGAATGAAGAATCATTTTCTTGCATATATGCCTTGTACCTATTCCACAATTCAAAGTTGATGTTTGATTTTTCATTATTCAGCCAAGGTGTAACTTTTTCATCATAAAGTTCTGTTATTATACCTTTTCCAATACTAAAATCTGCATGCAGATTTTCAAATAACGCTTGTTTATCAACGATAGAAAATTCGGGAGATGAAATAATTTTTTCATCGATTATTTTTAAAATAATTTCATCATTAATGTTTTCTCTTGGTATTAAATTTAGATAAGCGTGGCAAATTAGTTTTGCCGTTTGATTTACATTGTTCATTTCAAATATTCGTTGATTAATGGATATAAACTGAATGGCACAGCACTCATGATTTGTTGCCTAGCCAATTCATTTGGGATTCCTTGTGTTATATTTATTCTGAATAACTCAATCGCTAAATTAATTAATTCATCGCTTGGTTTTTCTGTTTGCTTTTCCAATTCATGAAAAGCTGGATCTTCGTTTTGATTTGATAAAATTAATTCAATAGGGACATTTTCTTCAAGAAGATTTAAAACTTTTCCGGCTAATTTATTATTCTGCTCCAACAATAATTTAATAATTGGGTGTTTTCGATTGATTTTGTATTTCTTAATTCCTTCTCTTGTTTTTTCATCAGTCCACAAAGGCTCCTGTTTTACACCACCCTTTTCATAAATTGTCTTTTGCCCTCGCCAATTATAAATTTTAGCCGATTTCATAATTGCAATTTTCGCAATACGTGCTAGTTCCTTTCTAATTTCTATTGGTGGAGTTGCAATTGATTTTTTTATATCTAAATGCCAATTAAAATCATTTTCGTTTGTAAAGCAAATAGCAATTCTTGCCAACTTTGAATAATCTCTTTTCTTTTCAAGCCCAAGCCAATCACCAGCAACAAGCAATCTATCTCCACGATAAATATAAAATCCTTGCTCCTGAAACCAACCTAAAGAACCACCTGAGTTTTCATAATCTGATTTGCCAATTTCAGACATATGGGGGAGTATGAAATAAGTAATATCGACGTTGCCAAAACACTCCCGTTGACCCATTTCAGGTTTGGGATTTAGATTTAATAAAAATGGATTATAAGATTCGATTTCTACATTTTGAAAAAATATTTTTACTTTTTTACTTTCGATAAATCTGTGAAAAACTAAACTTAGATGTTGTTTTACATTTATCATTTCTTGATAAAAAGCATTTTTAACACTTTCATTATTGAATTCCGCATTACCAACTATTCGGTCTAGTTTTTCCCAAATAACTAATGTTCCTGATTTTTGATTTTCTAGTTTTTCTAAAAAATAATTATCAGATACATAATCTAAAAGTTGCCATTCGTTTTCTGTATTAATAAAGTCTATATCCCAACATCGTTTTATTGTAGCACACCCTTCTCGTTTAGTAATACATGTAAGGCGTTTACATTGTGAAAATGATGCAGTTTTTAAACCCATCCCAAAACGACCTAAATCTTTTTCACTCCTTTCATCCTCTGGATCTTTACTCCCAGGTGTCATAGCTAAAACAAGTTCATCTTTATTCATACCTGTTCCATTATCACAAATAGATATATATGAATCTTGGCCATTCCATTTATACTCTAATGTAATTTCATCAGCATTCGCAGATATAGAATTATCAATAATGTCAGAAACAGCAGTGCATAGATTATAACCAAAACTCCTATATGAATTAATTGTAGATTTAGGGTTTGGTTTTGCTACTTCTGCTTTTAAATATTTTTCCATAACATATCCCTGATTTTTTCTGCTATTTGTCGAGCCATCAATGGTGGCACAGCATTACCTATTTGTTTAAATGCAGCTGTTCTACTTCCTTCAAAAAAATAATCATCGGGAAAAGATTGAATTCTCGCAGCCTCTCTTATACTAATTGAACGATTTTGTTTTTTATCTGGATGAATGTAATAATGACCGTCCATTGCTATATGAGCAACAACTGTATGTGAAACTCCTTTCCCATTTACAACTTGAAATCGATTTTGAAATGATTTTGTATTTGAATGCTTAATTAATCTTTTAGGCAATTCATCATAATTTAATCTTTTTCCACTGTTCCATTTTTCAACTGCAATTTGATATATTTCAAGGTCATTTTTATTATTGGGCCTAACTATGTGTTGTGTTACAAAATCTAAGCCATTTCTAATATTTGTTTGCTTTAAATAATCAGATGCAGGACCAGCATACTCTGCTGCATTAAGCGTTCCTTGACCATTTTTTAACTTTTTTAAATCAGAGAACAAATCTTTTGAAATTTGAAAGTTATATTCTTTTGTTTCAAAAATTGGGTAATTGAAATTTAATTCTTTTTTCCAGCCAATTATGATAACTCTTTTTCTGTCTTGTAATACTCCAAAATCTTTGGCATTCAGGTAGTTTTTTGGCGGGATAGAAACTTCATACCCTGCGTTTCTAACAGCCTTAAAAATTTTATTTAAATACTCCCCATTTTTTGCAGATAAAATGCCAGGTACATTTTCGAATACAAACATCTTAGGCTTATATTTTTCCAAAAATTTAACATAAAATTTATATAGATGATTTCGAGAGTCACCTTCCATATCTTTCCTTGCTCTACCAACAATTGAATATGCTTGACAAGGCGGTCCACCAATAATTAAATCAACTTTTCTTCCTTTCAATTCTTTGTCAATTATCTTAAAAATCTCAGGTAATGTATTTTCTGAAATTTCTTTGTTAATAACAGATTTAATCAAATGATCAGGAATATATTCCCAAAGTTTTACTTTATCTTTAAACTCTGATTTTAAATAATCATTATATATTTTAATTTTTTTATTTTCTTTCAACCAATGATAGGCAGTTCTTGTTTTAATAGTATCACAAGCATCACTATTCATTTCAACATGTGCAATAGGTTTAAATCCAGCACTTATAAATCCCTCTGAGAGTCCACCAGCACCTGCAAAAAGATCAATAAAATTAATTTCGTTTACCATATAAGAATCAGTATCATTTTTAGAATATTAAATAAATAGCAATAATTTACAATAATAAGTTTACTAAGATAATAAAATAATTATACAAAACATTATAGAATTATTTTATATTAAATGATTTATATTTAAATATATGACTGATTTACAACTCTCTCGAAAACTCAAATCCTCCAGCCTTCCTGAAACCCTAGCAATTAGGCTCCATCGAGCAATTTCTTGGCTAAAAAGTGCCGAGAAACAGGATCGAGATTTGGATTTAAAATTCATATCACTTTGGATTGCTTTTAATGCCTGTTACGCAGTGGATTTAAATGGGATAAGTTCCAAACCAGAAAAGGCAAAATTGAGGGATTTTACATCAAGCTTAGTACAGTTTGACCGTACTAGACTATACAACCTATTTTGGGAGAAATATAGTGGTCCGGTGAGGGTTTTAATAGAAAATAAGTTTGTTTTTGAGCGTTTTTGGGAATTTAATCGTGGAGATGTGGATGATTACATAGGCGCATTTAATAAGTCTATTGCCACAGCACATAATTGCTTGTCAAAAGAGAATATTGAAGGATTAATGGAAATAGTTTTAGAAAGACTTTATACCCTTCGTAATTCCATTATGCATGGTGGCTCAACCTTTAACTCCAAATTAAACAGAACCCAACTTAAGGACGCTTGTAATATTATGCAATTACTCGTCCCAATAATTATTGATATAATGATTGAAAATAGTGAACACGACTGGGGAGAAATTGCCTACCCTGTGGTTTAGCTATTTATTAGGGGTTAATTCATAAACACTCACATAACCACTTCCTCTTTTGGATTGGTCATAATAGCGTTTAATACCTCTTATTTTTTCGTAACCATCCCAATGAAGATCATCGTATCTATCATCACTACCATAACCCCCAAAATAAATTTGCTTTGGCATTTGCTTATTGGGATTATTGGCAACAATCCAATGTAAATGACCATTAGGTTGTGTAAAATCTGTCCAATTTAGCCCAAAACCATGTCCAGGTTGAATAATTGCTAATGCTTTTGGGCAAGCATTATTAGACCAATAAAGGGCCTGATAAGTAGCTACACCTTCACCACCTGTATATACCAAGCTAAAACGCTTTGGACCAAAATCATCTGTCATTTCTTCCAATCTTTCATACACCACCCATTTTGCAAATGGCTTTTTATAGGCATCACGATATCTATTGTAATCTTGCAGTCTTAAACTAGGAGGCATTTTAGGGCTCCATCCATTAGGAGCTAGATCTGTTGGTTTTAAACTTCGCATTGCAAATACTTTATAGCCTCTAAAAGTATCGATCGACTCATTAAATTGATGTTCACTTACCGAATAGTCGCAGTATATGAAATTTTCAATACCCAATGCCTTATTTAAAGTATTACAATCTTTCACCACTCCACCATCATTATCACAGGCAGGATAGAATACACTATTAGCTAGTATATCTTTTAATGGGAATACACCTTGTTCAATGTCATTAACTGTTAAGTGGTTTAAATAGCTCATAGTAGAATTTGAAATTATTAACAATAATTGCAATTAAATAAAATTGATAGCGACTCTATTATCATCTTTTAAATAATAAAAATCAATTTTATTGAAAAGCTCGTAACCGAATACACCTCCTGCTCTCAATTGGTTTAGCATATTTACAAGTTGATTAGGCGAAATGCCAACTTCATGAGAAATAATTCTATCGTTTATTGAATATTCTAACTCTTCAACTATTTTAACTTCAAAATTTCCCATTAAAGGATTGAAATCATTGGTTTGTCTCAATTTACTTATATCTACATTAACAAACTCTGGATTTAAATACGAAATATGTGCTCCAGTGTCTAAAATCAAACTTGTACGAATATTGTTAATTTGAACTGGTATTTTAAGAAACATTGGCGTTGCTTCAAAATATTGTGCACCTTCAGTTGTTTTTATCTCATTTATATTATCATAAATTGAAAATAATAATGAATGATAGTGGATAGAAAATGCTTTCTTTGCTAGTATATCTAATCCAAGCAATCCGTCCAGTTGAATACCCACATTGTCTTGTAAATAAATTACATCTACATGTCTTATATTCTTTGGAAGATTAATGATGCCATCCCCAAGATCTAATTGTCCATTACCTGAAAAAGAACTTGGAGAACCCGTATCTACTATAAATTTTTTGCCAAATTTGTCTGTTAAAATTGGCAGCCCTTTATGTAATAATAATTCGAAATTTTGCATATTTATTTTATTATTAATTCATGTAATATTGGTCGTTTATTTTTAAGCGTGATTAGTATTTCCTCGTCTTTTAGCCAGTGTTTATCAACATGTAATAAAACACTCGGATTCAATTGCATTGCAATAAAAAGTAACTCTTTGTTTATTTCAAGATTATTATAGACACGAAGTTCTGGATGTATTTGAAAGTAAGCCTCAACATTATTTTGTATTGCAATTTTTACTAAGTCAGGATTTTTCTTGATATTATCTGAAAAATACTTAAGCATTAATCCATTTCTTGTCAATTCTTGTTTTGCAATTTCTTCATTATTTCTCAATGATTCATTTAAATTATTCAGTATATATTCTGTCGCATTTTCCATAGTAAAAGTATATCTAGTTCTATTTAATAAATGTAATGCAACATCCTTGTCACTTGAATATAAATGAGGCAAGTAAAGAATAGTTTCATCCAAGTAATTATCTTCATTTAAATATTTTGCTTTATCAAAAGAAAAAGATAGATCATAATTTAGTTGACTTGTTCTTGATTTGTCAGTTTCAATTATTTCAATTGGTTTATTTATAAGTCCACCATTATTATACAATCTAATTATGTTAACTAAATCTCTGTACTTTGCAGCAATTTCATAGTCTTGTTTTTTTACAGCAGCAAGGTAATTTTTTTCAATTTCATCAAATTCTTCTTTATTATTATTGTAAATAACTTGAAATTGTTCTGTTAAAAATAAAATTGTTTTAGAATTAGCCAATATCAATAATTTGACAAAAGCTAAATCTTCTAAAAGTGATTTATCAATAAATCCTAACACAGATTCATCTAACTTAATTAATTTAAGTACAAATTGCCTATCCCTACGAAGCTCAATTGGGGCATATTTTAATAAATAAAAATTTTTTCGATTATTTAAAAAAACACTTTGCAAAATTGAATTATCCGATTTTAATGAATCATTTAAAATCGGATAAGTGTAATCAGGAAGTTTGGCAATCAAATTCATCAAATGCTCCCTTGTTGCAATAGTTGATTTTTCAATAGCTTCTTGAATAAAGTATGCTGCAAAATTTAAAGGCATGATTTATATTTTTAATTAATAATATTTTTTTTCAACCCATCCATCTTACTCCCACTTGCGTATAGAACTTTCCCACTAGGAACCACTTTAGACGCTGGACCCAAATGAGCTTCTTGATCATCAAAGAAAATATGAGCACCAAAGGCTTCTAATATTTTGTCTTTTGATAATCCTCCTAGAAAATGAACCTCATCAATATAAACGCCCCATTCCCTTAAAGTATTGATCACCCTTAGATGACTTGGCGCGCTTCTTGCAGTGATAATTGCCAACCTTAGTGGAGACAGCTCTACCCCTGTAGGCAAATGTTCTTGTATTTTAGACAGCTTAATAAGTAATTTGGCAAAAGGACCTTCTTTAAGGGCATTTTTCTCATTTTCACTTTCATGTTTCTGAAAAGCTTCTAACCCTTCTGTTTTGTATCTAAATTCTGAATCGTCAGAAAATAAGACAGCATCTGCATCAAAAGCAATTTTTACCTTACTCGTTTCTGAATTAAATTCACTTGGAGGTGCGTAAATTAATGCAGCAGCACATGTACCGCTATCAATAACTTTTTGAACATCTTCTGAATCTTTCGATAAAAACAAATCAACATCATACCCCTCTATATATCCAAACAAGGAATCGCCCCCAGTAAAAGCTAATCTTGTAATATTTAAATTATGTGCTTTAATGCTATTCATCACTCTTACTCCCGTTTCTGGACTATTTCGTGACATTACAACTACTTCTACAATAGGTTTGCTTGCTTGTTTGTTTAATTCGAGTAAGCTTTTAACTAGATAAAAAGCAGTACCAGGTTTTAGCAACTCTGATTCATGCTCATATTGGTATTTTCTAAACTCTTTTAAGCCTTTTTGATCGAAAATGAGATTCTCTTCTTCTAAATCAAATAAAGCCCTAGAAGAGACGCCAATGACTAGTATTTGAGAAAGGTCTACTGACATAGATTAATATAAATAATTTATTAAGGCAACAAATGAGCCCATTCGCTCATTTTAAGATTATCATAAATGTATTGAGTAGAATATAATTCAAAATCCTCACCTAATAACATATCATAATCGTAATGAAAATTAATATCAACCTCTGTAATAAGTGAATCATACACATTTGACAGTTTAATAAATCCATGCTTAACGCCATAAGCAAAATTAATTTGCTCATTAAACCATTGTAATTCATCTTTCAATTCTTCATCTTCTCCCTTTTCTCTAAATGCATCAGCAGTTTCTTTATCTAATAATAGCTCATATATTTTAGCTAGATTTTCTTGATCCATATCTTTATAGATATTGAATCTAATTCTATCTGAATCTTGATATCTCTCTATATTAGCTACTGAAACTTCCGGATAGGATTGATGGTATTTTTCAAACAAATCTTTCGGAAGTCTTCCTACAATAAAATTAGCTAACCCTATAGCACCATCTCTTTCTTCAACACTTAATGTTGTTAAATCATCTCTGAATTTTAAACTACAATTTTCTAATTGTAATAAATTTCCTAAGCCCGATAAAGCATATGCCAATGCTTGCTCGCTGATAGTGAATGTGTTTTCTTTATCCTCATTTTTTGAAAATTTCACATTTGGAACTTTAAACTTAAAATTTGATTCAAAATCACTTAAACTAGCTCTAATATTATATTTTGCACTAGACTGGGCAAATCCTACTAAATTTATTAAGTCATTAATTTTAAGTTCGAAATATTTTTCACCTATAAAACCGTCTACTATCAGCTCTTCATCAATGACACCCATTGCATATTCATTGATATGCTTATCTCTAATTAGAAAAAAGCGAATTAAGAACTCTCTAAATGATTCAGTTGTAACAAAACGAACGATTCCTGTTAGATCCATTATATACCATAACATATCTAATTGAACATCATTGTATAAATCTACCTTATCACTATCCATTTGATCGGTAAATTTTGCTAAATACATCATATTATCACTTTTAAATTTAATTTAAATATTTTTTCTACTATTTGCATACTTACAATAAGGGCATTCTTTAGTTGAATCTGGAATATTCTCACTAGATGCACATGCAATTAGTTCATCTAAGGTTTTTTCAACCCAATCATAGCTTCCTGTGTGTGGGATTAAATGAGTTCTAAATTTTAACTCGTCATTAAAGCTTGGCAAGGTATTGTCTCCAGTTGTATATACAAAATATCCTGTATTGGAAACCTTAAACCCATTTTGCACTAACAACCATTGATAGAACTCCATTTGTCTTCGATAAGTGTCATGGTATGCGGCAGTACTCAATTCTGTAACTGCTTCATCTTTGGCCGTTGCTTTATAATCTACTACATACAAAACCCCTTCTTTATCTACCCAAACATCATCTACTGCACCATAAAACTTATAGCCTTTATACATTGCTTGCACACCTTTAAAATTATTTCGCCAATCTTCCATTTTTTCATTTTGAAATGGCACTAATTCTAAATTATTGGCAATCAATAATGGATGTGGTTGCTGGATTTCTCTATAGCTATCAAACTCCTTTTTAAATAAATTATCGACCGCGTTATTTAAACTAAAAGGGAATCCAGGTGGTCTTGAAATGCCTTTTACTCTATCCAAATAAAAACATTGGGGACATTCAACAAATAATTCCACTTTAGATCTACTAAATTTAAAAGGCTCGCCTGGTACGAAATACTTTTTTTCTGCCATATTTATATGTTTACTTTTTGAGCTAATTCAACAAAACGGCAAAAAGGATTTGCCAACTTAATTTGAGCCGGACTTTTACAATCAGGCTCAAAAATTGATGCGTTTGAAACCATAATGAATATTCCTCTCGCTCTTGACACTGCAACATTAAATCGGTTTGGCGAATACAAGAAGTCCATTCCTCTTGGCGCATCTTCAGGGCTAGATGTTGCAACTGAATATATAATCACTGGCGCCTCTTGCCCTTGGAACTTATCTACCGTACCTACTGCTACCTCATCAATTTGTTCTAATATTTTTTGTACTTGTGCATTATAAGGTGAGATGATTTTAATATCGTTTTTTGTAATAACTCTTTTATTGTTTTCACTATCATTCCATTGTACATCTCCTTTTGTTAAATCATTTACAATTTTTTTAATTACATCAACTTCTTCCTGTGACGAGTTAGAATTGGCATGATGATCAACATTCACATAATACAAACCAGAACCTGCAAATGGTGTATTACCCTCAATAGCTTGATTCATTAACTCTGGCCTAGCATTTAATTTGTTTTCGTAAAATAATTCAGAGTCAAAAGCGCAAATACTTGGATGCATTCTCCATGTTTCTTTTAAGAAAACGCCTTGCTCTTTTGAAATAGTTTGATGTCCATCAATGACATGCTCCAATGCGGATACTTCAGAACCCTCCGGATGCACCCCTTGTTGTGGTTGTTGCAATTGCTGAGGATCCCCTAATAAAATAATGTTTTTTGTTGATTGAGCAATTGCCAATGTATCAATTAAGGCCAGTTGCCCAGCTTCATCAACAAATAAATAATCGACCACTCCTTTATAATTTGGTGTACTCCACATAAAACTTGTTCCTGCTATTACATTTGCTTCAGGCATATGAGTTAACATTGTAGCATTATCTGAAGTAGTAGTCCATGGTTGTTCATCTTCATTATCTGCACCAACTTTTTGGAGTATTTTAATATTCATACCAGCATTATTAGCTTCATTTTGAACTTTTTCTAATAAACCAGTAATCACTTTATGCGACAATGCTGTAATTCCTATTTTCTTTTTTTCTTTGATTAAGCCAATAATCATATTACTTGCTGTATAACTTTTACCCGTTCCAGGAGGTCCCTGTATAGATAAAATGGACTCATTTAACTTTAAAGACCAATCTAATGCTAGTTCTAAAGTATTATCAACCTCAATAACAGGTGCAATTGTTCTTGGTTTATTTCTTAATAACAAGTCTCTGCCAGCTCTATAATTTGGCAAGTCACTTTCAAAACCATTTTCTACCACCCACTCTGCCATTTCTATAATTGCATTTTCCTTGTCTGTAGTTGGGAAATCTTCAAATGGGAAAATGGAAATTGGGTGATCTCCAGCTCTCGCAGCACCCTTTTTAATTTTAACTTCTCTTCTTTTTAAATCAACACTATCAACTGTTCCTGCAGTTTCACCATCTTGATTTCGAATTTTGTCCTTCTTTTTTATATCCGACTCTTGATGAGGAAAAGTATAAGTTTGAATAACACTTCTAGCAACATTTACTGTTTCACCTGTATATTGTAAATAACTCAAAGCGCCTCTTTCCTCAATTAATTCATCGGCAGGCATTTCTAGTAACCTAAAGTATTCCCACCAAAAAGATTTCTTTTCTCTACGATACCAATTTAGCATATGCGCCAAAATAAACTTTGCTTTATCTACTGGCGTATTTCTTTCGTCACTATTTTCTGAAACTCCAGCCATCAATGCATCGTAAATAGGTTTGATTCTTTCTAAATGTGCTTGAATACCATCACTAGCTTCACCTTCTACGATTTCAGGTCTAGTAATTTGAGCTCCATTTGCAATTAACTCTGCTCTAATAGTTTCTAGCCATACATGCAATCGTTGAGTACTCACGCAATCATCTTCATTATACAACTGAATACCATCCTTCATTTCATCTGTAGCTTCATTCAATTTACCTGATTCTAATAAATATTCATATTCGGATTTAATTTTTGACAAACTGCGTAAATCCATTTGTCTTTCATATCCAAAAAACTTTTCTAAATCTTTGATTGAATATTTTTCAACACTTGCTCGTATAGATTGTCTTACAATTCCATATAAATCCACAAATGTGCCTGCTCTTAAAAATGCATCAATTTCATTTTCGCAGGTCGCATACTTACTCATGATTCTTTTAAAAGCAGTTGTTTCATATGGCGCATAGTGATAAATATGCAAACTTGGATCTATGGCTAACTTACTTAATGCAAAAGAAACAAATGTCTCAAATGCCGCTTTTTCTTCAGCTTCATTATTTACCCATATTGGCGTATACACGCCATTATAATACCAACCAAATAGATATTCTAATCCACCTGGATCTACCATTGGGTCACCCTCTAAATCTAAATATATATCATGCTTAGAGGGAACTGGTAAATTATTAAAACCTTTTTCTGGAACTATAGGCAAAGTTTCATGAATATTCCTACCTGATTCTCTTCCTTCAAATTGAACTCTAGCTTGATCTTTTAACTTTTGATAAGTCTCTGCCGCACCTTTTGCCGGTGAAAAAGTATCAGGCATTGACCACTGAGCAAATTCTGCCAAAGTGTTCACATTGTGGCCACGCATTTCTTTTGTTTGTGCTGTTCCCATTCCAGCTACAAAACCCAGATGATCATCTTGTCTTCTTTGTTTATTACAATGTTCCCACCAATTACAAATATCACAGTGCACTATGGGTTCTGGATAAGTTACATTATCATTTTCAATTCCTTGCAACAAGCGTCTTTTTGCAAGTCTAACAAAAGAAATATAATCATCAACACGGTATGCCTTTCTGTCATCCGGATTTTCAACCCACATATTCTCAGGCATCTTACCTTGAATTGCTCCGATTTTTTCTGAGTATAAAGCAATTTGTAAAATGGTACCAGCTCTTGTTTCAGTAGCCAATTTAGTATCCAACACTTCATAGGACCAATCACCCAAATCACTTGGACTAGCTACCTTTAAAATAAAGTCTGCCCATCCACCCCATATACCTTCTTCCAATAATCTTCCCTGATAAATCACATCAACACCAGCTCGCATTGCTTCAATTGTCGCATTTGCAGCATTCGAATCTTTTTGTTCGATTTCTACTATGTTTTTACCCTCAGATCTCAATTGAGTTAAAAAAGCAGCTTCAAATTTAAGCCCCATTTCTCTTAACAAATCCAACACTCTATTTTTGTATACTGGCTTCTTTAATTCACCTAATGCTGCCTTCTTATTTAAGTTTGTTAAATGTTTACAGCTAAGATGATTAGCTAAATCTGAAGGAGAGAAAATGATTTTATTGAATTCTTTTTTCATACAAATAGTTTAAAGTATTATTTGTAGCCAGAAAAAGTCTATAAAAAAGAGGTTGATTCACAATTTCAAAATTGCATAGAGATCCCCCCTTCAATACTGCAGGACTAATTACTTTGAATTGTCAATTTTTGGGGGAAATTGATAATTGCTACGATGGGTTCTAAGGTATCATATTTTTATTAATATGTAAAACAATTTAGATTTTGCTTTTATAAATTATCGGCTTGATCGTTCTTATATAATGGAATCTCATCTAAAGTACTGGACATAGAGGTATTCTCTATCAATATACCCCTACCCTCTGCCTCTTGTTTTAACTTCTTGTTGTTTGAATCCAAGTCTGCAGTAGGGATACTTTTAACTTTTTTCTCCTGTGGCGGGTTCAACTTTTCTGATTTTTCATACTCCAAGACCATCTTCAAGATGTCATCTGGCAATTCATTTTCACATTTGTATGCTAATTCGATAAAATGTTTTGCAAAGAAGTTGTCAACTTGGATTCTTCTTTTACTCAAGTGAGCAAATCTTCCAATAATTCGACAAATGTCGTCTCTATCTTCTGGAGATAATTGTTCTGCAAATTCATAATCTTCAATTCTCTTCAAGCTTACCACAACAGGTTCAATAGAATCAATTGATACAATGTAAACTGTATGATCACCAAATTTATGGACAAAAGTATCAATCTTCTCTAGTGTATTTGAAGGCACTACAAAGAAAATATCTGATTTTACATCTTCTTTACTTGCATACTTTTTTGCAGCCTCTGCTTCCTTCTTTAAATAAGTTGGGAAATTTGTCAAATCTTCTCCTCTTGGACTCTTAGCATCAAAAATCACATATTCATCACAAATCTTTAAGGTGTTATCAGGGTCTCCTCTAAATGGCACTTTTTCTACATACTCAATAATTAACTTTTGAGACAAAACTTTCATTCTTTGTTTTACATCTTCTTGATGTCTTGTCCAGGTAGTGTTAATTGCTGCTCTTTTAGCTTCTTCTTTCTCATTATGCTGAGCTATTTCTGCATTTCTATCTGCTTCAATTTTATTTTTAATAGAATCTAAAGTAACCAAAGCTTGCTCATGCTTATTAACACGCGCCTGCTCTTCCTGAACTAATTTATTTCTTTCATCATTTGCTGTCTGATAATTAGTTTGAGCAGTTCTCAATTGTTCTGTTAATTCAGCAATTCTTAAATTAAGCCCTTCTTTCTCGTTAGTCAAACTAGCTATTGTTGCAGCCTGGCTTGATACTTCCGCACTCAGATCTTTAATTTTGTCGGCAATTGCAGGAGCATTAGACTTGAACTGTATTAACTCATCGTGCTCTTTTTCTTGGATAGTTTTCAAATTGTCATATTGCGATTGCAGCAGCTTTTGATCTGATTCGATTCGTGCAATTTCTTTTGATTGAGTATTTGTAATCAATGAAATTTTGTCAAACTCCGAAAATGCATCAATAAATAAGTTCTTAATACTTCCCCAAGCAAATAATCTTTGAAAAAAAGTAATTGTTTTTAATCTTTCAATTAAGCTTCTTAGGTTCGAATAGTTAGTTTCGATATTCATATTTGATGTTTTTAATTTAAAGTTGATTTATGTTTAGTAGCAATTTTAACTGATTAATTAGAATCAAAGAATCTAACCTCCACTAAATCTAATTTATACAATCTTTTATCAAATTCACTTTTATTTTTTAATGGGACACGCTTTAAGCAATTATAATAATAATATGGTTTATTCAAGCCATCTGCTTTAATAATTGCCCTATTCCCGCATCCTATTACTTTATCTATTTTCAAGAAGTTTTTAATTATCAATCCCCCTTGATCCCAGCATTGTTGCATGTAATACCCAATCAATCCACCATCGTATCCATAATACTTTTTGCCATTTAGCGTAAACTCCATTGATTCTTCTTTATAATTGGAATCCAATTCAAAACGCTTTCTTCTTACTTCACCTACTGAATCTTCCAAATGATGGAAATTGGAGATATTGTTAAGCAAATCCGCTTCATATAATTTTGGCGCATAAATAACATTTTGCGACGATTGAAAATGACTTTCCTGATCTTTAGAAATTTGCTTAGTTAATTTTAAAGTATTAAGACTTTTATTACCCTCTTCAAAATCAACAGAAAAGCTTGCACATAATTTATTAGATTTTGGTTTTGTTTCTTCAAATAATAATTGAGCTGTAATAGTCTTGTCTTTGTTCTTAAGTGCTTTTGGTGCAGACAATGAAAACTCATATCCATTAGATATCTGTTTTACTTGATAAATAAATTGTAAGGTATCTTGTCTTAACACTTTCCCTTTTGCCACATTTTTTCTAATAAGCAATAAATTACTATCATTAATAACCACTACATATGGACTTTTAAAGCCACTCTGCGTTCCAGCCCACTCTCCCATGTACAAGGGAATACTTGGGATTTGTGCATTGGCAGTTACAACACTTAATAAAAAGATCGATAATATTAAATTCTTCATTAACTATAAATTTTGGATAGGTTCTTTGATGGTATAATTGGGTGCGTTTACTATTAAATGCTTTTTCAGATCTGTTTCAAAGACAATGGTATCTAATGGTAAATTTTGATTCTTCTTACATACCAAATGAAGCTCATCAAGAAAACCTTCAGCATCGGACTCTCCTGGTACTTGATAAAAACTAGGTCTTAATACCATAAAGCAGTAGTCAGAAATATCTCCAATTAAACGAGAGTCCAATAAATCGTTAAGCTGTGGGATTTTACTATCTTTTCTATAATGTACTCGCTTGCTTACTTTTGAGGTAAATAAGACTGGCACTCCAACCTGCATTGCCATTACCTTGATATCTTTTAATAATTTATAAACCGCCTGCTCTCTGTTCATAGTTTTATCTGTATGCTGCATATCTTGAATCTGATCAATGAAAAGCATTTTAGGTACAAAGCCATCAGCGATTAAAGTATTTATTACCTCCTCCAATTCTATTAAAGAAGCTGATCTATCTTCTATGATAACCAACTGGTTTGATTTTAATTGATTTACAAATGGATCTCTATTTAATTTACTTAATTCATCCTCGCTCAAATTGCCTGATTGGATTTTGTTTAAATCAATTTCTAGCGCGATTGCCAATATTTTTTGCAAGATTACTGGACGACTATTTGCAGTTGAAACAAATACCAATACATCTTTAGACGCTATATTTTTTAATTGTTTCACTAGAATATTGAGTGCAACCATAGTTCTTCCTACACCATTATTTGACCCAATGCAGTATAACTTGCCTACTTCAAATCCTCCACTCAATGATTGGTCCAAATCTGGATAGCCAGATGGATATCCATCAGACTGCTTTGAATAGCGCTTAGCAATTTGTTTTAATTCTTCTTGTATTAATTCACTTGTAGGGATATATTTCATAATCTTATCTTAACTATTATATGTTGCTTTTTGTTGTAAATCACCAATGGTTAAAAATTCTCCTTGGAATGAAGCCAACTCTTTAAATGCTTCTGGATCAATGGAGCTAATTGCAGGAAACTCTAAAATATTACCTCTATAATTTTTAAGCACTTTAGCAGTTGCCAAACTTATTTTC
>JACCDH011709304.1_pt1 | contig 21578 bp, 19 predicted proteins | sample 7442481 | NCBI WGS metagenome assembly JACCDH01 (sample SAMN15323433, study PRJNA562643) | freshwater metagenome | isolation source: river surface water | place: USA:Blue River Watershed | collected 2017-08-15
ATGTAGTCATCGAAGGCGATGGTCTGCGCACGGATGAAGCCGCGCTCGAAATCAGTGTGGATCACACCGGCTGCCTGCGGCGCGGTGTCGCCCTGATGGATCGTCCACGCACGGACTTCCTTCACGCCGGCGGTGAAATAGGTTTGCAGGCCGAGCAGGCTGAACGCCGCGCGGATCAGGCGGTTCAGGCCCGGCTCATCCATGCCCATGTCGGTCAGGAATTCCTGCTTGTCGGCGTCGTCCATGTCCGCAATCTCGGCTTCGATCGCGGCGCAGATTGCGACGATGGGCGCGTTCTGCGCCTTCGCGTACTCCGTCAGCTGATCCAGCAGCGGATTGTTGGTAAAGCCCGAGTCCGACACATTGGCCACATACATCGCCGGCTTGGCGGTGATCAGGCACAGCGGCTTCAGCATCGCCATCTGGTCCTTGTCGAGGCCCATTGCGCGTACCGGCTTTGCATCGTTCAGATGGGCTTGCACTTTCTCCAGCAGCGCGCACAGCGCGATCGCTTCCTTGTCGCCGGCGCGTGCTTTCTTTTGTTCGCGATGGAGGGTCTTTTCCACGGTACCGAGGTCGGCCAGCGCCAGCTCGGTCTGGATCACGTTGATGTCATCAATCGGGCTGACCTTGCCCGCGACATGGATCACGTTCGGGTCTTCGAAGCAGCGCACCACATTGACGATCGCATCGGTCTCGCGGATATGCGCGAGGAACTGGTTGCCCAGGCCCTCGCCTTTCGATGCACCGGCCACCAGGCCGGCGATATCGACGAACTCCACCGTCGCCGACAGGATGCGCTCAGGTTTGACGATGTCGGCCAGCTGCTGCAGGCGCGGGTCCGGCACCTCGACGATGCCGACATTGGGCTCGATGGTGCAGAACGGGTAGTTCTCGGCCGGGATGCCGGCCTTGGTCAGTGCATTGAAAAGGGTCGACTTGCCGACATTGGGCAGGCCGACGATGCCGCATTTGAGGCTCATGGGAATCCTTGATGAGAAAGGCACATCGAACTCAACGTCGGCATCGTCGAGGTGCCCGACCCGCGGCCTCAGCAGCCGGCGGAGATCGAGGGTGGACGATGCGCTACGTGGTGCCGATCGAGGGCTTTGTCCTCGTGTTGTCCTGAAAGCCGGTGATTATAACGCTCACTGAAACGCTCCTTGAGAGCCTGGCTGCCGATGACGGGTGCATCCCGCGCGACCGGCTTCTGCATGGCTTTGCCGTGCGCGCCAACAAGCGGCAGCGTACGTGCCTGATCGCGACAAGCGTGAAGGGGCAGCCGTCGAGCATGATGCCGGGCTACTGGCCTCTGATGAATGCCCGGGAGCCTCGCAGCCGAGCGATGGAGGTGCTGCGCGAACGCCGCAGGAGGCTGACTTGCGCAAGCGAGTGGCCACCATCGGTAAGCGAATTGGGTTCAGCGATGCGGCGATGCGCCGCATGCTGAACCGTGCCGCGCCCGCGACCGATGTGCTGCATCGGCATGACGTGACGCTGGGGATGCTGGATATTGCAGGCGGCTGGATTAATTCATCAGTATCACTGACGACAAATCCTTTTTCTGGAATACCGGCGACTTCAGCTTTTCGAACTCTATGTTGAAGAGCATGGACTGGTAATGATCGTTGTCCGGTGACTCCAGCTCGGCAAGTTTTTTCTTGCCATCCATGACCACGAGACGGATCCCCTGACCCATGCCGGTCGCTTCCGTGACGTAATAGCCGATCTTTCCTCTCATGAACGCAACGGTCGAAAATCCCACGGGCTTATCGAACAGGTAATGCACGAAGAATTTATGGGCACTGTCGCCAATTTGTTCAAGTTCCACCTTTTCCGGGCTGCCGTAGCGATACACGATCTGGCCGAATGGCTCCTTGGGTTTGTCGGTACAGATCGACAGGATCTTGCCGTTGGGCTTGAAATCCTCGCCTGCCCTCTTGCCCATTCGCGCATCCAGCAGCGCCGATTCACCTGCCTGGCAAAGGCTGGGAATGTCGGCGGCCTGGGCCGTCAATTGGACGCTTGTACAGAGTGTGCCGGCAACAAAGGCAGCCGAAATCACTTTCGTTATTGGCCTCACTATCATTCCTTTCGAGCTCGATTTGAGTGGGATCGCTGTAAACCCGGGTTTTATACGGTGACAAGACATTCGCTCCGCGCGCAGTATACAGGTAAAATAATGATAATCATCCATAAAACATAACGTCTATTTATGCCGTTGATGGATGCTGTTTTTCAGCATTGTGGTTTTCAATTTTTCGGTTAACAACCTGGAGCATGTCTTGAAAAAACTCGTCGTTGTCGCCGCAGTAGTCTTCTCTGGAGTCGCGCTGGCTGCGGATTACCCTGCCGACGTGCAGGGATCGTGGGTTGCGGCCACCAACAAGGATCCGAAAGCCTGCAATGATCCGATGCTGTCAATTCAGAAAAGCACTCGTTTTAACGACGTCGACGCATCCTGCTCTGTGAGCAAGGTCACCGGTGGTAATGGCAACTATGTGTTCCTCGAACAATGTGGACGAGAGGATGCCGGGTGGAAGCAGCAGGCGACGGTATCTGTGTCGGGCGAACAAATGACAGTCACCGAGCGTAGCAAGTATCAAGGTACCAGTACCTTCACTTATCGCCGCTGTGGCGTCACAGGCTCGGCGCGAGCGGCGGATGGTGCCGCTGTAGCAGCAGGTAACTCTGCAAAGGTGTTGACCTGCAGGGTCAATGAAGGTCAAGCCGGAGTGACGACCTTCCTTGACGAGAAAATGAAAAAAGGCGGTACCTCGGTGCGGGACTTCGATCCTTATGAATTCAAGGCCGAAAAGAAGCTGACCGTCAACAAGACAGAGTTGTATCAGGGGTCGCTTCGCACGGGAGAAGGAAAAGTGGTGGAGGCGAGATCCTACATCCTCGCCGAGGAATGGAATTGCAAGTAGATTCTTCTCGTCTCCGTATCATCGCTCGGCGGAGCCTGGCATAGCCGAAAAAAACAAAAGGCCATCCTGAGATGGCCTTTGTCATTTCATTGCTGCCGCCGTTCGCGCTTTGTCCCCGAATCGCTGCCGTTCTTCGCTGCTGCGTTGGACGCGCTCGAGCCGTAGCAAGCGACTCAGGGCTGCGGCGTCGGCAGCTCGATGTGCTGCAGCAGCAGCCGCAGCGCGTACAGTGCCGTGAAGATACCGAGCACGTCGGCGCAGAAATGCTTCAGCATGCTCTGCACTATGTGCTCGGAGTGCAGGTGCAGGCAAATGATGGAGGACCGCACCGCGCTGTTCAGCGCTGCATAGCATAGGCTTAGCCGGAACAGCCGCTGCCAGTTCAGCCCGGATAGGTCAGGCATCAAGGCTTGTCCAAACCCCTGGCATACGATCAGCGGCACCAGTCCCGCCGCGATCGCGATTTCGGCCGACAGCAGCCAGTGACCTGGGAAGACGTACAGCGCGGACCATGCGAAGCAAAACACGGCGATCGCGGCCAGCTCTGCGCACCGCGTGTCGGCGTACTCTGCAACCGACAACAACGTCAAGTACGGGTCCGATCTGGCGGCCTGACGATGCTTGTTTCTGCTAAGCACGCACACACGCTGAAAATGTTTATCATGCGCGACGAATCCCCACCGCCTGACTGTCCAGAGCCAGCTGATCATGAAACGCACCGTCGATATCCTCCTTGCCTCCTTGCTGTCCGTGTTGCTGCTGTTGCCCTCGTTGCTGGTCGCGCTGGCGATCCTGCTCGACAGCCGCGGGCCGGTACTGACGCGGCCGCATCGCGTCGGCCGCAACGGCCGCATGGTGAAGGTCTGGGAATTCCGCACCGCGAATGCGGATCCGGATGCGATGGAAACCGTCGGTGGTTGTCATGGCGAGCAGGTGACCCGCGTCGGTTCGGTGTTGCGCAAGCTGGGCATTGCGCGCTGGCCGATGCTGGTCAGCGTATTGAAAGGTGATTTCGCGATCGTCGGCCCGCGCGCGGAAATGCCGCGCTATGTGGGCGTCTATCCGCCCGAATTGCGCAAGCTGGTGCTGTCGGTGAAGCCGGGACTGGTGGACCTGTCGAGCGCTGAAGTACGCGCCGAACGTGCGCTGCTGGCCGGTCTGGAGGGTGATGCGCTGGAAGAAGCGTATGTGGAGAAGGTACTGCCGCGGCGCCTCGAACTGGGCAAACGCTATGTCGAGGGCCGCGGATTCTGGATGGACCTGCGCATCCTGCTCGGATGTATTGCCGGTCCCGTACTGCGCTGAAGCTTGCCTGAAAGGCGACTCAGGCCGCCTTGTTGATCAGGAACTGGGCCTTGTCACGGCCGGCCATCCATTTCGGCGGTTTGCCGCGGCCGCTCCAGGTTTCGCCGGTCGCGGTATTGCGGTATTTCGGGGCGACCGTACGGCGTACTGCCGGTTTTGCGGATTTTGCACGCTTGCCGCTGCCAAAACCCAGGTCTTCCGCAGAAATACCGTATTCCTTCATTTTTGCGTGAATATCGGCAATCGCATTCGACAGTTCAGTCTTGCGCGCCTGTTCGGCTTCCTTTTGCAGTTTCTCAATCTGATTCTGCAATTCCTTATAAGTGGACATTGAATTCCCCGCTAGGTTAGGTTTCTGTTAAACAACTGGCTGAAGCATGAAGCCCTGCCTGCCCGCACATTATAGGCGAATTATTAGTATTAAGGTATCTGGCTGTTTTCGCCGGTCGAAAAATAATCAAACTTACTGATTATTATCTGATTTTCGGAATTAATATTAGTTTCAAGAAACAATTTTCGCCGCACCCTGACAGCCGGTCTGATACAGGGTTTATTCGATAACCGGTTCGATTATTGGAAGCATTTTTTCCGTGATTGACCCATTAAAAATATCGGGTGCAAGCAACCACCGGCATTTTTTCATTGCCACGGCGGAATGGCTTTGATCTTTATCGGAAGGGATGCGGCGCGAATATGCGTGCCGCCATGCAGGCCGCATGGTCTTCGATGGATTACCGGTTTATCGGGGATTCAGGCGTTACTCGATCACGTCATCGGAACGCAGGGCTGAAGCGCGTGATGAATCTGCTCAGCCCTTTTTCTCGGTGTGCAGCTCTTTCATCGCCAGCTCGAACTGGCCGTCGACCACTTGCGGCATGATGGATAGCGCACGGGCAATCGCATCGTCGATGCCGGCCTGTTCTTCCTGTCGCGGACGGTGCAGCACGAAATCCACCACGGCCTGTTGCAGCTTCAGTTCACGCGGATGGCCGATACCGATGCGCAGCCGCCAATAGTCCTGCGTGCCGAGTGCGGCAGTGATGTCCTTGAGCCCATTGTGGCCGCCGGATGAGCCGCCTTTTTTCAGTCGCGCGACGCCCGGCAGCAGGTCCAGTTCATCGTGCACCACCAGTACTTCATCCGGGTTGATCTTGTAGAAGCGGCACAGTGCGCCGACCGATTGCCCGGAACGGTTCATGTAGGTCTGCGGCTCAAGCAGCCAGACTTCATTGCCGTTGATGCGAGACTTCGCCGTCAGCGCATTGAAGCGCGTCTCGCGTTTCAGCTCGCCGCGCGCCAGTGCATCGACCAGCCAGAAGCCGGCATTGTGGCGGGTGGCCTCGTACTCGGAACCGGGATTGCCGAGGCCGACGATCAGGCGAATGGGTGCGCTGGGCATGGCAGGATAGGCGGGAACAAGATCAGGGTTTCAGGGTGATGCCGCAGCCGCATTATCGGGCATCGCGGCAGGGCGTAAAAAAACCCGAGCCAGGCTCGGGTTTTTCGAGGGCGGGAAGGGATTACTCCTTCTTCTCGCCTTCGGCAGCGGTATCCGACTTTGCGCCGCGCGGGATCACGGCGACGGCGATGGTCGGGTTGTCCTTCGCGTGCACGGCGGTCACGCCGGCCGGCAGCTTCAGGTCGGCCACGTGGAACGATGCGCCTTCGGTCATGCCCGACAGGTCGACTTCGATGAACTCCGGCAGGTCCTTCGGCAGGCAGCTGACGTCCAGTTCGTTCAGCACATGGCTGATCACGCCGCCCGCCAGCTTCACCACCGGTGCGATCTCGGCATTCACGAAGTGCAGCGGCACTTTCACGTGCAGCTTCTGGTTCGGATCGACGCGCTGGAAGTCAGCGTGCATCACCAGCTGCTTGTAAGCGTGCATCTGGAAGTCGCGCAGCACAACCTTCTCGGTCTTGCCATCCACCTTCATGTCCAGGATGGACGAGTGGAACGCTTCCTTCTTCAGCGCGTGATACAGCGCGTTGTGGTCGAGCGCGATATTGACCGGGGCTTCGGTGCCACCGTAAATGATGCCGGGGGTCTGGCCCGCACGGCGCAGGCGGCGGCTCGCTCCGGACCCCTGCTCGGTACGTGGGAATGCTACGACTTCCATGGTTTGCTCCTGTGTCGGGCTTACGCCCGTCGGTTAAGTCCCCCGCGACCAGGGGACCGTCAAAAAGGACCCGGCTTGCGCCCGGTCCCGAATCCTTATTCGCCGCCGGCCTCGTCCTCGGCGAACAGCGACAGCACCGAGTCACCGCGGCTGATGCGGCGGATGGTCTCGGCCAGCAGCGGCGCGCACGACAGTTGGCGGATCTTGCTGCATGCGCTGGCCTGCGCATTCAGCGGGATCGTATCGGTGACGACCAGTTCATCCAGCGGCGACTTCGCGATGCGCTCGATCGCCGGGCCTGACAGCACTGCATGCGTACAGTACGCGACCACCTTTTTCGCGCCGCGCTCTTTGAGCACCTCGGCGGCCTTGGTCAGCGTGCCTGCCGTGTCGACCATGTCATCCATGATCACGCAGTTGCGGCCTTCGACTTCACCAATGATGTTCATCACTTCGGACACATTGGCCTTCGGGCGGCGCTTGTCGATGATCGCGAGGTCGCAATTCATCTTTTTCGCGAGCGCACGCGCACGCACCACGCCGCCGACGTCCGGCGAGACCACCAGCAGGTCTTCGTAGTTCTTGTGCACCAGGTCGCTCAGCAGTACAGGTGATGCATAGATGTTGTCGACCGGGATGTCGAAGAAACCCTGGATCTGGTCAGCGTGCAGATCCATGATCAGCACGCGCTCGACGCCGGCTTCCTGCAGCATGTTGGCCACCACCTTGGCCGAGATCGCAACGCGCGCCGAGCGCGGGCGACGATCCTGACGCGCATAACCGAAATACGGGATCGCAGCGGTGATGCGGCCAGCCGACGCGCGCTTGAGCGCATCGACCATCAGCATGATTTCCATCAGGTTGTCATTGGTCGGCGCGCAGGTGGACTGCAGCACGAAAATGTCCTTGCCGCGGACGTTCTCGTTGATCTCGACCATGATCTCGCCATCGGAGAATTTGGATACCTCAGCCTTGCCCAATGCCAGGCCCAGCTGGCTGGCGACGCCGGCGGCGAGGTTCGGGTTCGCGTTCCCGGTAAAGACCATCAGGTTCTCGTGGACCATGGGATCCTGAATCTCTCTCGTAAAGTTTCAAAAGCCGGCCGCAGGATCTGCACCCTGCGCCGGCTTTTTGTCAGTGCTGCGCGCACCGGGACTGGGCCTTGTGCGCTCCACATACGGGACTTGTTTGCTTTTTTGTTATCCTGGCTGCCCCCGAGCCGGGGACAGCCAAAACTGATGGCAGGGGAACAAGGATTCGAACCTTGGAATGCCGGAATCAAAATCCGGTGCCTTAACCAACTTGGCGATTCCCCTACACAACCGATTGCCGGGCCGGACAGCCCGACGAATTCTTCACGATGGCAGCAGCGGAGCCAGCGGGTGCGCATCCAGCGCCTTGGTCTTCCATCCCCGCCATTCGGGTGGCAGGTCACGGAGTGCGGCATCTGCGTCGGATTCCGTGGCAAATGCGGCAAATACACAGGCGCCGGAGCCGGTCATCCGGGCTTCTGCATGGTGCGACAGCCACTGAAGGGCGTCTGCAACCGGTGGAAAAGCGCGGGCGGCTACTGCTTGCAAATCGTTCTTTCCAAACCCGGGGAGGCGATTGGAAAAGTCCGACATTCTGACGGGTTTGCTGTCCCTTGTCAATTCGGGATCCCGGAAAATGACCGGCGTCGGCACGGCTACACCGGGGTGCACCAGCACAAACCAGCCCGCTGGTGTCTCTACCGGGCGCAGCTGCTCGCCGATGCCCTCGACAAACGCATTGCGACCCGACAGGAAGAACGGCACGTCCGCGCCCAGCTGCAGACCCAGCTGCATCAACTCCGCGCGCGACAGGCCCAGTTGCCACAAGTGGTTCAGTGCCATCAGCGTCGTGGCCGCATCCGTCGAGCCGCCGCCGATGCCGCCACCCATCGGCAGCCGCTTGTCGATAGCGATATCGACGCCCGCCACCGGCAGCCCGCGTGCCGCGGCTGCGGATTGCAGCAGTCGCGCCGCGCGCACCATCAGGTCCGATGCTGCCGGCACGCCGGGCAGGTCGGTGGTGCGCACCACCTCGCCATCGTCGCGCAGATCGAAATGCAGCGTGTCGCCGAAATCGATCAGCTGGAACACCGACTGCAGCAAATGGTAGCCGTCGTCGCGCCGACCCACGATGTGCAGGAACAGGTTCAGCTTCGCCGGGGCCGCGCAATCATGCAGCGAGCGCGGGCGCGCGTCACAGGCAGCCTGCGTGCCGCTCACAGGCCCTCCGGCTGCCACTCGTCAATCACCAGCCGCAGCGCGATCTCGCCGGTGTCGCTGTCCAGCCGCGAGAAATCGATGCGCTTCGGGCAGTTGCGGCCGTCGATCTGCTGCCAGTCCACATAGCGCACGCGCCAGCCGTCGCCTTCCTGGTCGTTGCGGTCACCGACGGGTACCGCCAGCAGTTCGCCGGACAGCGTGCGCACGAAGCCTTGCAGCCAGTAACGCAGGCCTTCGACCGGCAAGGGCCAGCCGAGCACGGCGCGGGTCAGCGCGCTGGCATCGCTGGCTTCGGCACTTGGCTTGCCGGATTGCTCGAGGGTGGCGCTGCCAGGCAGGAGCGTGATGCGCGCCAGCGTCTGCCCCAGTGGCGACGCCAGTTCGATGTTGGTGCGCGTGGCTTTCTGCTGCCAGAGAAACTTGCCTTGCAAGGACTGCGGCTTGCCATCCTGCTGGTAGCGCACCGACAGCCGGCCGCCGACGCTGATGTCCTCATGGAAGCGGCGCGCGCTGTCAGTGTCCGGAACCGGTGCCAGCGTGCCGCAGCCGGTCAGGGCCAGCAGCGTCGGCACCGTGAGCGCCGACAGCCGCAGGAAACCGCGACGGATCAAAGCTTCACCTGCAGCCGCTGCAGCGTGCCCTTCAGGGTTTCGTTCTTCGGGTCTTTCGCATTGGCGTTGCGCCACAGCTGCTTGGCCTCTTCTTCGCGGCCGCGCGCCCACAGCACCTCGCCGAGGTGCGCCGCGATTTCCGGATCGGCCTTGATGCCGTACGCGCGACGCAGCGTTGCCTCGGCCTTCTCGAAGCGACCCAGGCGGAATTCGACCCAGCCCAGGCTGTCCATGATGTAAGGATCGTCGGGCGCGAGCTCATTGGCCTTCGCGATCAGGTCGTACGCCTCCGGCAGCCGCACATTACGGTCCGCGAAGGAATAGCCGAGCGCGTTGTATGCATGCTGGTTGTCGGGGGCGACCCGGATCATGTCGCGCAGCGAGCGCTCCATCACGTCGAACTGCTTCAGGCGCTCGGCCAGCATCGCATGTTCGTACAGCAGGTCGGTATTTTCCTTGTTGCTGTCGAGCGCGTCTTCGACCAGCTTCATTGCTTCCTGCACGCGACCGGCATCACGCAACAGCTGCGCCTCGGCGATCACGAGCTTCACGCGCTCGTCCTCGCTTTCCACATCGGCCTGGCTCAGCATCGTGCGCGCGGCGTCGAGCTTGCCGGCCTTTGCCGTCAGTTGCGCGCGCTTCAGCAGCGCGGCGAAGGCATTGCCCTGGTTGTTGTTATCGACCAGCTCCAGCCACTTCAGCGCGCCCGCATAGTCCTTGCGGTCTTCCGCGATCTGCGCGAGTACCATCAGCGCCTGCGACGAGTCGCGCTCGCGGTCCGGCTTGCCGTCCAGTGTCTTCACGTAGGCCGACAGATAGGCTTCGGCATCCTTCAGGTCGTTGACCTGGACGGACAGCAGGCCCAGCGCATACAGCGCGGTCTGGTCCTTCGGGGCTTGCTGCAACAGCACCTGGAATTCCTTCTTCGCGTCGGCCACCTTGCCCTGCTCGAACAGCAGGCGACCATGGGCCAGCCGCGCTTCGCGCGCCTTCGGGTTCTTTTGCAGGAAGTCGGCCAGCGCCTTGGCTGCATCGGCCTTGTTGTCGATGATTTGCGCCAGCGTCAGCGCCGCCAGTTCCGAGTCCGGGAATTTCGCCAGCGCGTCGCGCACCTCGCGCAGCGCGGCGGCACGATCGCCGCTGACCATCGCGACCTGCGCCAGCGTCAGCCGCGCGTCGAGCGAATCACGGTACGGGTCCAGCAGTTCGCGCAAGATCGCGATCGCACGCGCACGGTCCTGCACGCGCGCCAGCTGCCGCTGCACGCCGGCGATCGCCACCGGCAGCGTGATCGGCGTCGCTGCCGCCAGCTGTCGTGCCAGTGCCTGCTTGGCGTCATCGTAGCGTCCGTTCGCGAGTTGCAGGCCGAGCAGCGCTTGCGCCGCCTCTTCCGATGTTGGCGCCAGTTCATGCCATAACTGGCCGGCCTTCAGCGCTTCCATGGCCAGCGAGCCGGACAGCGCGAACTCCAGCGCGCGGCGCGCCAGCCGCGGATCGCCGGAGCCACGTGCGATCGACAGCATCGTCGCGTAAGCGGCAAAATGCTCGCCGCGCTGGTTGGCGAGCTCGGCCGACAGATACTTGTACATCAGCTCTTCGGACAGCGCGACCTTCGGCAAGCCATCGGCCGCAGCTGCTTTCGGTGCGTCCGTGTCGGCCGGTGCCGACCATGCGGTGCCCGTCGCAGACAACAGCGCGGACAGCGTTAGAATGAGCGAAAAGTTTTTCAAAGGTTCTTCCTGCGCGGCCAGGCCACGAGAGGGTGCAGCGAACAGATGCAGCAAAGGGATGCCGCGAACGAAAAAGAATTTTACGACGAAAGCCCATTCTGCCGCGCCGACCCCGTCGCCTGCCATTGACCTGACCTGCATGAACCCTCGCATCCCCTTGCTACAGCCACCTTTCCAGCCACTTCTGCAGCCATTTTTCCAGCCTGGGCCGGCTGCCGCCTGTCATGCCTGAATTGCCCGAGGTCGAGGTCACGCGCCGTGGGATCGCGCCCCATGTCGAAGGCCGCATCGTCGCTGGTGTGGTGATGCGGCGCAGCGGCCTGCGCTGGCCATTCCCGCCTGACTTGCCCGCGCTGCTGGCCGGGCGCCGCATCGAGCGCACCGGCCGGCGCGGCAAATACCTGCTGCTCCACTTTGCGCATGGCACCCTGATCGTCCATCTGGGCATGTCCGGTCACCTGCGCATGCTGGAGCCTGGCGTGCCGGCGCAGAAGCATGATCATTTCGATCTTGAACTCGGCAAGCAGCTGATGCGCTTTACCGACCCGCGCCGCTTCGGCGCCGTGCTGTGGCATGCAAACGACGATGGCGACATTGCCGAGCACATGCTGCTGCGCAGCCTCGGCGTCGAGCCGCTAGGCAAACTGACAGCCGCCGAGCTGGCGCAGCTGCTGCACCGGCAAACGCGTTCGCGCAGCGCTGCGATCAAGCAGGTGCTGCTGGCCGGCGACATCGTGGTCGGCGTCGGCAACATCTATGCGTGCGAAAGCCTGTTCATGTCCGGCATTCATCCGACCACGGCAGCACGTCGCATCTCGCTGCCGCGTTATGAAAGGCTGGCCGCGGCGATACAGCAAGTGCTGGCCGCAGCCATCGAGCAGGGCGGCAGCAGCCTGCGCGACTTCATTGGTGCCGATGGCGCTTCCGGTTATTTCCAGCAGAGTTATTTCGTTTACGACCGCGAGGGCGAGCACTGCCGGCAGTGCGGAACGACGGTGCGCCGCATCGTGCAGGGCCAGCGTTCGACCTTCTATTGCGTGCGCTGCCAGAGATGAAGCGCATCGCTGCCACCGGCGACGACGCACTCGCCGATCCGTCGTTCAGCCGCGCGCTGGTCTTTTGGCAGAAGCGCCATGGCCGCCATGCACTGCCCTGGCAGCAGACGCGCGACCCGTACCGCATCTGGCTGTCGGAGATCATGCTGCAGCAGACCCAGGTCGCGACCGTGATCCCGTACTACGCACGCTTCCTCGAGCGCTTCCCCGATGTGCGTGCGCTGGCTGCGGCACCGGTGGGTGACGTGATGGTTCTGTGGGCCGGCCTCGGCTATTACACGCGCGCGCGCAACCTGCATCGCTGCGCGCAGGCCGTGGTTGACCGGCATGGCGGCGAATTTCCGCGCGATGTGGCGCAGCTGGCGGAGTTGCCCGGCATCGGCCCGTCGACCGCGGCCGCGATTGCCGCGTTTTCGTATGGCGCAAGGGCCGCGATCCTCGACGGTAATGTGAAGCGCGTGTTCTGCCGCGTGTTCGGTATCGACGGCTTCCCGGGCCAATCGCAGGTCGAGAAGGCCCTGTGGCAGCGAGCGAGTGCGCTGCTGCCCGCCAAGGACATCGAGGCCTACACGCAGGGCCTGATGGATCTGGGCGCGACAGTCTGCACGCGCAGCCGGCCCGACTGCGACGCGTGTCCGATGCAAGCGCGCTGCGTCGCTTATGCGACGGGCCGTACCGCCGAGCTGCCGGTCCGCAAGCCAAAGAAAACGGTGCCGGAAAAATCGACCGTGATGCTGGTGGTGCTGCACAAGGGCGAGGTATTGCTGGAGCAGCGACCGCCGCAAGGCATCTGGGGTGGCTTGTTGTCCCTGCCCGAATTGTCGCGCCTCGGCGAGCCGAGCCTCGCACCCGAGCTCGGCGAAGTCGCGCTGGTTCTGGCGGATTTCGGTGATGTGCAGGCGATCGAGCCCTTGCCGGCGTTCATGCATGCGTTCACGCACTACCGGCTGCAGGTGCTGCCGCTGAAAGTCACGCTGGGAAGGCGCAACACTCCGGCCGCGCAGACCGCCTATGCATGGCAAGCCTTGTCGGCGATCGCCGAGGCTGCGTTGCCGTCGCCGGTCAGGAAACTGCTCGAGCAGCTGTGAAGCATCGGGCAGCGTGCCGCTGACCAGCGTTTACCCAGTCAATCCAGTTCGCGGTGCCGCACCAGTACCCGCGCCTGCGCGCGGAAATGCGCGGCCAGTCGTTCAACCATGAACACTGAGCGGTGCTGGCCACCGGTGCAGCCGATGGCCACGGTCAGATAACTGCGGTTGTCGCGCTGGAACGCGGGCAGCCACTTGTCGACGAAGCCGCGGATGTCGTCCAGCAGGCTCATCGCATCCGGCTGCGCGGTCAGGAAATCGATCACGGGCAGGTCGCGGCCCGTCAGCGGGCGCAGCTGCTTGTCATAGAAAGGGTTGGGTACCACGCGCACGTCGAACACCAGGTCCGCATCCAGTGGCACGCCGTACTTGAACGCAAAGGATTCGAACAGCAACGTCAGCGGCGCTGCCTTGGCCTGATGGATCAGCTCCTTGATCCAAGCGCGCAGCTTGTTGGCCGACAGCCCCGAGGTATCCAGCACATAGCCGAGGCCTTCGATCTCGGCCAGCATTTCGCGCTCTTGCCGTATGCACTCGATCAGCGTCGGGTCCGGCTGCGGAACCTGCTGTGTATCTTGCGCGGTCTCCTGCGCGATCCGGTGCGACAGCGGATGGCTGCGGCGGGTCTCGGAAAAGCGATTGATCAGCGATTCGGTCTTCGCGGTGAGGAAAATCACATCGAGGTGATGGCCCTGCTCCTTCAGCCAGGCCACGTCGGCCGGCAGCGCATGCAGCGACGACGCGCTGCGCGCATCGACCGCGACGGCCAGATGCTGCGCACCTTCGTCGATGCGGGTCGCGACCAGCGCGCGCAGCAAGGAAGGCGGCAGGTTGTCGACGCAGAAGTAGCCGGCGTCTTCGAGCGCGTTCAGGCAGACCGATTTGCCCGAGCCGGAGATGCCAGTGAGGAGAATGATGCGCATGGCTGCATCATAGCGGAAGAACACTGAGCCCCGCGTTCGGTCGCGTGTCGTGGCGGTCGGCCGCCCCGGTCGAGGGTGCCGCTTCGTTGCAGCTTACTCGCCGCTCATTCGCCACCCATGGCGCGCTGCTGACGCTCCATGAAATTGGCCAGCGTGTCGATGCCGCGCATCTGCAGGATGGTATTGCGCACTGCGGCTTCCAGCAGCACCGCGATGTTGCGGCCGGCCTCGACCGGGATCACCACCTTGCGGATCGCCAGCCCCAGCACTTCCTGGGTCTGGTGGTGCAGCGGCAGCCGTTCGTAGTTTTCTTCCAGCGTCTTGCGGCGCACCAGGTGCACGATCAGCTTCAGCCGCATCTTGCGCCGCACCGCGGTCTCGCCGAAGATGGTCTTGATGTCCAGCAGACCGAGGCCGCGCACCTCGAGCAGGTTTTGCAGCAGCGGCGGGCAGCGGCCTTCGATCATGTTTGGCGCGATGCGCGAAAACTCGACCGCATCGTCGGCCACCAGGCCATGGTTACGCGAGATCAGTTCCAGTCCCAGTTCGCTCTTGCCAAGGCCCGATTCACCCGTGATCAGCACGCCCACGCCCAGCACGTCCATGAACACGCCATGCATGGTCACGCGCGTGGCGAGCTTCTTCGACAGGTACACGCGCAGATAGTCGATCACCTGCGCGGCCGGCATGGTCGTGGTCAGCAACGGGATCTTGTGCTCGTTGCAGAGCGGGACAATCATCGGGTGCGGATCCAGCGATTGCGCGATGATGAACGCCGGTGGCTCGCCGGCCACCAGTTCGCGTGCATGCGCAAGCCGGCTGTTGTCCGAGATGCGGTGCAGGTAATCGTTCTCTTGCGGCCCGAACACCTGAATACGTCCCGGGTGAATCAGGTTCAGGTGCCCGACCTGGTCGGCGGCCGACGCGGCATCGCCATAGATCAGCCGCTCGCCACCGGACTGTCCCGCCAGCCAGGCCAGCTTCAGCGCTTCCAGGTTGTCGTCGTACAGCTGCTGTATCGACAGCGGGGTATTGAGGGGCATGGGATGGGCGCTGGGTCAGACGACGTATCAGGCGACGCTGCGCTCCGGCGGATGCCAGTTCACCAGTCGGGTGTGCAGCAGCGCCGCATCGGATTCCTCGGTCATCGCGACACGGAAGGCCTTGTCCGAAAACATTTCAGCGATCTCGGACAGTATCTCGAGGTGCTGTTGCGTCACATTGTCCGGGATCAGCAGGAAGATCAGCAGCTTCACCGGTTCGCCATCCGGCGATTCGAACGGGATCGGGTCCGACAGGCGCACGAAAGCGGCCAGCGGTGCCTTCAGTCCCTTGATGCGGCCATGCGGCACGGCCACGCCATGGCCGAGGCCCGTCGAACCGAGCCGCTCGCGTGCGAACAGGTTGTCCGACACGGTCGAGCGTGCGATGCCGCAATTGTTTTCGAAGATCAGGCCTGCCTGTTCGAACGCGCGCTTCTTGCTGGAGCATTCCAGATCCAGCATCACATTCTTGGCAGGGAGGATTTGGCTGAAGTGAGTCATGGTGCGTTGCACAATAATACGTTCGCCGTGCATTATAGGAGCTTTTTCAGGGGACGGCGGAGCTCGGTCACGGTCGGGTCAGGACGGGTTCAGCGGCCGGCGTGCTGCATAGCAAAATTACCAAGCCACTCGTTGTTCGTCGCCTTGATGCCAACTATTGCCCGGGCGCTAAATCTATACCTGTGCCCGGCCAAGTGCAATCGCTTAGTGTTTAAGTGTTGTTTGCAGCCGATGGCCACTGGGGTAAGCGCGCGCTTATTGGCGGGCATGACGCAGCTGGGCAGGCAGTTTCGATAGCGAAAAGTTACTGCGCCACGGGTTGATGTCGATGCCGCCACGCCGTGTGTAGCGCGCGCTGACCAGCAGCTTGGTCGGCTGGCACTGGTTCAGCACGTCCATGAAAATCCGCTCGACGCATTGCTCGTGGAATTCCTGATGGGTACGGAAGCCGATCAGGTAGCGCAGCAAGCCTTCCTGATGGATCGGGTTGCCGACATAGTGGATCTGCACACTGCCCCAGTCTGGCTGCCCGGTCACCAGGCAATTCGATTTCAGCAAGTGCGACACCAGCGTTTCCTCGACCGGCGCCTCGTCACGGTTCACTGTCAGCAGCGCCGGGTCGGGCTGATAGTCATCGACGTCGATATCGAGCCGGTCCAGCAGCAAGCCATCGAACTCGCCCAACTGCAGCTTGCCGAAGTCCTCGGGCAGGATCAGCTTCACCTGAACGCTGGCGCCGATCGCATTCGACAGGTCCGCGCGCAGCAATTCGACCAGTGCGTCGGGGCTGGCGACCCGGGACTGGTTGAACGAGTTGAAGTACAGCTTCATCGACTTCGATTCGATGATGTTCGGCGAATCCGCCGGTACCTGCAGCGTCGCAATCGCTACCTGCGGCTTGCCGCGCAGGTTCAGCCACGACACTTCATACGCATTCCAGATGTCCATGCCGAAAAACGGCAGCGTGCCGCTCGTCAGGCCGAGCTCGGTGCGCTTGTCTGCGCGTGGCAACGGGAACAGCAGCGCTGGGTTGTAATGGGTTTCGTAGGCACTGGCCTTGCCCAGCGGGGAATCGGACGGGGTGGGGGTCGAGCTCATGCTTGATGGAGGCAAACGCGGGATGCAAAGTCGCAAAGTTGGGAAGGACCACTACAGGAACAGCTTGTAGGCCGGATTCTCGCTCTCGTCCCATGCACGATAGCCCAGCGTGGCGAGGAATGCACGGAAGGCTTTCATCTCCTTTTTCGGCACCTGCAGGCCGACCAGCACGCGGCCCACATCGCCGCCCTGGCTGCGGTAGTGGAACAGGCTGATGTTCCAGTTCGGCGCCATGCTGTCGAGGAAGCGCATCAGCGCGCCCGGACGCTCCGGGAACTCGAAGCGGTACAGCAATTCATCCTGCGCAAGCGCGCTCTTGCCACCCACCAGGTGGCGAATGTGCAGCTTCGCCAGTTCATCATGCGTCAGGTCGAGGTTCCGGAACCCATGCTTGTCGAACTGCTTGCTGATCTTGCCCGGCTCGTCGCGGTTCTGCACCTGCAGGCCGACGAACACGTGGGCTTCATTCGCATCGCTGATGCGGTAATTGAATTCCGTCACCGCGCGCGAGCCGACCAGCTGGCAAAAGCGCTTGAAGCTGCCGCGTTCTTCGGGAATGGTAACGGCGAACACCGCTTCATGCGCCTCGCCGACCTCGGCGCGTTCGGCAACGAAGCGCAGCCGGTCGAAATTCATGTTCGCGCCGCATGCGATCGCGACCAGGTTCTCGTCGCGCAGCGGCTTGCGCGACTTGGCCGCGCGCTCGACATAGGCCTTTGCGCCGGCGACGGCCAGTGCGCCGGCGGGCTCCAGAATGCTGCGCGTATCGATGAACACATCCTTGATCGCTGCGCAGACCGCATCGGTATCGACCAGGATGATCTCGTCGACGACCTGCTTCGCGAGGCGGAACGTCTCTTCGCCGACTTGCTTCACGGCGGTGCCATCGGAGAACAGACCGACATCGTGCAGCATCACGCGGCGACCGGCGGCCAGCGACTTGGCCATCGCATCCGAATCCGTGGTCTGCACGCCGATCACCTTGATGTCCGGCCGCACTGCCTTGATGTACGCGCCCACGCCACCGATCAGGCCGCCGCCGCCGATCGCGACAAACACCGCATGAATCGGGCCCGCATGCTGGCGCAGGATTTCCATTGCAATCGTGCCCTGGCCCGCGATCACATGCGGGTCGTCGAACGGGTGCACGAAAGTCAGCTTGTGTTTTTTCTCCAGTACCAGCGCATGCTGGTACGCATCCGAATACGAATCGCCGGCCAGCACGACTTCACCACCGCGTGCGCGCACCGCTTCGACCTTCACGGCCGGCGTGGTGGTCGGCATCACGATCACGGCACGGCAGCCGAGCGTCTTCGCCGACAGCGCGACGCCCTGCGCATGATTGCCGGCCGACGCGCAGATCACGCCATGCTTTAGTTGCGCCGGCGTCAGGTGCGCCATCTTGTTGTAGGCGCCGCGCAGCTTGAAGCTGAACACGCTCTGCATGTCTTCGCGCTTGAAGTAAATGCGGTTGCCGGTGCGTGCCGACAAGGTCGGGGCGAGCTCGAGCGGCGTCTCGATCGCCACGTCATACACACGCGACGTCAGGATCTTCTTCAGGTAATCAGTGGTCATGCGGCTCATTATAATTGAGCCCCATTATCACCCGACCCGGCACACCCCTGTGATTGACGCCCTGCTGGCCGCACTGTCGCTGCCCTCCGTGAGCCTGCCGGCGCTGTTCATCATCGCACTGATCTCGGCCACGCTGATGCCGATGGGCTCGGAGCCGGCCGTGTTTGCCGTCGTCAAGCTCAACCCCGAATTGCTGTGGCCGGCGATCCTGGTTGCCACCGCCGGCAACACCGTCGGCGGCGCAATCAGCTATGCGATGGGCTATGGCGCAAAGCAAGCCTTCGCGAAAGAGCGGCAGACGCACTGGTTTGGCTGGCTGCAGCGTTTCGGCCCCAGGACCTTGCTGCTGTCCTGGCTGCCCGTGGTCGGCGACCCGCTGTGCGTACTCGCGGGCTGGTTGCGAATGCCGCTCTGGCAAAGCATTGCGTACATGGCGATCGGCAAGTTCGCGCGCTACCTGACGATGACCTGGCTGCTGATGTCGGTGCCGGACGGCATCTGGCACACGATCCGTCACTGGTTCTGAATGAACCGGACCCGCACATTGCGTTGGGCCGATGGTGTGTCAATTCCGCACAAAATCAAGGGTTTCTGCCCGGTTTGACGGGGGCTTTCAGCGTTCGTGGTGCGACGCAGTACGGTAAAATGCCGCTTTAGATTCAGGCACTACCTCGCCCCCAATGAACGCCCCCGCGCAGATCCAAGCATTGCTCACCGACGCCCCGGAAGGTTCGGCGCGTTTGCGAGAGATACCGTACAACTACACGTCCTTCTCCGACCGCGAGATCGTCATTCGCCTGCTCGGCGAGCAGGCCTGGGACCTGATCAGCAACCTGCGCAGCGTGCGCCAGACCGGCCGTTCGGCCCGCATGCTGTACGAAGTGCTCGGCGATATCTGGGTCGTGCGCCGCAATCCGTATTTGCAAGATGATCTGCTGGACAACCCGGCGCGCCGCGATTCGCTGGTCGACGCGATGTATCACCGCCTCGGTGAAGTCGAATCGCGCCGCCTCGGCGCCGAGGGTGATGAAGGGCTCGATGCCGACACCCGTCGGCGCAAGGTCCATGTCGCGACGCTGATCCAGCTCGCCACCAAGGCGGTCGAGGACTTCGCCACCGAATTCCGGCAGATGCACGAACTGCGCCGCCGTTCGCAGCGCGTGCTGGGTCGTTACACCGCAGCCGACAACATCAAGTTCGACGGCCTGTCGCGCGTGTCGCATGTGACCGACGCGACCGACTGGCGCGTCGAGTATCCGTTCGTCGTACTGACACCTGACAGCGAGGAAGAGATCGCCGGTCTCGTGAAAGCCTGTATCGAACTCGGTCTCACCATCATCCCGCGCGGCGGCGGCACCGGCTATACCGGCGGTGCGATCCCGCTGACGCCGATGTCGGCCGTGATCAACACCGAAAAGCTTGAGCAATTGGGCGAGGTCGAGATGCTGACCCTGCCCGGCGTCGATCGCGAATACGCAACCATTTTCTCCGGCGCCGGCGTCGTCACCAAGCGCGTGTCCGACGCGGCCGAGCGGGCCGGCTTCGTGTTCGCGGTCGACCCGACCTCGGCCGAAGCGTCCTGCATTGGCGGCAACATCGCGATGAATGCCGGCGGCAAGAAGGCCGTGCTGTGGGGTACTGCGCTCGACAACCTCGCCAGCTGGCGCATGGTGGACCCGAACGGCGACTGGCTCGAGGTCACCCGTCTCGAGCACAACCTCGGCAAGATCCATGACGCACCGGTCGCGAAGTTCAGGCTCGAGTGGCGTCATCCGGCCGAGCGTGGCCGCGCGCTGCCGGCACCCTTCAAGACCGAAACGCTGGAGATCGAAGGCCGCGTGTTCCGCAAGGAAGGTCTGGGCAAGGACGTCACCGACAAATTCCTCGCCGGCCTGCCCGGCGTGCAGAAGGAAGGCACCGACGGTCTGATCACGTCCGCGCGCTGGATCCTGCACAAGATGCCGAAGCACACACGTACCGTTTGCCTCGAATTCTTCGGCCAGGCGCGCGATGCGATCCCGACCATTGTCGAGATCAAGGACTACCTCGACGGCGAAACGAAAAAAGGCGGCGCCATCCTCGCCGGTCTCGAACACCTCGACGAGCGCTACCTGCGCGCAGTCGGCTACGCGACCAAGTCCAAACGCGGCGTGCTGCCGAAGATGGCACTGTTCGGCGACATCGTCGGTGACGATGAAGACGCGGTCGCGCGCGCGACCTCGGAAGTGATCCGCATCGCCAACAGCCGTGTCGGCGAAGGCTTTGTCGCCGTCAGCCCCGAGGCGCGCAAGAAATTCTGGCTTGATCGCGCGCGCACTGCCGCGATTGCGCGCCACACCAATGCGTTCAAGATCAACGAAGACGTCGTGATCCCGCTCGACCGCATGGGCGAGTACACCGACGGCATCGAGCGCATCAACATCGAGCTGTCGATCAACAACAAGCTCAAGCTGCTGTCCGAGTTGTCCCACTTCTTCGCGAAGGGCCATCTGCCGCTTGGCAAGAATGACGATACCGAAGGCTTCGACATCCCGCCGGCCGAACTATTGGAAGATCGCGTCGCCGAAGCCACCGGCCTGATCGCCGCCGTGCACGCACGCTGGTCCTGGCTGTTGTCGCATCTCGATACATCGCTGGCTGATGCGCGTGGCGAGCTGTCCGGACTGGGTCTTGAAGCGTTGCTGCCCGAGATCGATGCGCGTATCGCCGCGCAAGCGGGCGTGACGGTGTTCGACGTGCTGCAGGACCGCACGATACGCATTTCATGGAAGACCGAGCTGCGCGCGCCGCTGCGCCAGATCTTTAGCGGCGCGGCGTTCAAGCCCATCGTCGATGAATGCATTGCGATCCACAAGCGCGTGCTGCATGGTCGCGTGTTCGTTGCGCTGCACATGCATGCGGGCGATGGCAATGTGCACACCAATATCCCGGTCAACTCGGATGACTATGAAATGCTGCAGGCCGCGCACGCGGCGGTCGAGCGCATCATGGCGCTGGCGCGCTCGCTGAATGGCGTGATCTCCGGCGAGCATGGCATCGGCATCACCAAGCTCGAGTTCCTGACCGAGGACGAAATCGGCGCCTTCAGAAAATACAAGCAAAAGATCGACCCCGAAGGCCGCTTCAACAAGGGCAAGCTGCTGAACCTGCCGGGCCTGCATGCTGATCTGCGCAATGCGTACACGCCGTCATTCGGGCTGATGGGCCATGAATCGCTGATCATGCAGCAGTCCGACATCGGCGCGATCGCCAACAGCGTGAAAGACTGCCTGCGCTGCGGCAAGTGCAAGCCGGTCTGTGCGACCCATGTGCCGCGCGCGAACCTGCTCTACTCGCCGCGCAACAAG
>JACCDH011201245.1_pt1 | contig 21577 bp, 14 predicted proteins | sample 7442481 | NCBI WGS metagenome assembly JACCDH01 (sample SAMN15323433, study PRJNA562643) | freshwater metagenome | isolation source: river surface water | place: USA:Blue River Watershed | collected 2017-08-15
TTTAGATACAATAGAAGGTCAAATATGGGGACAATCTTCGATGTGTTAATGAAAAAGATGGTGAAATTTGAATAAATATCAATAAAATCAATAGATAACAAGGGTGCTCTAAGCGCCTATACCTAAAAGAATTTATTGCTTTTTATAGATGTTATAAATGGTATTTATTGTTTTTTCATTTAAAACATTATCCACTTCGGTCTGGATATAGTGCAGTTTGAAGGCAGAAATCGCTGAATTTAGATTTTTTGTATTGTAGCCAATAATTCTTAATGCCTGTTCCACATTAAAATTTGCTGGAGCTGGTTCTAGTACTTCATCTGGCCAAATACCAAAACCATTTAGTGCTAGGAGTTTCCAAGGGAATAACTTGCTGGGATCTGTTTTTCGGCTGGGAGCAATATCAGAATGACCAATAATGTTTTGAGTAGGAATATTGTAATCTTTTTTTAGTTTTGTCAATAAGGCCAAAAGACTAATTATTTGTTTGTCTGAAAAAGGTTCAAATCCATTATTGTCTAATTCAATTCCGATTGAGGCTGAGTTTATATCAGTATTTTTACCCCAAATAGCATTTCCTCCGTGCCAAGCTCGTAAATAGTCGTTAACCATTTGTACCACTCTTCCGTCGTCTGCAATTACATAATGAGCGCTAACTTGAGGTTTAGTAATGGTAAATGTTTTTAACGTTTGCGCTAATGAATCTTGGGCTGTATGATGTAGAATGATAAAATTAGGTTTTCTAAGATTAAAATTAACCGTGCTTATCCACTCAGTAGTAATTCCGTTCATTAATTCCACCGGAGTTTTTATTGACAAAGTATCTTTGTAAAGCGCTAACGGGTCTAGAGTTGTAACAGCAACAGGTAATATGGTTGTGCTACTAGTTTCTAATTTTGCAGGTTCAGTATTGGATATCGTTTCTTTATAACCTTTGAGTTGTTGTTTATAAGATTTATTACTCACTTTGTATGGGTTTGAAGAACAAGAGGCAATACTAATTGATATAACTATAGAAAAAAAAGTGTAGCGTATTATATTTTTCATGGAACTTATTTTTCGTTATTTTCAGGAGCTTTTTCTTTCGATTTTTCCTTCTTTTTTTCTTTCGATTTTTTTGTTTGTTTGTTTTCTTCTTTAAAAACCTGATATTTTTCTTTTTGGTCTTTATTTAAAAAATTAATTATTTTTTTATCTGTACTTTCTGAGAGTAATTTGTATTCATTCATTAAATCGTCTTGAGATAAGTTTAATTTTGAAATTCTGCCTTGCGCATTTACACTTTCAACCAAAACATTCGAAATAGCAATAGCTTGAAGTTCATCTAGTCCTAGGGCGGGCTTCATGTTTTCCATGTATTTGGCTACAGTTTCTTCAGCTGGAATTTCTTTTGGTTTTTCTGGCTCACTTCTTTGATTCATTCCTCCCATTTGGTTCATACCATTCCGAGAACTGCTACCGTAACCATTTCCACCGTAACCATTATTACCATATTGAGCAGAAACGGTATTAATTGAAATCAATAGAATTAAACTTGCTATAATGTTAGATATTGTTTTCATCTTTATAATATTTGTTTTTTATTGGAAGATGGAACGCCTATAATCATATTGGTGTGTGTCAATGATAATTGTCGTGAGCGTTTCATTTTTAGTAATTTATATTGTGTATTTAAAAAGGTTCTGCGAATAAATCAAATTCAGTGGCATCTATAATTTTTACTCTTATAAATTCACCTATTTTTACATAATGTTTTGTCGCATCAATAAGTACTTCATTGTCAACATCTGGGCTATCAAATTCTGTTCTGCCTACAAAATGCTCGCCTTCTTTTCTGTCGATAATACAACGGAAGGTTTTGCCAATTTTCTCTTGATTCAAATCCCAAGAAATTTGCGATTGAATTTCCATAATTTCGTTGGCGCGAGCTTTTTTTACTTCATCAGGAACATCATCAACTAAATCATAAGCACTGGTGTTTTCTTCATGTGAATAGGTGAAACATCCTAAACGTTCGAATTTCATTTCTTGAACCCAGTCTCTCAAAATTTCAAAATCTTCTTGAGTTTCCCCAGGATAACCCACAATTAATGTAGTTCTAATAGTCATTCCAGGAACTGCTTTGCGGAATTCCTGCAACAATTGGGTTGTTTTTTCTTTGGTTGTACCCCGTTTCATCGATTTCAAAACAGCATCAGAAATGTGTTGCAACGGAATATCTATGTAATTACAAATCTTAGGTTCACGTTTCATAATTTCCAAAACATTCAACGGAAAACCAGTGGGGAAGGCATAATGCAAACGAATCCATTCGATTCCTTCTACTTTTACCAAAGCCTCTAATAATTCACCAAGATTTCGCTTTTTGTAAATATCCAAGCCGTAATACGTCAAATCTTGCGCAATCAAAATTAATTCTTTTACGCCATTTTTGGCCAAACCTTCCGCTTCTTTTACCAATTTTTCAATAGTTTGAGAAACGTGTTTGCCTCGCATTAATGGAATGGCACAAAAACTACACGGCCTATCGCAACCTTCAGCAATTTTTAGATAAGCATAATTTTTTGGAGTGGTTGTCAAACGTTCTCCTAATAGTTCGTGTTTATAATCAGCTCCCAATGCTTTTAGCAAAGCTGGCAATTCTGTTGTGCCAAAAAACTGATCTACATTTGGTATTTCTTTTTCTAAATCGGGTCTGTAACGTTCAGATAAACAACCAGTAACAAATACTTTGTCAACCAAACCGCGTTCTTTTTTGTCTGCATATTCAAGAATCATATTCACGGATTCTGCCTTGGCATTATCAATAAATCCACACGTATTGATGACTACAATATTTCCCTCTTCCTCATGAACGACATCTTTTCCGCTCGCTTTTAATTGACCCATAAGGACTTCACTATCATATACATTTTTTGAACACCCAAGGGTGATCACATTGATTTTATTTTTTTTTAAGGACTTGGTTCTCATAGATTTATAATCCCGATAATTTAGGAAGTTGGCAAAATTACGATTTTTATCTTTAGGAGCATAAATCTTTGTTTTTTAAAGAAGTTTTGTCCCGCTGTCCGAAGTATCTTTTGTGTCGAACACCGACAAAAAAGGATACTTTCTACCATCGGGGCTATTTTATGACCTTTTGTATTTCAGTAAATGTTTTCCATAGAAAAAACCACTTTAAATCAAAAGTCAAAGTGGTTTTTTTCAATAATTATGATTTAGTTTTACCTCATCTCCTTTTAGAGAGTCTAGGAGAGAATTACATTTCAAATAACAAAGTCATTGTGAAATTATTGTTGGTAGTTTTAATTTTGGCACCATCAGTAAATCCTTGATTAAAGAAAGGATGTTGAGAATCTCTTTGGGAGTTTGTATAGGCTAAATCTATTTTGAACATTCCAAGATTATATCCTAAACCTCCAGAAAAAGAGTTCAAATCGCCAATGGTTCTTCCATTTTTATAAGGACTTTCTTCGAAACGATAACCACCTCTAAAACTCCATTCTTTAATTTTGTATTCAGCACCAAGTCTCAATTCGCCTGAAGCTTTAAGAATTTTGCCCATTTCGGCATTCAAATCTCTAAAATAAGGGTCATTTTCTGGCTCGAATTGTGTATCTCCATAATCTTTATGAGAGTAATCGATACTTATAAGACCGGTTTTTCCGAAAACATAAGCAAAACTATATGTAAATTTTTGTGGGGTATTTAACTCATAAGGAGCATAATAATTTATAATTTGGGGATCGACTACTGCTGTTTTTTCATCAACAATATTAGCCCTAACGGAAGTTAGATTTTGAGAAAACTCATCATTTAGATCGTACCAGATAGGGGAGTCATAAGCAAATCCTAAACGAATTTCTTTAGTAACTTTTGCAATGGATCCAATTTGAAATGAAAATCCTGTGCCGTAAGTATATAAGTTGTTGTTAAAACGTAAATTAGTTACTGTATAATCGGTACCCAAATTATTTCTGTTAGATTCATAAAAACTTGAGGAGCGTGCAAAATCAGTAAAATGGGAATTCAAATTCAATCCGATGTATAATTTATCTTTATAAGAAGTGGCGGCATTAAATGATAATTTGCCGTTATATCCAGTAGAATAGTTATAATTTTCTTGGTAATAATTTCCTCCTGGGGTTACATTAGAAATATATAAAGTATTGTTATCATCAAGATTGTTTACTGGGTTGATAATATATCCCTCATAACCTAAATAGGCTTGTTGGGCTCCATTGTCCAATTCTGAATAATTTGAGTTTCTTATTAAACCCAAAGGCACACCATTGGCATAGCTAATAAAATATTTGTCTACTGATACTGAATTTATTGGATTTATTCCTGCTGAAAATACTGAATCATCAAAGTTGTCTGTATTGTCATAATTTATTGCAAATGAAAACTTTGTCCAATTACTACTAGTGTTTCTATTTTTAAAAACAAAAACTCCACCTGTTTGATTTAATTCAAAATTACTTTCAGATTCTGAAGTAGATGTTCCAAAATAATTGGAATTATTATCAGTGTTATAGCTGTTAAATGTTAAACTGAGCTGATTGTTGGAGAAAATGGCAGATCCTGCTGGGTTAACATTTAGAGAAGATAAATCGCCCCCAAGAGCTCCAAAAGCTCCTCCCATAGCTCTAAAACGAGCTGTTCCATTCAAATTATCTTGTGCATATCGAACTGCATCTTGTATTTCTTGTGACTGAGCTACATTTATAGAGAAGCCAATACAGATTAGGTATAAGAGTTTTTTCATCTTTTTTCAATTAAGTTTATTTTTATATGAGAAAAACAGTTTATCTTCTTCCGCCTCCACCTCCGCTATAACCTCCACCACCAGATGATCTACCGCCTCCACTGTATCCACCGCTATTGTAATTTCCCCCAGATGATCTTGAGTTATTACTATTGTAATTGTTTGAATTAGTGGAGTTGTAAGTTCTGGTATTCGAATAGTTTTGGCTTCTTGAGCCATTAGTATATGTGTTTGTATTCGATCTTGTTCTTGAGGTATTATTTTGGGAATAATCTCCAGTCATAAACGATGAATTAGTTCTTGTTCCGCTAGTTGTTGCACTTCGTCTTGAATTTGAATAGTTCGATGTTCCATTGGAGTACGTTTGGTTTTGTGAATATCTATTTCCATTTACCCCATAAGCATAAGATGAACCTCTTCTGCTAGAATTATATGAATAATTATTATTGTATCCATATACTGGATAACCCCAACCATATCCTGGATATCCCCATCCATAATAAGGGTAGCCCCAACCATACCCAGGATATCCCCAACCGTAACCATAATATGGGTAGCCCCAACCAAAACCATAATAAGGATAACCCCAACCAAAACCCATACCGAATGACATATTCCAAGGGTCAGTATATACATTTACGACATTTGTTTCTGTATAGCCTTGATTTGGAATTATTATTGTGTCGTTTGAAACCTTGATTTCATCTTGTAATGAACTGAAATAATTTTTATACTGTGTGCTAGAAACATTTGGAGTCTCTTTTGCTGTATTTCCATAAATTCCATCACTATCATAATAAGAGCTATTTTGATAAGAACCGCAAGATGTTACCAAAACACCTAAAAACCCAAAAAGTGAATAAAGTGTTGTTTTTTGTGAGTAAAAAATATTTGTTTTCATATCGATAGGATTTTTATTGTTGCACATTACAAAAATACTTAGTTTTGCTGAACAATTTAGTTAAAATTATCAAAACAAAATTTATGCCAAACTATAAAATATGAGCAAGAACCTAACAACGAGAGAAGAAGATTATTCAAAATGGTATAATGAGTTAGTGGTGAAAGCCGATTTAGCCGAAAATTCTGGAGTAAGAGGATGTATGGTTATCAAGCCCTACGGATATGCAATATGGGAAAAAATGCAAGCAGAATTAGATAGAATGTTTAAAGAAACTGGCCATCAAAACGCCTATTTTCCTTTGTTTGTTCCCAAAAGTATGTTTGAAGCGGAGGAAAAAAATGCCGAAGGTTTTGCCAAAGAATGTGCAATAGTGACTCATTATAGATTAAAGAATGACCCAGATATTCCAGGTAAATTAATAGTAGATCCTAATGCAAAATTAGAAGAAGAACTGATTGTTCGTCCAACGAGTGAAGCTATTATTTGGTCCACTTACAAAGGATGGGTTCAATCCTACAGAGATTTACCTTTGTTAATCAATCAATGGGCCAATGTTGTACGATGGGAAATGAGAACGCGTTTGTTTCTAAGAACTGCCGAATTTTTATGGCAAGAAGGACATACAGCTCATGCTACAAAAGCAGAAGCTCTTGAAGAATCTGAAAAAATGATGAATGTATACGCTGATTTTGCTGAAAATTTTATGGCAATTCCAGTAATAAAGGGTTTGAAAACTGAAACAGAGCGATTTGCAGGAGCTGAGGAAACATATTGTATCGAAGCTTTAATGCAAGATGGGAAAGCATTACAAGCTGGGACTTCCCATTTTTTAGGACAAAATTTTGCTAAAGCCTTTGATGTAAAATTTGCCAATCCTGAAGGGAAACAAGAACATGTTTGGGGAACTTCTTGGGGAGTTTCTACCCGATTGATGGGAGCACTAGTGATGACACATTCTGATGATAAAGGTTTGGTTTTGCCACCAAATTTAGCACCAATTCAAGTGGTGATTGTTCCAATATATAAGAATGATGAACAATTAGAAGAAATTTCATCGGTAGTAAAAGAATTGTCTTCTGAGTTGAGAAAACTTAATGTTTCTGTTAAATATGACGACAGAACAACTCAAAAACCCGGTTTTAAGTTTGCAGAATGGGAATTAAAAGGAGTGCCTGTTCGAATTGCTGTTGGTCCAAAAGACATAGAAAACAGAACTTTCGAAGTAGCTAGACGAGATATTTTAACTAAAGAGATAGTTTCTAAAGATAGAATTACCACTTACATCAAAAATCTTTTAGAACAAATCCAAGTTGATTTATTCCAAAAAGCATTTGATTATCGTGAAGCACACATAACCGAAGTATATAGTTTTGAGGAGTTTAAAGATGTTCTAGAACGAAAAGGCGGTTTTATTTCTGCTCATTGGGATGGAACAGCAGCTACTGAAGAAGAAATAAAAAATTTAACAAAAGCCACAATTAGATGCATTCCTTTGAATAGGGTAGAAGAAACTGGAAGCTGCATTCTTTCGGGGAGGCCATCTATTGGAAGAGTGTTGTTTGCAAAGGCATATTAAAAAACACAAAAAAAATCTGTAAGCTATTGTGCAAATAAAAAATAGTTGTACTTTTGCATCCGCATTACAGAATAATGGTCCCTTCGTCTATCGGTTAGGACGCCAGGTTTTCATCCTGGTAAGGGGGGTTCGATTCCCCCAGGGACTACAATTAGTTGTGAATAAGTTTTATAAAATAAAGATTAGTGTCTCTGGTTTTTATTTTATTAGTTAAAACCAAAGTGATTGATAAACAATTGTGGGAGGTTTTTCTTTCTTAACTGATAGTTTATAACAATTAAATAAATAAGAGAAAAAATGGCAAATCACAAGTCAGCTTTAAAAAGAATTAGAAGTAACGAAAAAAAAAGAGTATTAAATAGATACCAACATAAAACCACTCGTAATGCAATAAAAGCATTAAGATTAACTACGGATAAAGAAGATGCAGTATCTAAATTATCAACAGTAATTTCTATGATTGATAAATTAGCTAAAAAAAATATCATTCATGATAACAAAGCATCCAATTTAAAATCAAAATTAACGAAACACGTTGCAAAATTGTAGTTTTTACACTTTTGTTAAAAAAGATATAAGCCTCGCAATATTGTGGGGCTTTTTTATGAATTTCAATTAATTTTATCTTTTAAATATTCTAACATTTCTTTAGTAATTGGTTTTGATAAAAAATCAATTACCATCGGATATTTTTTTGATTTTTTTAAATCCTCTGGATCTATTGTCGAGGAAAGAATAATGACTTTTATTTGATGAAAAACGGAATACTTTAAGGTATTGAAATGGTCTAAAAACTCCCAGCCATCAATTATAGGCATATTTAGGTCTAAAAAGATTAAAGGTGGCTTGATAGAGTAATTGTTAGCCAAGAGGAGAGCATCGAAATATTTTAGGGCTTCTTCTCCATTTTTGGCAATATCTATTTTATTAGAAAACGAGCATTTAGTAATTACCTTTTTGCATAGCATTAAGGTTATAGGGTCATCGTCAACGCATAAAATTGTGTCTAACATTTTTATTTGTTTTTAAAGGTTAATGTAAATGTAGTTCCCTGGTTTACATTACTTTCTATACTAATGGTTCCTCCCATAGTTTCAACTTGTGATTTGACAAGATATAAACCAAGTCCTTTGCTGTCAGGATAATCATGAAATCTTTGATAAAGACCAAAAACTTTATCTTTATTTTTTTCTAAATCAATTCCAATTCCATTGTCTTCGAATATTAACACCACACTATCTTCGAGTTGATGTGCTTCAATATTTATTATTAAGTTTCTAGTTTTTGATTTGTATTTTATGGAATTAGTAAGTAAATTTAATAATATACTTTCTATATATGATTTATTAGTATTTAAAAATGAAACCTCGGCAAAATTAAAATTTATTATGGGTTTGTGCAACCCAATTATAAAATCCAATTGTTTGAATACATCCTCAAAAACATCTTTAAGCATAAGATATTCCTTATCGATTGAGGGATTGTCTTTAATTATAATTACTCTTACCAAATCATTGATGGTGTCATTTAATAGGTGTGTTGATTTGTTAAAACCATCTATTATTTCTTTAAGTTCTTGATTTTCAATAGGAATATCTTCAATTAAGTTCAGTAGTCCAGTCAAGTTGGATAATGGTGCTCTTAGATTGTGTGAAGTGATATACGAAAATTGTTGTAAATCTTTATTGTTTTGAGTTAACTCTTTGATAAGTTGTTCTTTTTCGGCTTCTTGTTTTTTATCTTCAGTGATGTCCCTTTGTATAGAAACCCAATGCGACAGTTCACCCTCCGAGTCATAAACGGGTAGCATGTTGTAGCTTACCCAATAAGTGTCTTTGTTTTTTTTATAACTTAGGATTTCAACTTGGCATTCTTCTTTATTTTTTATGGCATTAACAAGTTTTTCATGTTTTTCAATACTAGAGTTGGGACCTAAAAAAATTTCAGGTGATTTTCCAATGATTTCATCTGAATTGTAACCCGAAATTTTAGAAAATGCTGGGTTTACATATACAATATTTGGAATTTTACCTTCGTTCAAGTCGGCTTCGGTAATAATTACTGAATCTTTAGTGTGTGTAATTACAGTTTCTACTAGTTTAAGTCTTAGTTCTTCTTTCTTTTGTTTGGTAATATCTTGAATTGCTCCAATCATTCTTACAGATTTTCCGCTATCATCTTTCAAAATAAAACCTCTATCTAACACATATTTATATGTGCCATCCGAACATTTAAAACGATATTGATCTTGCCATTTCTCGGTTTTTTGTTCAATGAAAGAGTATAATCTAATTGACATTTTGATAGTGTCCTCAGGATGAATATTGTCGAACCACCATTTCGAACTTTTACCAACTTCTTCTTGTTTGTAACCAAAAACAGCTTCAATTCCCTTGTTCCAAGTCATGGAGTCTTCCTCTAATTTCCAATCCCAAATTGTATCACTTGTTGCTTTTGATACTATATTATATCTTTCATTTGACTCTTTTATTTCATTATTTGTATTTTTTAATTTTTTGTAAATTTCAGAATTTTTGATGTTATTTTTATACAAAACATATTTAAGTAAAATTCCTGAAACCAATATAAAAAGTATATTGTTTATAAGACTAATTGAAAGGTGGTTTGAAAGATTAAGTAGTAAAAAAACTTCACGATAGACAATTGCCAAAAATATGGATGCTAGAATATATATTAGGATTATTTGGTTGGTGTTGTTTTTCATTATTCAAATATAATAATTATAAGTTATTATTAATATACATTCAAAATTTATTTTAAAAGCTTAGCTTTTTAGCTAATGGAGTTAACAAATTGCAAACTTTGTGATAAAGATTTTTTATTTGAAATTGCCATTAACAACAAGTTTGCTTAAGCAAATGAAATTCGCTGAACACCTATAAAAAATAGTAACAAAGTGAAGCAAAAACCAATAAGTATAAAGCGACCCGAGACAGAGTCGAACTGGCGAAGCATACCATATATGACCGCTGAAAAATTAAAATTCACATATATAAAAATAAAGTGTACCTTTGCAACCTTAAAAAAAATTAGATGGAATCTATTAGAAACATTGCAATTATTGCCCACGTCGATCACGGTAAAACCACTTTGGTTGACAAAATTATGTATCATTGTCATTTATTTCGTGACAACGAAAATACAGGTGACTTAATTCTTGACAACAATGACTTGGAGCGTGAAAGAGGTATAACTATCACTTCTAAAAATGTTTCTGTGTTATATAAAGGAACAAAAATCAACATTATTGATACTCCTGGTCACGCCGATTTTGGTGGAGAGGTAGAACGTGTATTGAATATGGCCGATGGCGTTTGTCTATTGGTAGATGCTTTTGAAGGGCCAATGCCACAAACTCGTTTTGTATTGCAAAAAGCTCTTGACCTTGGTTTGAAACCTTGCGTTGTTATCAACAAAGTAGATAAAGAAAACTGTACTCCTGAAGAAGTTCACGAAAAAGTATTCGATTTAATGTTCGAATTAGGTGCAGAAGAGTGGCAATTGGATTTTCCGACAGTTTATGGTTCTGCCAAAAATAACTGGATGTCTAATGACTTTAATGTTATCACAGATAGTATAGAGCCATTGTTGGATATGGTTATAACAAATGTACCGGCCCCTAAAGTAACTGAAGGAACTCCTCAAATGTTGATTACCTCACTAGATTTCTCCGCTTTTACAGGTCGTATCGCCATTGGTCGTCTTGAAAGAGGTGTTTTAAAAGAAGGAATGCCAATATCTTTGGTAAAAAGAGATGGAGCAATTACTAAATCAAGAATAAAAGAATTACATACTTTTGAAGGGCTTGGTCGTAAAAAAGTACAAGAAGTGATAGCTGGAGATATTTGTGCAATAATTGGTGTAGAAGGTTTTGAAATTGGGGATACCATTGCTTGTTTTGATAATCCTGAGGCTTTACAAACTATTGCTATCGATGAGCCTACAATGAGTATGTTGTTTACAATTAACGATTCTCCTTTCTTTGGTAAAGAAGGTAAATTTGTAACTTCTCGTCATATTAGAGAGCGTTTGACAAAAGAATTGGAAAAAAATTTGGCAATGAAATTGGGTGAAACAGATTCTGCTGATAAATTTATGGTTTTTGGTCGTGGAGTATTACACTTGTCAGTTCTTATTGAAACAATGAGAAGAGAAGGGTATGAATTACAAATCGGTCAGCCACAGGTTATTATCAAAGAAATAGATGGTAAGAAATGTGAACCTATTGAAGAATTGACAATTGATTTACCAGAAGCTCTTTCTGGAAGAGCGGTAGAATTTGTTACTGTTCGTAAAGGTGAAATGCTTTCTATGGAAACAAAAGGGGATCGTATGATTGTAAAATTTAATATTCCATCGCGTGGAATTATTGGATTACGTAATCAATTGCTTACTGCTACTGCAGGTGAAGCTATTATGGCACATCGTTTTATAGGATATGAGCCTTATAAAGGTGAAATTTCTGGACGTAACAAAGGATCATTGATTTCTATGGAAAAAGGAAAAGCTATTCCTTATTCTATCGATAAATTACAAGATCGTGGTAAATTCTTCGTTGAGCCAAATGCAGAAATCTATGAAGGTCAAGTGATTGGAGAAAACTCTCGTGGCGATGATATGTGTGTGAACGTAACGAAAGAGAAAAAACAATCAAACGTTCGATCTTCTGGAAATGATGAAAAAGCGAGGATTATTCCTCCCATTATTTTTTCATTAGAAGAAGCATTAGAATACATTCAAAAAGATGAATATGTTGAGGTAACTCCAAAATCGATTCGTTTGAGAAAAATCTATTTGACTGAAACAGATAGAAAAAGATTTAAAATCTAAAGAAATAAATCACAATATTTAAAATTCCAAATTCCAATTGTAGGAATTTGGATTTTTTTTTGTTTTTATTGGAATTTGGGATTTTGAAAGTTGGAATTTTAAATGTTTATCTTTTCAAACTAAAATGCCCTTTTGCTTCTCGACCGTCCTCAAGTTTTATGGTGTACCAATAATCGTCTCCTGGCATAGGATTACCATTAAAAGTGCCATCCCAACCTTGGCTTGTTGAAGGAACCCATTGCTTGAGGAGTTTTCCATACCGATCAAAAATATAGATTATAGAATTGCTGTAAAAAGTTGCATTTACACCTTTTACACTCCAATAATCATTGTACCCATCTCCGTTTGGTGTAAAGAATTTTGGAACGCCAACAACAGCTATCTTTCTTTTAACAATTCCACAGCCTTTTTTGTCATTTACATACACATCGTGTATTCCGGCAGTTACATTTGTAAAGATGTTCGAATCTTGAAAATATCCAGATGGTTCATCTAAGCTATACTCGTAATCGCCTTTACCGGATGCATATACTGTAACAGTATTTGTATCGGCCATATCATCAATATCGATGGAATCAATTTTTGCAAAATCTGAAGCCGTAACTTTTATGGTTCGAATTCTACTGCAACCTACACTATTTAGCACTTCAACAGTATATAATCCATCCTCGTTAACATTTAAAGTATAATCTGTTTTACCTACTAAAATAGTTCCATCTTTTGACCAAACATAGGTGTAATCGGCAGGAGATGTTCCATCTTGAATTCCCGCATCGAGTTGTACATAGAATATTGGATCGTTTTGGCAAACTAATTTATCATCGTTTCCATTGGTATTCAAATTGATTTTCGGTAGTGGTTTTACTATAAAAGGGATGTCAATAGATTTTGAAGGACAGGAAGTGTTTGTTATTGTGCTTGTAACAACTGCTTTAATTGTTCTTGATTTGGTTTCGAATGTGTTAGGAAATGGACTAATAATTGGATTTCCAAGAATATCTAACAAAGGATTTCCAAGTTCATCAAAATAGGTAATTGCAACATTTGTTTGAGTTCCTTTTATATCATTTTCTAAATTTGGAGTTGTAAATTTGAAAATTCCATTTTGTACCAAAGGGTCTTTTTCATCATCGCATTCAATTCTTGTATCTGTGAAAGGAAGCGAAGCTATTGGTAGCTTATCGACAATAAATTGAATGGTCTTTTCATCGAAACATTTTTGAGTTGTATTATTGGTAACAACTGCTTTTATGGTTTGCGATTTTGTAAAAAATATGTTGGGAAAAGGACTTTTTATCAAAACTCCGTAGGCATCTTTCAGCGGATTATTAGTGGCATCAAAATAGGTCACAGTTACAGGAAACGATTGATTTGTACCTTTTAAAATGATTTCTAAATTTGAGGTGTCGAAATTGAAAATATCATCCTGATTGTCATCACATTGTCTAAAAATTGGAACAGGATTTGCAAAGGGCAGTTTTTCAAGAGATAGTTTAATGTAGTCACCAAAACCAAACCCACAATCCGAAGTTAAATTGTTATTGACTCTTACCCAAATATTTTGAACATTAGGAATGTCGTTTCTAAAGTTAGCATATTCGGTTGGATTTATGGCTAAAGAATTACCATTAGTATCATTTTGAAGCAAACCATCTGCTTTGTTTCTATAATATTTAATGGTGTAATTTGATAAAGGTGGAGGTAGTTTGGATTCTATATCTTTAATGGCATCTCTTAAATCAAAAGCGGATATTCCATCTCTTTTGTTGATATTAGGATTGCCTGTTACTGTTCCATCTGCCGCTAAAGTATCGTCGCAAACCGCTGGTACTGTATAGCTATACGTTGGTGGAAATTGTGAAGCCGCTACAACAAGCGTTAATTTTGCAACACTAAAACAATTATTTTTATTTGTAACCCTAACCCAAACATCCATTGGAGAAGTGGTATTTGGAAAAGCAGTAAAATTGTTTATTAGCTGAGTTGCATCGGCTGTATTGGCTCCAGCTCGAGAATAGAAATAGCTAAAATTTTCATTAGCTGCATTGGCAGAAATGGAATTGTTTTTGATGGTCAAATTAAAAAGTGTTTTTAAATCTAAATCATCGTCACACTGTATAATCGTAATGTCATTTACAACTGGCAAAACGTAAACAATCAAGGTAGTTTCCGCCGAAATAAGACCACAAGAATTTCCTGTTTTACTCAATTGTACTCGATATTTGTAGCCGTTCATGGCATTGGTAACACTATTTATGGTTAATGTTTTTGTGGTAACATCTGCATAAGTTACATTGTTGTTAAGGTTTGTCCAATTCAAGCCATCAGTCGAAAGTTGCCATTGATAAGTGTTTCCGCCATTATCAACTATAGAAATTGTAGCTTTTTGTAATTCGCAAGTTGGAGCCACTGCGGGTTGTGTCGTGATTACAATAGGTGCAGCAATTAAATAATTGGGATTTGGAGTGGTGTAAGGAGCTCCAATTACCAAGCCTTTTGAGTCAGGTGCAATGGGCGAATTTCCAAATTTTCCATCGCTGTCAGGGTCTAAAAATCCTGCTTCTATAACATCGGAACATAAATCTTGATCACTGTCTAAGTCGCGATAATTTGATGTCCCATCGGTATCAAAATCATTTCCAGTTTCTACTGAATCTAGAATTCCGTCATTGTCACTGTCCAAATCCAAATAATCCATTACTCCATCCAAATCTGTGTCTATTGGAGAAAATCCTGTTTCAAAAGCATTGTCGAGACCGTTATTGTTAGTGTCGGAGTTTGAAATTGAAATAGTGGCATTTTCTTGTGCTTCAATTGTGTCAAGAATTCCATCGTTATCAGAATCAGTATCCAATTGGTCAGGAATTCCGTCTAAGTCTGAATCTTTTGGAATACAAATTGCAAAAAACTTAAAAGTTGATTTATTTGGAAGTGTATCAGAAAGGTTTTTATGGGTAAAACTAATTGAATTAACTAGATAAGTTGAAAATTTGAAAGTGCCAGTTCCTGCTGTTAAAGGAGTTGTACTATTCAATCGAAATCGTATTTCAAATGAAGAATACTCGGTTATTCCTGTTTCGTATATTCCATCGTAGTTGGTATCAATCAGTAATTGATTGTCAGGATTAAGAACAGTAATGGTTTTGTTGATATCGGAATTAATTACATATTCAGCATCAGTATTCATCAAATCAGAAATATTTGCAGTTGAAACATATTCAATTCCAACACTCATAGGTTGAGCAAATGTCATTTTATAGGTAATACTACTTGCTACAGAATTTGATTCAGTGTTTGCCTTTCCTGATGGGATTTCGGTGATAAAGCTGCCATCAATGCTTCCTGTAAATGTTCCTATTGGCAGTCCATTTCCAGTGGTTGAGGTAATTCCCGAAAAAGAATTTGAAAAAGAATTTTGGCTTATATTGCCTAAACTTGAATTAGAAATATCAATATTTAGATTTCCGTAGGATTCTGTGCAATTTAGGATTCCATCATTGTCATTATCTAAATCGATATTGTCACAAGCTTTATCATTGTCAAGATTGGTTGGGCATTCACTCACAGGAATTTTATCCGAAAAAACAAAGCCATTGCTTGGGCAACCTGGTATACCTCCTCGAACCTGATAATATCCGGGTCTAATTGGTCGATATTGGCTACTAGTTTCTCCAGGTATTTCAACATCATTCTCATACCATTGAAAAGTTTTGTAGGATGATAAAGTATTTATTTTTAATATAACATTGGGGATGCAGGAAGAGTTTGCTAATGTGATTTTATCAGAAACTAACTCTGGTTTTAAGTCAAAACCTGAATAATAACCACCAAAAGTAGCGGCAAAATTTGTTCCAAAATAGGATACATAAACCTGCTTAGTTGAATTAATAGCTACGTTTCCCGATAAACCACTGATGGAGTATCTTTCAAAACCAGGGTTTCCAACAATAGCAATTGGAGTTGAGGTAGTATTTATTCCATTGATTTTCAATACAGCCCCAACTTCTGTTACAATGTTGACATTTCCATCGAAAGTAATATTGCCAATAGATTGGATAAAAGGAATGTTATCAACTGTATTTGGAGTAGCACAATTTAAGGGTGGAACAAAAAACAAGTTTTGATTTGCTGGGGATGTATCCCCTCCAATACTTTGATAAGCAAACACATTTTCAGATGTTTTTACATATAAATTTCCATTGATAAATTGATTTCCATCTATAACGATATAATCACCAGGATTGACTAAAGTTGTAAATGGAGTAGTGTTGCCATTCAAATAAATAATTGTATTTGGTATTTGTGCAATCAATAAAACTATTTCTAAATTGCTGGTTCCCACACCTTTTACAAAAATGTATTCTTTTCCTGTTTTTTCAAAAGAAACAATTTGGTCAAAACCTACATCTCTTCCTATGGCGCTACTGATATTGCTCCCTCCAAAAGAACCAGAATTAACAACCACTGATTTGTCCGATTCGACCAAAGCTCCAATCATTTTTGAGCAGTTAGAAGGTGTATTATCAGCGGCATAATTTTCTAGAGCTATTACATAGCTTTCGTTTTTATTTAAAGTTATTTCTATTGGAATTGTATATGTCGTTCCATCTGTGAATAGTGTCCCAACTGGAAAATTAGAAAGTGTTACTTTAGTATTGTTTTCAGTAGCTAGAATTGAAGCAAAATTCAGTAATGAAGCATCAATATTTGGGTTAAGCATTCCGCCTAAACGAAAAGATTTACCAAGGGCACTATTTCCTTTGGATACAAGACCACCTGCATGATTATATCCTCCATTAGAATTGTTATAAACAGAATTAACCCTTACACTTACATATACAAGATCTTCAGCTTCTATAGTATAACCTTTATTACTAATTTTTCCTATTGTCGTTTTTGGAGTAAACAATGGACTATTAATATCCGAACCAATAGTATAAACATAGGGAGTAGTATTACTCACTACTCCCGAAATTGTAGTTCCCCCATTTTGAATTATTTTAAAAGGGACATTATTTTTATTTGGTGTAGAAATATATAAATAATGGTCATTGACCATAACTGGAGACGCTGCTGTTAATGGTGGGATATAATGAGTTTTACTAAACTGTGCGAAACAACTAATAGATATAAAAAAGAAAAGAAATATTTTTTTCATTATTCAAATATAGCGGAGCTGATTTTAGTCAGCAAAATCATAAAAAAGTTGAATTAAATTTTCTAAAAAAAATCTCCTAATGTTTAAAAGTATACATTTACAATGGCTTGCTAAATATATGAAATAACTCTTAGATTTTCAATAAATTATTTTTTTAATGAAAAATGGCCTTTTATTATTTTTCCGTCCCCAAAGTTGAGATGAAACCAATAATCGTTAGTGGGCAATTCGCTTCCATTATATTTACCGTTCCAACTAGTGTTTATATTATTACTTTCAAAAAGTATTTTGCCATAACGATCATAAATAGCTACGGTCGCTCGAGGAAATAAATTAAGATTTTTTATTTTCCAAAAATCATTATAACCATCACCATTTGGTGTGAAAAATCTAGGATAATCTAGCACGTAAACGGTATAAGGTGCAGATAAACCGCAACCATTTTTGTCCCGAGCACTAGCAAAGTAAGTTCCTGGCGCTATTCCTGTAAACAAAGGATTTTCTTGAAAAACTGTTCCATCAAGAGAAAATTCATAGTTCCCTATCCCAGAATATTCTATTAGAATTGAGTTTTCATTACCAGCAAAATCATTTACAATAGCATTATTTATAGTTGCAATTCCAGAGCTTGTAACTGTAAATTTTTTTGTAGCCCTGCAACCATCAGTATTTGTAACTGTAACCGAATAATTTCCGACATCTTTAATAGAGGTGCTATTTGTTGTGGCTCCTGTATTCCATAAATAACTCGAATAACCAGTAGCAACAATCAATTCGGTGGTTGAACCAGAGCAAATATTTGCAGTTTCATCTTCAAAATCTGGTGGTGTAAATTTAATAACTTCAAGTGTAATAGGAATAATTCCATAACAATCTGTACCGTTTAGGATTCTAGCTTGAATAATTTGTTGGTTAGCAGTAGTGTTTTTGAAAATATTGGGCAACGGATTTTTTTGTGAAACTGCATCAGTAGTATTAAGATAGTATTCTACAATCATTCCAGCTGGTAAAGTACTCAATATTTGTGGACTAACTTGAGTATTTAAATCAAATTGATATAATCCATCTTGAACAGCATCTTCATCACAGGTTGTAATGGGACTTTGAGGAGAAATTGAGTTGTTAGCAATTTTTAAAATTAATTGAGCATAATTGGTACAGCCAAATGTATTGGTAACTCTTGCAAAAAGTGTTGGAACTGATAGTTTATTTGTATAGTTTGTAGGAGACAGAATTGGGTTTATTTTTCCTTTTGCGTCAGCTAAAGATTCATAATATACCACTGGACTTAGGCTAGCATTATTGTTCTTTATGATATTGTCTGCTTTTGTAATGTCGAAAATAGTAATTCCATCATTAGTATCGTCACATTGAACAATTGTAGTGTTTGAAAGTACTATCTCAGGAGTATATTCAATTCGTATTTCATCGGTTGCCATACACGTTGCTGGAGAAAAAATAACTTCAACTTTGTAAGTTCCAGTATTTGTAACGTTAAGACTAGGTTTTGTTTCTCCAATAATTTCAATATTGTCTTTAAACCATTTGTAGCTGTAAGTATTTGGTAATTGAGTATCAATGGTAAATATTTCGCCAAAACAAATGGGGTTATTTGCTGCCAATCGGTCTGACCCAATATCAATTTTCGGAGCAAAACTTCCTGCTTTAAGAAAAACTGCTGAATCATAATATTGATTTTTATCATCGGCAATTACTAATTTAATATGATATGAAGTTCCAGCAACAACATCAGATTGAGCAGTCATAGCAATTGTTTGTCCAGCATAGTTTATCGGACTTGAAAACGTATTGTTTCCATTGTAATAATTTACATTTACTGCAGGGCAAGTACCTAGTGGAGTTGCTGGATGAATGTTGATAGACGAAACAGTAGTTGTAGTTCCGGGAATTAATGCTAAATTTTTATAGGATGATCCAGGACTATTTTCTTTTATTAAAAATGCAAATCCATCAGAATACTGACAAGGGCTTTCATCATTATATTCATTCGATGCAAATAGGTAATCAAAACTCAAAAAATTGGTAAGGGCTACAAAATCGAATTCTAAAACAGTCGCATTTGTTGAAGCAATACCGATAGCTTGATTTAAATCGAAATCACCAGACCAAGAAGTATCATTTCCGTCACCTCTATCAAAAATAAAGGGTCCTTTTGAATTTTTAGCACTCCAAGTACTTAAGATAACCCCTTCAGTAAAAGGGAAACTACCTCCACCATTTGTAAAATAACCATAACTATTTTGACCTGATGGGAAAGTATCACCCGATGCTTGAGAATTAAAAACTGTTGCACAAGTACTATTTATTAGTACATTTTCAACCAATTGTTGTGCAGTATAGGAATCGTTTATAGTAATATTCTGAGCAGATACAATTAAAGTATTGCAGTAAATTAAACAAAAAAATAGAATTGTTTGTCTCCATTTCATAGTATTACAAAGATACTACAAAACTATATTTTTTAAACTATCGAAATAGGTCATAAAAAATGGTCTTAAATCAATTATTTTCTAAATCTAAAGGTTATCTATTTATAGATTCTTGAATTAGCAATTGATAATAATGTAAATTTGTATCAAATTTTTTCAAAATGGGAGAGGAGCAATTAATGGTTTTCAAAAAGCCATCTTATCCAATAAATAATTTATTTTTAGATTATTTAGAACGATATGATAGAGTATCAAAAGTTTCAATTTATTACAATGATTTATTGCGTTTTTCTGGAGCTATAAATGTGTATGATAAAAACAATGTTGACACACTATGGATTCGGGTGTATTATAGTGAATTTGAAAGTGCTGAAATTGATTTGAATTTAAAAAAAATTTATTCGTATCTGCATTCAGATGGGAATACAGATATCATAAAGTTTTTGAATGTTGATGCTATTGACTATTGTACTTTTGGAAACTCAAAACCCTTTCGGATTAAAGTAAGAAATATTCTTAATGACAATTACACCTATTTTTATATTAAAAATGCCGATGCATCTAGGGTTTATGGTTTAGAATTAGAACATATTCTTTCTCCGGATAAAATTCATTTTTTAGTATATAAGGATACCTTAATAGAAGAGCATATTATGGGAATCCCCGGAGATGTATTTATGGAAACCCTTTTAATAAATTGCTCTGAAGTCGAAAAATCTCAAATTGCAAAGGAGTTTGTTAAGTTTAATGAGCGTTGTATGATTAGGCTCCTTGGGGATATGAGAGCTTACAATTATGTAATTGTTCCTATTCATGATTTTGATCAAGTGGTTTATAAAATTCGTCCTATAGATTTTGATCAACAATGTTATGAAGGCAATTTGAAAGTGTATAGACCACAATTTTTTAAAGAAAATTATCCAATGGTAAAATTGGTTAAAGATAAATTGGAAAATAGCTCAATCGAACAGTATAAAAATGAAGAACGTGCAGCATTGGCCAAAAGAATTTATTCTGCCGAATCCAGAATAAAAAAATTATTACAAATTATGGGAAATGATAGCATTGCACCCGATTCTCACGTAGAACAATTAAAATTAGAACTGTATCGATTGACTCACGACATCAATTTTAAAAGGGCAAAATCTATGGGTAATGTTCTCAACTCTGCTTTTGATTTTATTACAAGAAATTATAAAAATATATTTGTTATCAAATAAGCGATAGTTCAATACGCAAAAATAATTTTTTTAAAATTCTAAAAATAGATTTCAATTTCTGAAATTCGAACCTTTCGTTTTTTTATTATACACTCTTTAATTAAATGCAGACTTTTTATTAGTAGAAGTATAAGCATAAGCGTCTTTTTTGTTCTATAAGTAATGAATATTCAGTCAAACTAATTTCTTTTTTTTATAGAGTCTGTTCAATATTTCATTGATATCTTTCAATTCTGGAGTTAGAAATATTTTATGCCCTTGTAGGTCATTAGTCAATTCAAGACCACAGATAGAACATTTATACTCTCTAAAATGGCTGGTAACATTTTTGGTTGTGATTATTTTATGCCCCAAAACGGAGCAAAGAATTTTATTAGATAAATGAAATTCTTTTAGGCTAATAGTGTTCATATCGACTAAGTGTTGGTTGGAATAGTAAATTTATAATATGAACGATTAAATGCCAATTAAAATCGATTAATAGCATTTATTTTTAAATTATATAAATATAAGATTACAAATTATGTATTTTGTTGTTAATAATATATTTTTCTTAAAAAAAACTACCTTCAAAAACAAATAGGTATTGAAGGTAGTTTTATGTATTAATCTATGAAAATCTATTCCTATGATTTTTATATTTAAAA
>JACCDH010769837.1_pt1 | contig 21569 bp, 22 predicted proteins | sample 7442481 | NCBI WGS metagenome assembly JACCDH01 (sample SAMN15323433, study PRJNA562643) | freshwater metagenome | isolation source: river surface water | place: USA:Blue River Watershed | collected 2017-08-15
ATAAGACCTGGCAGTGGGCGGGAACATTCCGCAAGACCAATAAAAACATCGGTGTGGACTCGACACAGGTGGCGGTGAAGTTACGCAACTTGCTGGACAATACAAAATATCAAATCGAGAATCATGTTTTTGATGCCGATGAGACGGCAGTGAGGTTTCACCATCAATTGGTGTGGATCCATGCCTTCCCGAATGGCAACGGACGCCATGCACGTTTGATGGCAGATTTGTTGGCAATGCGTCTTGATCGTCCCCGACTGACGTGGGGCGGCGGCGAAGCATCCATCACCACGGTGGGGGAACTTCGCGATCAATACCTTGCCGCCTTACGTGCAGCAGACCAGGGGCAGTTCGGCGATTTGATTGCGTTTGCCCGCAGCTGAACAAAGAGAGAGGGGAAGCCGTGACAACTGTGACGCGCACAAAGTTAGTCTGTGCATGTGGCCATGAAGGAATGATCGTGATGCGTGAAAACGATGCTCCGTTTTCACGGCAGTATGAAAGCTATTCTCTTGAAGGGCTGAGTGGAGATAGTTTTTCTGTCCAGGATCGATTTGCCAAATGGGATGAAGTTTTCCGGGAAATGAAACCAGCCTGTCCGCAATGCGGAAGCGGTCTGACAGAAAACAACATCAATCGTTGAGTTGTATTGAATCAGCACCAGAAAACGAAACGCCACCCGGAGGTGGCGTCTGACTGAGTTCGAGGCTGTCAAACTAGTTGTATCAGTGCAGTAGGCTGCGGCATAGGTTGTGGCCGGTTTTCGTTTAGACCGCTTGATGAATCGTCATCCAATTCTGCCTGGCGAATTTCTTGAGTTTGGCGCTCGCACCAGGCCCTCAGTTGATTGGGGTCGAAGCGAACTACCTTGCCGACGTAAAGGTGTGGAATTCCGAAGGCCTTGCGAGTTTGAGGGTGCGTGAAGTAATACATCGGAAACCCGGTAACGTTTGCAGCCTCCCGCGATGAGTAAAGTCGCACCGGGGGATGAAGATCTGGAGGGGTGGATGCCTTGTCAGATGTCGATTCGTAGAGGGCATTGTTTTCGAAATAAATTACCTCATCAATTGGGTAAACAACCCGTTTAGACAGCTTCCAATATTTGGGGCCTCGACCTTCACATCGCCAGCGCTGTAGAGTCTTTGGGCTGAGTCCCCATCGGTAGCTCAGCTCAGTTTCATTCATGGTCATTTTTTCGGGCATGATTGTTGTTTCCATCAGGATTCTCCAGAAGTTGTAGGGATGACCATTCATGCGTACTTTCCGCTGAAGTCCAAGTGGAAAATTGCTAAGTCGCGGATTTCTGACACTGGAAAAGCAAGTTCCAAATCCTTAAAAAAACGGCGGTCGTGGTGACTGATATGGACTCAAGTGATGGGATTGATGAATGTTTAATTTGATTGTTTTGGGAGGCGGTTGGGAGCCACATCGTGATACGGTAGGCAGTGGCCGTGTACTTGAATACACCGATGCTGCGATTGCCCAGCGCTTCATGCCGAACAGGGTCTTAGACATCAATGCAGTATCAAAACTGCCGACATTGTTTATGTCCGAAACTCAGGGCGCAGGTAACCAGGTTGCGCACATCGGAACCATCACTCAGCTCAAACTTTTAGGTACGGAATTTCAGATCGAATATGCAGTCGATCCGGCCATTCGTCCAATCCCGAATTCATCGCTGTTGCGGATGGCCAGGGAGCTGGGGATCGAAGAATTTGAGTTCACTCGAACACACTGGGCAATAAAGGATGTAGATCTTTACAAGGTATTGTTGCGGAATCTGTACAGCGATCTGCCTATGCCAAAAGTGTTTCAATTGAGCCCAGAGCCAGCAAATAATCGCCTAGTGTCTGCCATGATGCCTTTTAGCGCGGGTTTCGACGGTGTTTATGCCGCATTGGGAGTAGCAGCTGAGGCGGTTGGGAAAAAGTGCAAAAGAGCCGATGACATTTGGAACCACGATGCGATCATTCAAGACGTGGTTTCACTGATCTGCAACTCAAGCGTGGTCATTTGCGATTTGAGCGGGAAGAATGCGAACGTGTTCTACGAGGCAGGAATTGCACACTCACTAGGCAAGGATGTCATTTTGATTACCCAGTCCGCTGATGATGTGCCGTTTGATCTCCGCCATCTGCGCTACATCCAGTACCTCAACAACGGCGAAGGGCTTCGGCAACTATCTGAAAAAGTGAAGGCGCGTCTTGAGGCGCTTGATGAACGCAACTGAATTAGCGCGCCAGCTCATATCCGAACTGAATCAAAAGTGGTGGAACTCCGGAAACTTAGACTTTTAATGCAGGTGTCCAGACGGGCTACGACAGCGCCCACTATCGTGTGGAATGAACGTTTGCAGTAGTGCTTTACTCCACCACCAAAATCAAGCGCCCAACTGTTCTCAGTTGGGCGTTTTCGTTTTGGCGACCCCCAGACTGTGCGGGGCCCGGCGCAACTCTACGTGTGCCATACCCCTCCAGCATCCGAGGCGGTAATGCCCCCCAAATCTCATACTCCGCTCTCTCTTCTCAGAAAACTTCTGCGAACACTGACGATTTGGCACACGCAAAACGCCTTTCATGGCAATAGCTTATGCGTGTGTCGGATACGAAGGTTTTGCATTTGGCGTGGAGAGGCAAACCATGAGGTTTGTGTGTTGTCGCACACAACGGTTTGAGAAAACGCTTCAGAAAGTAGTCATCCAGTAGCACACGGCATTGCGTACAGCCCCTGCCGTTTTTGGGTGTTCACCAACTTTCGGTATGCGATCAGAGGAAGGTCGGCTCCCGGTTTTCCTTTGTCACGGGACTTCACCTTAAATACGTCGATTGGTTTGTCGCTGCTCAATTGCGCGCGCTCCATGATTCGCTCGGCTCGCATCGGCTCACCCTTGAACGACCAAAGCGACTCGAACACGGAGGCCTGTGCCTCGGTGAGGTTGATGTGGCCATGCTCTGGTAACAGCACCGAGCGGAAGTCGTCGGTAAAGGGGCCGTAAACCGGTTTAGCGGGCTCACGTTGCGTTTCTGTGGAGCGCTGGCTCTGTGGGGCGATAAAGGAAATGCCGTCGCCGTAAAAGGCGAACCGCTCCTGAACTGGGAGCCACTCGATGTCTGGCGCAAATGGGTGGGCAGTCTGGTCCATCGGCTTGGGTGTGATGACCCGCACCTGCGAGCCTTGTACCAGGAGCGTGGCACCTTGTCGGGCCTGATCATCAATGAGTCAACCGCCTTGCCCAGCGCCGCCACCTATATCCAGCGCTTTGGCAGCTTAAGTAAGGCCTATGAACTGGTGGGCTTTCGTCCCGGACGGGATCTTGAGTTTCTGGAGATCAACCGACGGCTGCGCCAACTCCATCCTGAGATCGTGTCACGCACTGAGCAGACCATTTCTGAGCTGGGCGGGGAAATCTGGCGCGACCCCAAGACGGACCTCTTGCATTTGAACCAGGAACTAGTCATCAGCCTGGTGCTGGCGCGCTGTCAGCAAATGCCAAACGGCTTGCAGCGTTGGCGCATCCGATTCGACCCCAGCCGTTACCACCCAGACATCACTGTGGCGGTGCGCCTCGACCCTGGCAATGCATCCGAGCTCGATTACTACCTGCTGCCGCAGCTGGATCTGCCCAGCCGGGAATTGCAGGTCACGGCCAGAAACAGCGCCGAGATCGAGTGCTTCCGCTTCGATGACCTCAATTTCCTCTACGGCATGTCAGAGCGGGAACGCCTGCAACGCCGAATTTGATTAACCCCACGAAAGGAGCTAGCCCATGACCACAAACCACCACCGACAGGCAAGGAGGACGCCATGTTGACCGGAACACCTGAATCAGTCGCCATGATCCCCATTGCTCGGATCGAAGTGTTGAACTCCCGCGAGCGCAACATGAAGATCTTTGAGGAGATTGTCGAGAACATCAAATCGATTGGCCTCAAGAAACCCATCACCGTCACAGAACGCTCGGGAGACGATGGCCAGCCCAAATACCTGCTGGTCTGCGGCGAGGGGCGGCTGAACGCCTTCCGCATCTTGGGCGAGACGCATATTCCTGCGCTGGTGGTCGATGTCAGCGATGAAGATGCATTCATCATGAGCCTGGCCGAAAACATCGCCCGGCGCGGCCACAGACCGCTGGAGATCCTGGCCGACATCGAAATCCTGCGCAAACGCGGCTACGACGCCGAGACCATCATCCAGAAAACGGGCCTTTCGCCGAAGTACGTCAAAGACATCGTCTTCCTGCTTGACCAGGGTGAAGAACGCCTGATCGAGGGGGTGCAGCGCGGTGCCATTCCGCTGACCACGGCCTTGGAAATTGCCCGTGCCAAAGACGATGACGAAAAGCTGGGCGACATGTTGCAGGAGGCCTATGAAAACGGCCAACTCAACCGCCGTCAGATCATCGAGACCAAACGTCTTGTCGAAAAACGCCAGGCCTTTGGCCCTGGATCGCCGAACGTCGGTCAGATCAAACCGCCCACTTCGAGCTACAGCTTGGTGCGCACCTACCAGCGGGAGGTGGAGCGGCAGCGCAAGATGGTTTTGAAGGCAGAGCACGCCCACCAGCGCCTGCTCCTGGTCGTACAGGGCTTGAAGAAGCTATTTGCCGACGAGCATTTTGTGACTCTGCTACGTGCCGAGGGGCTCGATACCTTGCCCAAGTACCTGGCTGAACGCATTGACAACCTGAAAGGAATTCCCGCATGAATCCCGCAACCAACACCCAAGCCACCATCATGCCCATGTACCCGGGCATAGACCAACCTGGTGATGCTGACGATGGCCCGAATCTACCCAAGGCCCCGCTCAACACTTTGCTCGGTTTTGATCTGGAGACCTACCAGATCCCACTGGATACGCTCATGCCCAGCAAGCGCATTCCAGACGGGGTGATGAGCACCCGAAAGTACAAGCAAATCGTCTCGTCCATCCATGAAATTGGCCTGATCGAACCCTTGTCTGTGATCCAGCACGATCCGGCCAAATCGGAATTTGTCCTGCTCGACGGCCATTTGCGAGTGCTGGCATTGAAGGACCTGGGTATCCATGAGGCCCCTTGCCTCATCGCCAAGGACGATGAAACCTACACCTACAACCACCGGATCAACCGGCTCTCGACCATTCAAGAGCACTACATGATCCGCCGTGCCATTGACCGAGGCGTCAGTAAGGAGCGCTTGGCGCGGGCCTTTGGCGTAAACCTAAGCTCCATCAACCGGCGCATCAACTTGCTCGAAGGCATTTGCCCGGATGCCATCGCCCGTCTGCAGGACAAACAGTTCACGCCCGATGTGACGCGGGTGCTGCGCAACATGAAGGCCGCCCGGCAAGTGGAGGCGGTGGAACTGATGATCGCCAGTAACACCATCACCGTGGCCCATGCCGATGCCTTGCTCAAAGCCACGCCACCCGAACAGCGCACCGACTTCAAACCTGCTGAAAAAGACAACAAAAAAGCCCCCATCGAGCAAATCGTCATGCTCGAAAAGGAAATGAGCCAGGTCCAAACTCAATACAAGGACGCCGAGCAAAACTATGGCTCAGACTTACTGAACCTGGTTGTGGCCAAGGGCTACTTGACCAAGCTGGTCGGCAATGAGGCGGTCAAAAGCTTCATATTCAGGCATGAGCCAGAAATCCTCGAGCAGTTTGAACTGGTGGTGAACACCGTCAGCATGGAGGAGGCGGTGCAACAGCAACAGGAGTTGACGGGTGAGATCGAGGACGAGCTGGAGGGCGCTATCTTGTTGGCCAACGATGCGCAAGACGACCACCCAACGGGTGCAGATCTGGCTGAAATTGAAGGCCAAGCCCCCTGATATGACTAAATGTCGCATCCCGGATGATTGCATTGACTCAAAACGGTATCCGCTGTTCATGGCCAGAGAGGTCATGCGCCAGTTAATAGACAATCTTTGCGTCACCACAGCAGTCCACCCGGGAGCCTTGTCATGATGATTGCCTTGCACAAAAACGCACGCACTACGCCTGCCACCCGTGCTGAGATAGCGGCCAGCTCGGAGACCGCTGCAACTCTGGCGCTGCGTTACGGCGTTAGTGAAGGCACCGTTTACAAGTGGAAGGGGCGGAACAGTTTCAATGACGCGTCCCACACCCCGCAGCGGCTTCAAACCACGCTCACACCCGCGCAAGAACAGATCGTGGTCGAACTCAGAAAGATGCTGCTGTTGCCCCTGGATGATTTGTTGGCCGTTACCCGTGAATTTCTTTGCCCGCAGGCTACGCGCTCGGGCCTTGATCGCTGTTTGCGCCGCCACGGCGTTGGCAACCTCAATGCACTCAAGCCCAAAGAACCTGCGCAGCCCCACAAAGCCTTCAAAAGCTACGAGCCGGGGTTTATTCACATCGATGTCAAATACCTGCCCCAGATGCCCGACGAAACCAACAGGCGCTATCTGTTCGTGGCCATTGACCGTGCCACGCGCTGGGTGTTCGTTCAGATCAAGAGCCACAAGACGGCCGCTGCCGGTCGCTCGTTTCTGAACGCCTTGCACAAGGCTTGTCCGATCAAGATGCAGAAAATTCTGACTGATAACGGCAAGGAGTTCACCGACAGGTTGTTTGCCAGCCGTGAGCGCCAGGCCACGGGCAACCATGAGTTTGACCAGCTGTGCCAAGCCTTGAACATTGAGCACCGCCTGACCAAGCCACGCACGCCCAGAACCAATGGCATGGTGGAGCGCTTCAACGGGCGTATCGCTGATGTGCTCAAAACACATCGCTTCACCAGTGGTGAAGATTTGGAGCAAACGCTCATGCGATACGTGGCTCTGTACAACCATCAATTGCCCCAGTCGGCACTCAAGAGCAAAACACCAATGAGGGCCATGAAAGACTGGTACGCTTCGCATCCGCATTTATTTGTCAAACGGCCTTACGATCATCCGGGATGCGACAACTAAAGTCACATACACGAAGCATTTTTATACCCCTACGAAGGAGAGTAAAATTATTCCAATAAAGATAACCTTCGGGGGTGATGATGCACTGGTATCTTGTCCATACCAAGCCAAGACAGGAAGTGCGCGCTCAGGAAAACCTCGAGCGGCAGGGTTATGAATGCTACCTCCCAGTCTTCCCCAAGGAAAAACTTCGTCAGAACCGCGTGTCCATTGCCAGCGAGCCTTTGTTCCCGCGTTATCTGTTCATCCGTTTGGGGCAAGGTCATGCCGACCAAAGCTGGACGCCGATTCGCTCAACGAAGGGTGTCAGCCGCTTGGTGAGCTTTGGGATGAACCCTGCCAAGGTGCCAGATGGTCTGATCGATCACCTGCGGTCAACAGAGGCCATTGTGCAAGCGAATCCCGAGCGCTTGTTCACTACAGGTGACCAGGTTAGGTTGAGCGATGGAGCGTTCGTCGGCATCGACGGGGTCTACCAAATGGCTGATGGTGAACGCCGTGTCATGGTACTGATTGAGCTTATGGGCAAGCCGGTTGTCATAAAGGTGGACGTAGCCAGTTTGCAAAAGGTCATGTAAACCCATCTTGGCCAACAAATGGGCTGCATTACCAGACAAATTCATCGATTTGTCGAAATCTCTTCTTAAAGTTATTTAGATATGAGACAATCGTTCGTCCGATGAACGAAGGTTGGCGCAACAGTCACCCCGCTGTCTCACTCGGATCCCCTGATTGCTTTACCCCTGACCGCGCTTGCTGATCGTGAAACAGCACGGCGGTAGCGTGTCTGAACCGACTCGGTGTCGACTTGAGCCTTATATCCCCCGTACAACGACTCGCTGGTTTCCAAGAGGAAATCCAGTTCGAAGTCCTGCGTCGTCTGCATCAAAGCCCTGATCTCAGCCAGCGAATCCTGGCCAAGGAGTTGGGCATCAGTCTTGGCAGCATTAATTTCTGTTTCCAGGCTTTGATGGAAAAGGGTTGGATCAAGATGCATAACTTCAGTCAGAGCAAGCACAAATTGCGTTATGCCTACTTGCTGACTCCGGCAGGTATTGCTGAAAAGTCAAAGCTAACCGCTGAATTCTTGAAAAGAAAAACAGTTGAATACGAGGCTCTGCAGCGGGAAATAGAGCAGTTGAAAGCCGATATTGACAATGACTGAATCTCAAAAACCTTATGAGGTAACGCCCGTCATCCTATGTGGTGGTTCAGGCACTAGGCTTTGGCCCTTATCCCGGACAGGCTTTCCGAAGCAGTTCTTGTGTTTAACGGGGAACGAGAGCCTGTTTCAACAGGCCGCTAAACGCTTGGCCGGTTTGGGTAACACTGACATTCAAGTGACCGCGCCGCTCATCGTCACTGGCGAGGATCATCGGTTCATGGCCTCTGAACAGCTTCGTGAAATCGGCATCGAGTTGGGGGCTGCATTGTTGGAGCCCGAGGGGCGCAACACCGCACCGGCCCTCACGCTTGCTGCACTGGCTTCAGTCGAAGGTGGCAAGGATCCTGTTTTGGTCGTGACCCCTGCCGATCAAACGGTGACGGATCAAACAGCCTTTACCGTAGCCACACAGAAGGCCATTCAAGAAGCAGGCAACGGCAACATCGTCATTCTGGGCGTGACCCCTGACAGACCCGAAACAGGCTACGGCTACATTCAGTGCATTCGGGACGACTCTGCAGAAAAATCGCTCACGGTTCAACGGTTTGTTGAAAAACCCGATGTGGCAACCGCACAAGCCTATCTGGCTGAAGGCGGGTATTTCTGGAATGCGGGCATGTTTGTGCTCAGAGCATCGGTCTGGCTCAAAGCCCTCGCTGAATTTCGCCCAGAGATTCTTGAAGCCACGAAGGCTGCATGGTCAAAGCGCAGTGCTGATGCCAAATTCGTACGTCCCGGCAAAACGGAGTTCGTCGCAATTCCTTCAGAATCGGTCGATTATGCAGCCATGGAGCAATGCCCTGGCAGCAAGTTCCCAATCAAGATGGTGCCGCTCGATGCTGGTTGGAATGATCTGGGTGCTTGGGATGCTGTTTGGAATGTGCTGCCCAAAGACGAGCAAGGTAACGCGCACATGGGTGATGTGTTGACCTACGACAGTTACAACACCTTAGTGCATGCCACCAGCCGTCTGGTCAGTATGGTGGGTGTTCAAGACCTTATCGTAGTGGAAACGCCAGACGCAGTGCTGGTGGCTGACAAGACCCGCAGTCAAGACGTTAAACACATCGTCAACCAGTTGAGTCAGCAGAAACGCGAAGAACAAACCATTCATCGTAAGGTGCACCGCCCATGGGGCTGGTACGACAGTATCGACGAAGGTGGCCGCTTCAAGGTCAAGCGCATCCAGGTTAAACCCAAAGCCAGCTTAAGCCTACAAAAACACCACCACAGAGCAGAGCACTGGATCGTAGTGACTGGCACTGCCGAGATTACTAATGGGGATAAGGTGCTGACTTTGACTGAAAACCAGTCCACCTACATCCCTTTGGGTGAGGTGCACCGCCTCGCTAACCCAGGAACTATTCCCCTTGAAATCATTGAGGTGCAATCCGGTGACTATTTGGGTGAAGACGATATCGTTCGTTTAGAAGACAACTACGGAAGAAACAAATGAAAAAAGCATTAGTTACAGGTGTTACTGGTCAAGATGGATCTTATTTGGCGGAATTTTTATTAGAGAAGGGTTACGAAGTGCACGGCATTCGCCGTCGCACCTCCCTATTTAATACCGCTCGTATTGATCACCTTTTCCACGATGTACATGAAAAAGGAAAGCCTTTAATTCTGCACTATGGGGACATGACGGATTCATCAAGCCTAATGCATATTATTCAAAAAGTTCAGCCGGATGAGATATACAACTTGGCTGCTCAGAGTCATGTAGCGGTTTCCTTTGAGGAGCCTGAATATACGGCAAATTCAGATGCGCTAGGAGCGCTAAGGATTTTAGAGGCTATCAGAATCCTCGGAATGGAAAAGAAAACACGTTTTTACCAGGCATCTACATCGGAATTATACGGCTTGGTACAAGAAATACCTCAAAAGGAGACCACGCCATTCTATCCTCGTAGCCCGTATGCAGTTGCCAAATTATATGCATATTGGATAACTGTTAATTATCGTGAGGCCTATGGTATTTACGCTTGTAATGGCATATTGTTCAACCATGAATCCCCTGTACGAGGTGAGAATTTTGTAACTCGTAAAATAACTCGTGCACTCGCCCGAATCAAGTTGGGACTACAGAATTGCCTTTATCTAGGAAATCTAGATGCAAAACGAGATTGGGGTCACGCCAAGGACTATGTAGAAATGCAATGGCTTATGTTGCAGCAAGAACAGCCGGAAGATTTTGTAATCGCTACTGGTAAACAATACAGTGTGCGAGACTTCGTTGCTGCTGCAGCTAAAGAACTGGGTATGGAGATCTGCTGGGAAGGGCAAGGCGTTGAGGAAAAAGGCTATTGGGTAAATGGCCATTCGAAAGAAGGCTCTATTGCATCACAAGGGCGAAACCTCGTTGTCAGTGTCGATCCACGCTACTTCCGACCGACCGAAGTAGAGACGTTGTTAGGTGATGCTAGTAAAGCACAAGAAAAACTAGGTTGGACTCCTCGAATTGCGTTTGATGAACTGGTTGCTGAGATGGTGCGAGAAGACCTGAAAATCGCCGAGCGTGATGAGTTGGTGGAGCAGCATGGATACGATGCACCGATGCGTATAGAATAAAATTAATTTTAATAACCGGTTATATAAACGATGCTGCACAGAATATTCCCAATGGCATCTGTTGTGCTGGGATTATTAAATGCCTATTTAATTTTTCATAAATTCGGCATCACCATTGATACAGACGCATACAATATTTCATGTCTTATTGTCGCAACCGCTTCGGCATTATCAATAATGGGGACTGACCAGTTTGTAAGTTTCTACGGAGAAGTACGGTCAAGTAAGGGAGAGGTTTTGGCAAGACGATTTTATCATTCTGCATTATCATGCTCCTTTGCATTTGGGCTTTTATTCTCACTTATATTAGTTGGAGCATCTAGCGTCGTAGCAAATATATATGTGCGATCTGCAAACACTGCTTTGTCTAATTTGGTGGCATCGAATTTGTTGATTTTAGCGCCGATCGTATTACTCTTTCCAATTAATGGCGTGATGAAGCAAAGGTTGAATTTGGATGGGAAAATCATTGCGCCGTATGCAATATCAATAATTCCACAGGTATTTATTTTTATATTATTGGTTTGTAGTGGGTTGACAAGCGGACTTGTTATTAATCACTTAATTATTGCACAAACAAGTGCCGCGGTATTTGTTTGTTTTGTTAACTGTTTTTGTTTGCGCAGAATAGAAAGAGGCATAATTAAACCAAATCTAGATAGCGACGTCTTCAATATGGTTTCGAATAGTATAAAAATCAAATTGGCTGGAATGATTCATTACATTGGGGTGGGAATTATCACATCGAACATTTTGTCAGGAAGTAGTCCTGGCTCCTACACCATTTATTCTTATGTAGAAAAAATAGTGAATAGCTTAGTATCTGTATCACAAGGCTTGTATTTAACCAAGCTTACCAGCGAGGTTGCTGGCATGTATCAAAGGATTAGGAATTGCAGTACAGCTTGGGATGCTGTGCAAAGTTATAGGGGAAAAAGCTTGGGTTTTTATCTTGCGGGGTCTTTGGTTTTGCTATTTACTACTCCGATTGCAATAGATATCTATAGTCAACACACGAAAATTGCAGCCGATCATATGTCTTTCATGATAATGCTGTTTGTTGCAATTGTGTGGCGGGGAATTGTTATCTATGAATCGTTCGTGGTTGTGGCATTAACTGCATTGCGAAAGGAGTTGATATTCTATTTTGCAAATATTATTTTTGTACTAAACTATTATTGGCTAAGCGGATTGACATCTGGATTATTGGATTTCAATTTAAGTGTGTATGCAGTACTTCTTGCGGGAATTGCATCCCAGTTGGTTAGTGCGACGACTTTTGAAATATACTGCAGAAGGAGTATTCAATTTAATGGATAGTTCGCAATTAACTTTTGTTGTTCAGGGGCCTGTGTATGTCAATCTAACTGCAGAAACATTGGCCTCAATCAGAAGAAATTTTACTGATTCTGAAATAATACTATCCACATGGGAAGGGGCCCCTCTAACAGGTTTGGATTATGATATTCTTGTGCTTTCCAGAGATCCTGGAAGTTACTGCATGGGGGGTGTTGGCATACTTTTAAATATTAATAGACAAATAATATCAACTAGAAATGGTCTTGATATCGCGAGTAGGCCTTATTGCGTAAAAGTAAGATCTGATCTCAAATTTACTTCAAATAAACTATTGGATTTGTTGTCGATTTCTAAGGAACTGAATCTGGCTGGAGCAGGACTCGTTGGTGGCGGTAGAATTATTGTTACGGAGTTAACTACAGTTAATCCTCGAAAATACCTGCAAATGCCCTTTCATTTTTGTGATTGGCTATATGCAGGAGCCACCGAGACGCTAAGAAATTTGTTCAATATAGATGAATGTCCAGAAGAGTCTCATGCAAGCTGGTTCGCACATAAAAAACGACCAGATAATTATGCGCTTAATTTCAACTCTCGATATGCAGCTGAGTCGTATATTGTATCTGCATGGTATAGGCGGTATTTCGACTTGGTTTTTGATCACAGCTACGATCTCTCGAATAACAATTTAGAAATAAGTGAGCGTCTACTTGCGGAGAAATTTATGGTTTGCTCATTAGAGCAAATTGGAATTACATCACTCAAATTCAGGCGCATTTCACTTGCAAGGTTATATCTATCGTATAGCTTCCGCGACTGGAGTAAGTTGTATAAAAAATATTGCGGTGGCAAGCAGCCTCCCCTAAGTCAAGGCAGGTTTGTTGTAATTTTTAGGGGTGCAGTTTTCTGGCTAAGAGAGGGGCGAGAATTTTTGAAATTAGTATTGGGTCGCGAATTCGAAAGTTATAGATTTAAACGGATAAAATAAACTCCATATGAAATGCGCTATCGAGTTAATTTTTAATCACTCTTACTCTTCAGATAATTTCATATTTCAATTTAAAGAGGTCATCCATTTGCCGTTTCAATTGATTTGCAGGAAAATAAGCATTCTATTTTGAAATCTTAGAATCACTAATAAATTTGTGTATTGCTCATGAAAGTGCTATTTATCACTGGAAGTTTCCCCCCCGAGCCTTGCGGGGTTGGAGACTATACCGAAAAGTTGTCATCAGCCCTGAGTGCCAAAGAGGGGGTGCACGTAGGTGTGCTTACTACTTCGCTGAATATGCGCAGCTTAACCAGAGGTGGTACATACGAATTAATTGATGAAATTCAATGCTGGAGCTTCTCTGAATTGCCTAGAATTATTCGTGCAATTCAGACTTGGAAGCCTGATCTTGTACACATCCAGTATCCGTCACAAGGTTTCTTTTTCAGCCGACTGCCATCATTTTTACCAATAGTGTGTCGTTTGATTGGTGTGAAGGTGATTCAAACTTGGCATGAGCCCCATCGCATGAGAGGTGTCTTCCACTTTGTGCTCCAGGCATTAGGAGCAAGTGGTCTCATTTTTGTCCGCCCAAACTATCTTGATATGTTGCCTAGCCTCTTCCGAAGGCTGATCAAATGCAATCAAAAGGCGACAATACTCAATGCCAGTTCGCTACCAATAAGTTCGCTTGATGAGACTCAGCGGCTGGAGCTACGAGCTCGATATATTGGTCTCTCTAAGCGCATGGTGATGTTCTTTGGATTTATTTATCCCAATAAAGGTATTGAGTTAATTTTTGATATAGCAAATCCAATTAATGATTCATTGATCATAGCGGGCGCTGTCAAGGACAGTGTCTACATGCAGCAGTTATCTGCAGCTGCCTTAGCCAAGGGGTGGAGAGAGAATCAACTGCATTTCACAGGCTTTCTCTCGCCTCAAGATGCCGCGGATTTGCTGGCGATTGCAGATGCCGTTGTGTTGCCATTTCTCGATGGTGGTGGTGAATGGAATACATCTATTCATAGTGCATTAGCGCAAGGAACGCTGGTGATTACCACTGCTGTTCCGCCACGCGGTGATGAGCCGCCGCGAAATCTATTCACAGCGGCACCGTCAGATATTTGCGAAATGCGAGTTGCACTTGATCGATTGGCGGGGCGTCGCAGAGCCCCTACCCCCACAGAAGCCCAGTGGCAAGAGATCGCGACTGCACATCTGGATTTCTATCATCGATGTTTGTGCTCAGATGTGAGTATGGAAGAATGAACGCCTCGGCTCCAAAGACCGCGCTGATTACCGGCCTAAGAGGGCAAGATGGATCCTATTTGGCCGAGTATTTGATCACAAAGGGCTACCGTGTCATTGGTACATCCCATGTGGAAGCATGCACTTTTCGCTTGCCTGAACTTGGAATCGAGGTCGAGGTGGAGCAACTCGACCTCAGTAGCACCGCAGGTGTGAAGCACGTTATCGATAAACTACGCCCAGATGAGGTTTACAACCTCGCTGCCAGATCTTCCAGTTCACAGCTCTTCGATGAGCCCCTCGCTACTGCAGAAATCAACGGGCTGGCCGCAGTGCGTTTCTTGGAGGCCATCCGCGAGGTTTCGCCTAACACACGTTTCTGCCAGGCGGCTAGCAGTGAGTTGTTTGCGGATGCAGATATTTCTCCGCAGGACGAAAGCACACCCTATCGTCCCATCAATGCATACGGGGCGGCCAAGGCCTTTGCAGCCAACATGGTCGCGGCTTACCGAGCACGTCATGGACTGTTTGCCACTACGGCGATTCTGTTCAATCACGAGAGCCCGCGCAGGGGCTTGGATTACGTGACCCGGAAGATCACGCATACAGTGGCTAAGATTGCTCTCGGGAAAGAAACTGAGCTAGTGCTGGGTACTCTGGACAGTCGGCGCGACTGGGGTTTCGCTGGAGATTATGTGCGGGCCATGTGGCTGATGCTCCAGCAACAATCTGCTGAAGATTTCGTTATCGCCACCGGTGAAGCGCACAGTGTGAGGGAATTTTGTGAGGTTGCTTTCTCTCATGTCGGACTCGACTACCTTGATTTCGTACGGATCGACCCTCAATGGGCCCGTCGCGCGGAGACGGTCGAACTATGCGGCAATCAGGCAAAGATCAAACAACACCTAGGTTGGCGGCCAAGCATCGATTTCGACGATCTCGTACGCATGATGGTCGATGCTGACCTAGCCCAACTCAAATCCCAATCAAATCAACCCTAAATTAGGAGCATGCATGTACAGCGCTATCCATCAATGTCGAATATGCGGCAACAAGAACCTCATCAAGGTTTTGGACCTTGGCGAACAGACTCTGACCGGCGTCTTCCCGAAACATAAGGATCAGAAGATCACGCGTGGCCCAGTGCAACTTGTCAAATGCACTGGGGACGATGATTGCTGCGGTCTGTTGCAGATGGCTCATTCGTACGACCTGGGTGAGATGTATGGCGACAACTACGGCTATCGCTCGGGTCTAAACCCGAGCATGGTAAAGCACCTGCATGCCAAGGTAGCCCGTATTCTTGATATGGTCGATTTGTCCGACAAGCCAATCGTGCTGGACATTGGCAGCAATGACGGTACAACACTAACAGCCTATCCCGCCGATAAATGCATCCGAGTGGGGATAGACCCGACGGCGACAAAGTTCCGTCAGTACTACCCGAAGGATGTGGAGGTAATCGCTGACTTTTTTTCAGGCCGCCGTTTCGATGAGGAGTTCCCCAGCCGAAAGGCGCGTGTGGTGACATCGTTCTCGATGTTTTACGACCTCGAACGCCCCATGGATTTCGTGCGTGAGGTGGCGAGCATTTTGGACGAACGCGGCATCTGGGTATTCGAGCAGAGCTACATGCCGCTGATGCTCGAACGCAATTCGTATGATACGGCTTGTCATGAACACCTGGAGTATTACGGCCTGCGGCAGATTGACTGGATGCTCAGTCGTTGTGGACTCAAGATCGTGGACGTCGAGTTCAACGATGTGAACGGCGGCAGTTTTTCCGTTACAGCCGCAAAGACGGATTCGGCCTATCCCGAAAGTCTGAAAGCTCAGGAAATTCTTGCTCATGAGGTGGCCGAAGGGCTTGATGGACTGGAGCCTTACCTTGCGTTCGCAAAACGGACAGAAGCGAGTCGAGATGCGTTGCGCGCCTTCGTTGCGCGAGCGCGTGCCGAAGGGCGTCGAGTGGCTTTCCTAGGGGCCTCGACAAAAGGCAATGTGCTGCTGCAGTACTGCGGATTCACGGACAAGGACGTAGAGGCGGTGGGTGAGGTTAATCCCGACAAGTTCGGGGTATTAACTCCGGGTACCCTTTTGCCTATCGTTGATGAACACGAGCTGTTGGCAAACGAGCCGGACTATCTGATCGTGTTGCCTTGGCACTTCCGTGATTTCTTCGTGAAAAAATACCAATTAAATAAGGGGCGCTTGGTATTTCCATTACCGACTCTTGATGTGATTTAAGAATTCGTAGAAACCAAGGAAATTAGTATGGTCAGCGCCAACCCCTTGCTATCATTTGCCATACCGACCTACAATTTCGGCCAGTTCATTAATGAAACAATATCATCTATTCTTAATGGATTAACAGCGCTAAATCAGGAAGATATTGAAATTGTTATTCTTGATGGTGGATCCACCGATAATACCGAAGATGTCATCGCTAAACTGGCCTTGAACCATCCAAACATTCGCTACGTAAAGCAACCGAGACGAGGGGGGATTGACAAGGATCTTGATACGGTAGCTGGCATGACATCGGGCCAATACATATGGCTCTTTAGCGCGGACGATATACTTGTGCCAGGATGGGATCTTAAAATCAAAGAGGCTCTTAGCTTTGAGCCGCAAATAATCCTTGTGCCAGCAACATTGTGTACACTTAACATGGTTCCAATTCGCGAGCATCCGATTTTCAAATTTCCGAAAGATGGAAAGATAATTGGCTTCTCGATAGGTGGCGAAGCGCTCTCTGAAATTGATTATCTTCGGCGCGCGAATAGCTTAGAGGCGCTATTTAGCTTTATGAGTGCCATAATAATAAAATCGGATGTGTGGAAGAAATCTGCATCGCGCAGCGATTATTTCGGATCATGCTGGGCGCACTGTGCGCGTCTAATACCCGTATTGCTTGGCAAAGCAAAGTTGAAGTACATTACTTCTACGCTCATCCAAAAGAGAGGGGAAAACGACTCGTTCATGGAAAATGGAATAGTTCATCGTATCGGAATAGCGATTGATGGATGGACGAGGTTAATTAACGAATTCTTTTCCGCTCCAGAGAGCAGGAGAATTCTGCATGCCAAACTCAGGCATGATATATCTCTTCCGCTGCTGCTGTATGCAAAATTGGTTGCAACCAAGGGTGAGGAGTGTCGCCGACTTAACTTTTTGGCTAGGCAGCATTTTTACATGAACTCCCCGACTATTGGCTCTGTTATTTCATATTTATTATTCAAATTGTTTCCAAGAAGCCCCTTTATACATCGTGTCACCACCTCATTCATGCCCCAACTTGTAAAAATAAGGCACAAATTTAGAGAGTTGTTTTGGTGATATCAACAAGAGAGCGGCTGCGCGACCTAGCGCTGATTCTTTTTCTTCTGGCGGTCATTTTGATGACTGCAATGCGTTACATCTTCAAATTTGGCGCACCATCTTCAAGTCCGGGATATGAGGAGACTCCAATTATTTTTTGGATGATCAAATATGTTTTGATTGTTGGTGTCTTTGGTACTATATTAATAGGCTTAAATAAATTCAGATTATGGGAATGGGGTGGCTTCGCTTTTTTATCGATCTCTGCTGCGCTGGGGGGCTATCAATCTGATAGTCGACTCATTCAGATTGCGGCTCTGTACGTCATTATTTACGGATTGCTGTTTGTGTTAGCTAGGTCGAGCGGATTCCTGGCGAGGATTGAGCAAGTAAAAAACATGACTAAGGCCCTATGGGTGCTGACTGTGGCTGGAGTTGTTTTTCTATTAATGCAAATTGGGCTTTACTTCACCATGGGCATCTTGCCGAGCCATTCGCACCCCAACTCTTTGATTATTCGCTTTGGTTCTTTCCTGGATGATTCGCTTGCCTTTGGTATTCTCCTGCCAATGTTTGCTGGTCTGTGCTTCTATGCCATAGCGAATGAAGCAGGCAAGATAATCGTTTTGTTGGTTACTTGTATGATTGCTGTACTTACAGGCTCATTCACGGCAATGGCTACAACAGCTCTTTTCTCAGCCTGGCTGCTTCGTCAAAACCGTTTACTGGCTGCCTCGTGGTTGGGACTGATCGCGCTTATTATTCTGACTTTCCGATTTCAATTTTATGAACTTTGGCAGCAAAAAAGTGGCTCTATCTCCGCGCATTTGGATGGTTTCAATGGTCTGACTTCTTCTGTGGCCAGCGCTAAGGGAGGGGGATTTGCCGAGAGTGGTTATGTGCTTGTTTATAACAATTTCGGATTGATAGCTCTGGTAATAATTTTGATTTTTCATGGAATAACTTTTTTTGCCTGTCGCCGCCAGCTAGTCAGACAGACCTCGGCCGGGTTGAATCCATTTCTTGGTGCAGTTGATGGACTGAATTTTTCTGCGGCGGTGGCGTCGTTGAATCTCCCAGTCATCATGATTTTCCCGGTTTATTTACTGCTGGCACTTTTTGCCGCAATTGTCATCGGTCTTGCAGATACCGTAACAACCACAGGGGAAACATGAAACAGTTGCGAGTTCTGCATGTCTATCGGACCTATTATCCGGATCCACCTGGCGGTCTACAGGAAGCCATCAGGCAGATTGCAGTCTCAACGGCAAGATTCGGCATCGAATCGCGTATCTTTGCCCTATCACCAAAGCCACTCCCACCCGATCTCGAACAACCTGAGGCGCAGGTAATTCGCTGCCGTTCATGGGCTGCACCCGCTTCCTGTGATTTGGGCGGGCTTGAATCATTTAAGCGTTTTGCCAGCTCGGCAAAGTGGGCCGATGTGATCCACTACCATTTTCCATGGCCTTTTGCAGACCTGTTGCACTTGGCAGTGCAGCCGAAGGCGCCTGCAGTCATGACATACCACTCAGATATCGTGCGTCAGCGCTGGCTAGGTATGGCTTATGCCCCCTTGATGCGACGCATGTTGAAATCCATGCAGGTAGTGGTGGCCACATCTCCAGCCTACGCCCGTACGAGCCCTGTATTGGCTGATCCACTTATTGCTGATCAGGTAAGGGTAATTCCTCTGGCTATTGATGAAGCCTCCTCACTCGACCAAGGGGACAACACAATTCTCCATCGCCTTGGCCTCACGGGTGCGCGTCCCTTCTTTTTGTTTATCGGTGTGCTCCGCTACTACAAGGGTTTGCACATCTTGGTTGAGGCGGCCAAAGACGTTAACGCGCAGGTGGTCATCGCTGGATCCGGTCCAGAGGAGGCTACGCTTAAGGATCAGGCTGAGCGTATTGGTGCCGATAACATCATTTTCGCAGGCAGGATCACGGATGCTGAGAAAGTCGCGCTATTAAGAGCTTGTCGCGGGCTTGTTCTGCCCTCTCACTTGCGATCGGAAGCCTATGGCATGGTCTTGGTTGAGGCATCGATGTACGGCAAACCGATGGTGACATGCGAAATTGGAACGGGTACTTCATTCGTCAACGTCGAAGGTGAAACAGGCTTCGTGGTTTCCCCGGTAAATCCAGTCGCCCTCGCTGACGCAATGAATCAGTTGTTAGATTTCAACCTCGCTAATCGTCTTGGTTTGGCTGCGCGTAAGCGATATAAGTCAATGTTCTCTGGCGAGGCGTTGGGTAAAGCCTATTCCGCCCTTTATAGGGAGGTACACGGCGCATGACCGCGTTTACTCGGTACCCTTTTTACCCAGGCCATCTCGATGACCGTTGATGATGACCTAGGCGCGGTACTTGTCACTGGCGCTGCGGGCTTTATCGGCAGACGGTTGTTGAAACCGGATGACCGCGCCTTGTTGCGCCATCAAGTCACTGGGGGCAATGCGGTGTATGGCGACCTGCTCGATCCTGTTTCACTTCATACGGCCTGCCAAGGTATTGATACTGTCTTTCACTGTGCAGGCTATGCCCATGCCTTTTCATCGACAGACCCTGATGCACATCGGCGCATCAACTTCGAGGGCACCCGAAACTTGATCGAGGCCGCGGTTCGGGCGGGTGTGAGGCGGTTTGTCTTTCTCTCCAGCGTCAAGGCCATGGCGGAACCGGGCGAACAGTGTGTTGATGAGGATTGGCCAGGGGAGCCGACAACACCCTACGGGCGCGCAAAGCGCGAGGCGGAGAATGTTGTTCTAGATATCGGCAAGCGGCATGGCATGCATGTCGTCAATCTTCGGTTGGCCATGGTCTATGGTAAAGGCGGACGTGGCAACCTAGAGCGCATGGCGCGAGGGATTCAGGCGGGCTGGTTTCCGCCGTTGCCGGAAACGGGCAACAAGCGGTCGCTCGTGCATGTCGTTGATGTGGTCAATGCTATGCGTACGGCGGCCTTGCGGCCCGAGGCGAACGGTCGGACATATATTGTTGCTGGGCCAGATGTCTATTCTGGACGGCAGCTCTATGACGCGATTCGGACAGTGCTTGGCATGTCGTCTACACGATGGTCTGTTGCCGCTTGGGTTCTGCGTGGCGGTGGCTTGGTCGGGGATGGAGTTACTCGTTTGACGGGGCGTGCGTCTCCACTTAATTCAGAGGTGGTCGCTAGGCTTCTCGGGGCGGAATGCTATTCGTCAGCAAAGATCGACGCCGAGTTAGGTTGGAAGGCTCGCATTGACTTAACGGATGGACTCAGGGAAATGCTAGCTCCGGAGTCAAAAGTGGCGCTAAATCAAAAGGCGTCATGATCGCCTTTGCCGCGTTTGTGAGTTGCGTTTTATGAAGCGAGTTTTCGACCTTCTGCTTGCTACTGTGCTAGCTCTTGCTTTAGCCCTGCCCATCATGATCATCGCCCTTCTGGTCCGTCTGACCTCGCCGGGGCCAGCCTTGTATTGGTCGGATCGGGTGGGCCGAAACAACGAGATTTTTCGCATGCCGAAGTTCCGCAGTATGAAGGTGAGCACGCCAGCGGTGGCCACGCATCTGTTGGGTAACCCAGGGGCTTACCTCACACCCATCGGCCCTTTTTTGCGCAAATCCAGTCTAGATGAGTTGCCCCAGTTGTGGAGCATCCTGAACGGTGACATGAGCTTCGTTGGTCCCCGCCCGGCCCTGTTCAATCAAGATGACCTGATTGCTTTGCGCACAGAAAAAGGTGTTCACGAACTAGTGCCTGGCTTGACTGGATGGGCGCAAGTCAACGGCAGGGATGAATTGCCGATTCCTCAGAAGGTGCAACTTGACGCGGATTATCTGCAGCGTCGGTCGCTGCTTTTTGATATGAAGATACTTTGGATGACGGCGTTGAAGGTTCTGGCAAGGGATGGAGTGTCACATTGAAGAAAAAACGGATCATCTTGAGGACTCAGGACTCAGGACTCAGGACTCAGGACTCAGGACTCAGGACTCAGGACTCAGGACTCAGGACTCAGGACTCAGGACTCAGGACTCAGGACTCAGGGGGGCACGCCATGAGG
>JACCDH011769872.1_pt1 | contig 21567 bp, 14 predicted proteins | sample 7442481 | NCBI WGS metagenome assembly JACCDH01 (sample SAMN15323433, study PRJNA562643) | freshwater metagenome | isolation source: river surface water | place: USA:Blue River Watershed | collected 2017-08-15
CATGGCGGCCAGCATCGATACCACGGGACGCACCGTACGGCTGGCTGGCGGCAGCACGCTCAGCTATGACAAGCTAGTGCTCTCACCCGGCATCGACCTCAATTTCGCCAGCGTCGAGGGGCTTGAGCAGGCACATGCAGACGGTAGCGTGCTGCAGGCATGGAAGGCCGGCGCTGAAACAGTCGCCTTGCGCAAGCAACTGGAAGCCATGCCCGATGGCGGTGTCTACGCGATCACGATTCCCGAGGCACCCTTCCGCTGCCCGCCCGGCCCCTACGAACGCGCCTGTCAGGTCGCCTGGTACTTCAAGAACTACAAACCGAAAAGCAAGGTGCTGGTGCTGGACGCGAACCAGGACGTGGTCTCCAAGCCCGGCCTGTTCAAGAAGGCTTGGGCCGACCAGTACGCGGGCATCATCGAATACCGCAACCAGCACAAGGCGATCGCTGTCGCGCCGAAGGAGGGCCTGATCAAATTCGATGTGCAGGGCGATGTCAAGGCCGATGTGATCAATGCCCTGCCCGCCATGCGTGCCGGGAAGATCGCTATGCAGACCGGACTGGCGAACATGGCCAACAACCGCTGGTGCGGCGTCCATTACCAGACCTTCGAATCCTCGGTCGCCAAGGATGTATTCGTCATCGGCGACGCGATACAGGTCGCCCAGCTGATGCCCAAGAGCGGCCACATGGCCAACAATCATGCCAAGGTCGCGGCCGCCGCCGTGGTCGCGCAGCTGTCGGGCTTCGATCCGAATCCGCAACCGATGCTGACCAATACCTGCTACAGCTTTGTCGATGACAAGCAGGTCGTGCATGTGGCGTCGGTACATGAGTATGTAGTCAATGAACGTACCTTCAAGGTCGTGCAGGGTGCCGGCGGTGTCTCCACCGGGCCGACCGAGCTCGAGGGCTCGTATGCGAACCACTGGGCCCGCACCATCTGGGCCGACATGCTCGAATGATGATTGGGTCTTCGCGCACGGCGCGCGCACTATTCGTTGTGGCGCTGCTGTTGGCCGGTACCAATGCGCTGGCGCAGGAAAGGCCGCCGATGGCGGTAGAGAATGGCGGCCGGATGGAATTCGTGCATGCGATCCGCAGCGGCAAGCTCACGCCGCAACAAAAGGCTGCACTGGAAAAGCGACTCGAGGCTGAATGCCGGCAGCCCAGCAACCCGATCACCCAAGGCATGATCGAGACCCGCGGTCCCGGCAAATGCATGGCCTTCGTACGCAACCAGTGCAATTGCACCGACTGCGAGATGCCCACCTACTGCCTGCCGCCCACGGCCGACTGAGCGTGAACAGCACGTACCTCAAGCCAGGCGTCACCGACCGATCGCTATCTCAAACCACATGACGACAGATACCCGCCCCGATAGTCAGACCGTCGTCTGGTACTTCGACTTCATCTCGCCATTCGCTTACCTGCAATGGGAGCGGCTCAAGCGCGCGGCACCGTCACTCTCGCTGCAACCGACACCGGTGCTGTTTGCAGGTCTGCTCGCGCATTGGGGCAACAAGGGACCGGTCGAGATCGCGCCCAAGCGCGGCTGGACCTATGCGCACTGCCTGTGGATCGCAAAACATCACGGCATAACTATGCGCCTGCCTGCCGCTCACCCCTTCAACCCGTTGCCGCTGCTGCGGCTGTGCATGGCACTGGGGAACCGGCACGAGGTGATCGACCGGCTATTCGGTTTCGTTTGGCGCGAGGGTCACCTGCCCTCGGATGAGGCCAGATGGCAATCGCTACTGGATGAGCTTGATGTGACCGACGACAGTTTGCGGACCGATTCGGTCAAGGCCGCACTGCATAGAAATGGCGAGCAGGCCATTGCCGACGGCGTATTCGGCGTACCTACCGCAGTGCTCGGTGGCGAGATCTTTTGGGGCCTCGATGCCACCGACATGCTGCTCGACAGGCTGGCCGGCGATCCCTTCTTCGACAGCGATGCCTACCGCATTGCATTCACGCTGCCTAGTGCGCAACATCGCAAGGCCTGAAAAAACTGAAACCGCCCTTCAGGTGGGCGGATCGCCGAAGACGTCTTCCAGAGAGCCGGCTGACAATACAGCATCGGTCCACATCGCTCGCTCATCCGTAGTTGCCGCCACCAGCCTTTCCCTCGCCCATTGCGGCAAATCGCCGAAGCGCCTGGCAAGCAGCCGCTCCAGTATCCTTGCCTCACCCTGCTGCATGCCCTGCTGCAGGCCCTGCTGCAGGCCCTTTTCTATGCCTTCCCTTTCAAACGAACTGACATACCGCATCTGCATATCCTCCTCAGAAGTCATCACATCTTGCCGCCAGCGCTGCTCCAGCTCCTTGGGCAAGCGCATCATCCAGTCCACCATGAGCATCAGGTCCAGGACTTGCTGCCGGTCACGGCCGCGCCGGTACAGCTGCTTCAGCAGTGCACGCTTGGCCAGGTAACGCGCTTGCTGGTCGGCACGCGTGGCGCGCGTGGCCAGATGGGCGAGCGTCACGACGGCGAAAGGATTGCTGCTGTCTTGCAGCCGATCTTCACCTCCAGACCAATCCATCAGCTTGGCGATCGGAAAGCGCAATCCAAGCTGGCAGCCAAAAGCTTCGTAAGCAAAGCTGTCGGGACGCCATGTCAAACGGTCGTCTGCGAGTACCGCGAGACTGGCGATAGGTAGTCGGTAACGGTCGTATAAGCGGTAGTGGTAGACGAACATGCGCTCGGCAAAAGAAGCTTGCGCTTGTCCCTGAACCTCAAGGTGTACGTAAACCCAACCCGGCCGGCCATCTCCTCGCCGAACCCGGACCAGTTTGTCGACAAAACGGGTACCGAACGCCGCGTCGCGCACGACCGCACGCAATTCCTGATCGAGGAAGACCACTGGCTGTGACCAGTCGATCGAGGCGTGGGCATCGGGAAAGAAGAACAGCAGGAAATCAGCGAAATGCCGCTCGATCGCTTCCTTCCATGGACTGTCATAGTCATCTGCCACCGCGCGCTCCGCAAAGAATGGGTCACCAAGTCTTGCTGACTGGCGTAGCATTCCGCGTCACGCGTGAAACGTGCCCAATTGTGCTTGAGATTCGGCCGCTTCTCGGCCAATGAGCGAAGTAACGGGTAAAGCTGTTGTATGCAGCACCATGTTGTTTCCAACTTCCGTGCATCTTTTTTACATACAGGATCGTCGCATGCAACACCGGTCGCAATACGCGATGGCGCCATCCAGTGAGATCGAAAAAAATTGCCCGCTGCCCCGGACCGGAAAAAGAGGAGAGAGAGACCGGTCCGAAACAGCGGGCATGGCTGCACACTGCGATAGCCGCCTCGGGAAACCCGGATGGCTTTTTACTGCCAACTCAGAATGCGTATTTCATCCCCGCCTGGAGGGTGCGGGGCATGCCAACCTGTATGCCACGGGTGCGGTCGACGATATAGGTCTTGTCACTCAGGTTCTTGCCAGCGATGAAGAAGGTAGCCTTGCCTACGGTGTAGTTGGCAACGGCGTTCCAGATGCCATAGGCATCTATCAAGCCAGCTTGACCATTACCAGTGGCAGAGGCCGTGCCCGTGTTGGCAAAGTCGGTGTACTGCTCACCCACATGGACATACTCGACACGGGTATTCCAGTTCTCGGGGGCGCGATAGCCGAGGCTAAGCGTGAGCAAATGCTCGGGAGCGTACGGAAGCCGCTTTCCGATCTGATTTACGACCGGTGCCGTGCTGGTCGGGTTCATGAACGTCGAACGCTGCTCTGCGGTCGGCAGGTAAGTCCACGCTAATCTGAGGAACACATTCCCGTCAACCGCTGAAGTCAGATGATCGACCTGCCCTGCCATTTCAACGCCACGGAACAAGGCCTTGCCTTCCGAATAGGTTGTACTGCCGCCGGCAATACTGCCAACTTGGACAAGGTTGCTGAAATCATTCTGGAACAATGCGGCGTCGACGAACACATTTTTCGTCGCTTGACTACGGATACCCAATTCGGCATTGACGCTGCGCTCGGCATTGAGGTCAATACTCACACCACTGGTATTGATGGCGTCCTCGACCCGGGGAGGGCTGAAACCACGGTGGACACCGCCATAGATCAACGATCCTGCATCTAGCTGGTAAGTGGCCCCAATGCCGGGGATGAATTCGACGAAGGAATCATTACCGCGGCTTCCGTTCACATAATTGTTACGTGCATGACGAATCATTTCCACTCGTGCGATCGGCGTGATGGCGAGGCGCTCACTGACGCCGAAACGGTTGCTGACAAACGCGGATGTGGCTTGAGTGCGGCGCTTCTGGTCTTCGCCGATCGTCATGCCGCTGTCGGCGAGATAGTTCGTGTATGACGAGTAGTTCTCTTGCCGGCGACGCTGTACTTCATGTTGGAACTTCACGCCCGCTTCGAGGGCATTATCGATGCCGAAGGCCTGATGTTTCAATTGAAGGCGGGAGTCGATGCCCGCGGTTGTGTAGGCACGCAAGCGCCCTTCCATTTTGCAGGCATTCAGCTGAGCTTCGGTCAATCCAATACCGTTCAGCCGCGACTGTGCACTTTGTCCCTGACAGTTGAGCGCAGATGCCGTAGTGCCGGTATCAGAACCCTGACGCCACCAGTCCCGATCAAAATACGCACCGTAGACGCTGGTCAGCACCTTTCTGTCCGCATTCAGCCGCCATTCGTGCGTGGCCGACAGGCCGGTACGATTGGCATCGAAGAAATCATTTTTGAACGGGTTGTAGCGCGGCCCGAGATTCGTGTACTCGGCCTGAGTCAGACCTGAATAGGTCAACTGCGAATGCTCTCGGAAATGCGTCGCACGCAGCACCAGCTTGTGATCGTCATTGAGCTGACCGGCCCATTTGAAGTTCACGTCGTCAAGGCGGCTGTGCATGTTGTCGCGCGCGCCGTCGGATTGCTTGTGATAAATGTCGGCGATGGCGCCATTGCCGGTCACCATCACATGGCCGTTCAGGTAACCGCGGTTACCACCGGACAGGCCGACGAAGCCGCCGAGCTCGCGCTGCGGCTCGGGCGTGATGTAGTTGATCAGGCCGCCTGCGGTCTGGGGACCGAAGCGGATCACCTGGCTGCCCTTGCTGACTTCGATCGATTCATAGCGATCGATTGGCGGGTGGTAGTAGCTGGCATTGTCGCCATAGGGTGCAAACGACAGCGGCAAGCCATCCTCGAGCAGTAAGGTCTTAGTCGAGCGCGTCGGGTTCATCCCGCGAATGCCGATGTTGGGGCGCAGGCCCACACCCTCTTCCTCGCGCACATGCACGCCCGGCACCTTGCGCAGTGCCTCGTTGACGTTGAATACGCGGCTCTCTTCCAGGGTGCGCGCATCAATCACCGCAGCAGAGCCAGGCGCGCGAGTGGCACCGCTGGCGGTACCCACCACATCCACCCGTGGCAGGCTGCGCTCTTCGCTATCGGCGCGGGTGTCCGACTGTGCTTGGGCAAGCGCCGCGCCGCTGATGCCGGCGCAGATCGCTGCAACGACCAACGCGATGCGCGTTGGCTTGACTTCAGCCGCTGCGCGACCGCTGTTGCTTTGTTTCATTAACGTCTCCAGACCCCATGCTTTACGGGCATTGACCATCACCGCCCGACATATTAATGCGAATTATTCGCATTTGCATTCAGAGTGTGAAGAATAAGTAGAAGCTTGTCAACCTGAGCCTGCCGGATCAAGCCTGAGCATGAGCTGAACGCTGGATGGGCACTGTCTGCCCTGATTTAGCTCATGCAGAATTTCCCTCATGAAAACAAAGACTTGCTACCATTTCACTGAGGTCTTCCACAGAGTTATCCAGAGATTGTGTGGATAGCGTGTAGGCTGCGCGTAGGCCAGTGGTAGACTTGCGATTCAGAAAATTTTGCCAACAGGTAAACATCTGCAGGCTGGCTGAACCAGACTGCCTGCCCGTTTCAAAAGCAAGCGAAGCATCATGACCATTGCCGATTTCAGATTACGACGACCGTTCATCATCGCGTTGTTGTCGGGGCTGACAGGATTGTCGGCCTGCGACTCCGGCCCCAAGACCTATGACGATTGCATGCTGCAGGCATCGCGCAAGTCCGACTCGCAGCGCCAGTTCATGGTGATGGCCGAGCGCTGCAAGGAACAGTTCCGCAACAAGAAATGACGCGGATGCCGGCCGCAAGGCACGGCCCGTGCGCAGCGCCTCAGCGCAGCCTGAACACTGACACTGACAGCGCCAGTCGCGCCGCCTGATCCTCCAGGCTGGCGGCCGCAGCGGCAGCCTGCTCGACCAAGGCTGCATTCTGCTGGGTCACCTGATCCATCTGCGCGACAGCCTGGTTTACCTGATCGATGCCCTGGCTCTGCTCATGGCTGGCCGCGCTGATCTCGGACATCAGGTCGGTCACGTGCCTGACCGACTGCACGATCTCCTGCATCGTGGTGGTTGCATGATCGACCAGCCTTCCACCCGCGTCGACTTTCTGCACTGAGTCATGGATCAGCTGCCGGATTTCTTTGGCCGCACCGGCGCTGCGCTGAGCAAGGTTGCGCACCTCGCTGGCCACCACCGCAAAGCCCCTGCCCTGCTCGCCGGCGCGCGCGGCCTCCACCGCAGCGTTCAGCGCAAGTATGTTGGTCTGGAAGGCAATGCCATCGATCAGACCGATGATCTCGACGATCTTCTTCGCTGATGCGCTGATGCCAGCCATGGTCTCGCCCACCTCCGACACCGCGTCCCCACCCTTGCGCGCCACGTCCGAGGCCGAGTGTGCAAGATGATTTCCCTGCTGCGCGTTCTCCGCGTTCTGCTTCACGGTCGAGGCAAACTCTTCCATGCTGGCGGCCGTCTCTTCCAGGCTGGATGCCTGCGCCTCGGTACGGCCAGACAGATCCATATTGCCCTGAGCGATCTCGCGGCTACCCAGATGAATTGCCTCCACATTCGCGCGCACGTCGCCGACCACGGCCACCAGGTTCGCGCTCATCTGCTGCAATGCCTGCAACAGGCGACCGGTATCATCGCCGCGCTCGACCCGCACTTGTTGCGTCAGGTCGCCGCCGGCAATGGCACGCGCTACGCGCGTCGCCATCTGCAGTGGCGTGACGATGGCACCATGCAGCGCCAGCCACGATGCCAGCAAGATCGCAACTGCAGCCAGCTCCAGCCCCAGCATCCAGCTGTGACCACCGCTCATCATCGTGGTGGCAGCAACCACCATCATCAATGCCGCCGGCAGACCGAGGCTGAGCGCGATGCGCAATGACAGCCGCATGTCGCGCAGCCCGGCCAGCTTTGCCATGAACCCGGTCTTCACCACTGCGCCGTGATGGATTGCCAGGTCGCGTGCATTGCCTTCCCTGAACCGACGATAGATCGCAGCAGCCGCCGCGACCTGCTCGCGCGAAGGACGGCTGCGCACGGACATGTAGCCAACCGGCTGGCCGCGCTCGACAATCGGGGTCACGTTGGCGAGCACCCAGTAGAAGTCACCATTCTTGCAGCGGTTCTTCACCAGTCCGGTCCATGGCAGCCCGGACTTCAGCACCCGCCACATGTCGGCAAAGGCTTCGGGTGGCATGTCAGGATGGCGGACGATGTTCTGCGGCGCACCCATCAGCTCTTCTTCGGTGAAGCCACTGACTTCCATGAAATACGGGTTGATGTAGGTAATCAATCCCTTGAGATCGGTCTTGGAGACGATGGATTTCTCATTGCTGAGCTCCACCTCGTTCTGGGTGACGGGAAGATTGGTTCGCATATGGGCGCGTGGTCAGTTGGTCGGTCGAGGAAGGCGGCAGAAACCCCGAAGGGACTTTTCTGGACACCGACATCCTGCATGCACGCGCGCCATCGGAAAAATGTAAACAAAGCGGGATTCCCGGGTCTGATCGGTAGACAAGCCGGAAAGCAGGCGCGAAATTCGCTAGCATTGCGGCTTAGTCAACTCGACCGGTATCTGACCGGCACCACCAAGCGATGTCCAACCTGACCAAGACCCAGATGATCGCCGCACTGCTAATATCAGCCTCTTCGCTGCTGGCCTCGCTGCCAGCGGCCGCCGATGAGTGCGAAGACACGATCAAGCTGGATGGGCTGCTGACGAAGGCCAAGCAGACCTGTCCGTTCGGCTACTACGCCTTCCGCTTCCAACAGCAGTCGCAGATCTGCGCGGAAAAGAAAGGCAAGGAGACATGGAAGCAGCTGTTCGGTAAAGGCGCATCCACTTTCGACGGACTGTCGTCGACGATGGGCAAGGAAGCGCTGTGCAACAAGCTACTGAAGGATTTCCCGATGACGGTCAAGCGCTGACGCCAAACACGCAAGCTGCTCAGATGGTAGAGATGGTGACCGCATCCCCTAGCATCGGCACGCTCGCATGCCAGTTCAATTCGCGCTGGATGCGGCAGCGCAGCGCATCGGCGGCGGCCGGCTCGCCATGGGTCACATAGACGTGTCGAGGCGCTTTCTTCAGGCTGCGCATCCAGTCGATCAGCTGCGATGCATCTGCATGGGCCGACATGCCGGGCAGCGTCACCACCTCTGCATTGATGCGCACGTCCTCGCCGAAGATGCGCAGCTCGCGCTCGCCGGCGGCCAGCCGCGCGCCACGGGTGCCGCCGGCCTGAAAACCGGCCAGCACGATACTGGCCCGATGGTCCGGACCAAAATTCCTCAAGTGATGCAGTATGCGGCCGCCGGTGGCCATGCCGCTGGCGGAAATGATGATGGCCGGATAGGCCAGCGATGACAGCTGTCGTGATTGCTCGACCGTGCGACAGAATTTGGCGACATGCGACATGCCGCTGCATTCCTGCACCGACAGTCGATGCTCGCTGCGATACCGACGATAGATGTCGGTGGAATCGATGGCCATCGGGCTGTCGAGGAAGACCGGCAGGTCCGGTATGCGCGAGGCCTGCTTGAGCTGGTGGATCTGGTACAGCAACCCTTGCGTGCGCCCGACAGCAAATGCTGGTATCACGACCATGCCCCCGCGTGCCGCGGTGCGCGCAACCACGTCGGCCAGCAGCGTTGCATTGTCTTCATTGCCGTGGCTGCGGTCGCCATAGGTGGATTCAACGACCAACGTATCTGCAGTCTCGATTGGTGCCGGCGGTCGCATCAGCAAGTCATCGGGCCGACCGATGTCGCCGGACAGCAGCAGGCTGCCGCGCATGCTGTGCAGCTCGACCGAGGCAGCGCCAAGGATGTGGCCTGCCGGTCGCAACCTGAGCTTGAGGCCAGCTAGCTCGATGGCGTGATCGAATTCCAAGGGACGTAACTGGCGCAGTGCCGCACGCGCATCCTCCTCGGTATACAGCGGCAAGGCCGGATCATGACGGGAGGACTTGTGCCGGTTCGCGAAGTTGGCATCCTCCTCCTGCAAATGACCGCTGTCGGGCAGCAGCAGTCCGCAAAGCGCGATGGTCGCTGGTGTTGCATGAATGGCGCCGCGAAAGCCGTTGCGCACCAGTAGCGGCAAGCTGCCGGAATGATCGAGGTGCGCATGCGTCAAGATGACCGCATCGAGGCTGGCGGGGTCGAAAGGCAGGCGCTGCCAATTCAGTAGCCGCAGGTTCTTGTAGCCCTGGAACAAGCCGCAATCCACCAGCAGGCGCCTGCCCTGATGCTCGATCAGGTATTTGGAACCGGTGACGGTGCCGGCCGCGCCCAGAAATGTCAGCTTCAAGTGAACCTCCGCTCTGGTGACTCATTGCAAGATCATGCCAGAATTCGTGGGGATGGAGCAGCGCGGCGAGAGACTAGCCGGTGCCGCGCAGCAATTGCGCACCCCCAGTGCCACTTCAATCAAAGCTGCCCGAATCGTCATGACAGGACCAACCCGATGATGCGGATTCATGAATGAGCGCCCGGCCTGACCACGGACTGTCTTCCGTCGATGCCGCTCGGCGGCGCGCGACCGAAGGACCGAACGACCTCGGTCTGTCGCAACGGCGTCCATTGCGCGCGATCGTGATCGAGGTCGGCACCGAGCCCATGTTCCTGCTACTGATCGCCGCCGGTCTCATCTACCTGTTGATGGGCGATGGCGGCGAGGCGCTGGTACTGCTGGGTTTCGTACTGGCGATCATGGGCATCACGATCGCTCAGGAGCGCCGCACCGACAATGCGCTCCATGCGCTGCGTGAGCTGTCCAGTCCACGCGCGCTGGTGGTCCGCGACGGTATGCCTCAGCGCATTGCCGGTACCGATGTGGTCCGCGATGATCTGCTGATGCTGGCCGAAGGCGACCGCATCGCAGCCGACGGCGTGTTAATCGAGACACATGAGCTGACGGTCGATGAATCCATGCTGACCGGCGAGTCCGTGCCCGTAACCAAGACCATCGGCGACACGGTGTATGCCGGCACGCTCGCCGTCAGCGGCCAGGGCCTGGCGCACGTCACGTCCATCGGCCGCAAGACCGAGATGGGCCGCATCGGCGCTGCGCTTGATGAATTGAACCTAGAGACTTCGCCACTGCGACGGCAGATGGAGCGACTGACCCGGCGCTTTGCCATGATCGGCCTGTTGCTGTCGCTGGCGCTGGCGCTGGCGTTCTGGTGGATGCGCGGCGAACCGGCGCAAGCGATGCTGGCTGGCATAGCGCTGGCCATGTCGGTACTGCCGCAGGAATTCCCGGTGATCATGATCGTCTTCTTCGCTTTCGCAGCGCGCCGCCTTGGCCGCTTGCAGGTACTGACAAGACGGCTGGGCGCGATCGAGACGCTGGGACAGACGTCGGTGCTGTGCGTGGACAAGACCGGCACGCTGACGCAAAACCGGATGCAGCTCGTGGCACTGTGCACAACCGAGGGGGAGCTTGGCTTCGAGCCTGGCACGGCACTGCCGGAAGAGGCAAAGGCGCTGCTGCAGGCAGCGGCACTGGCCTGCGAGATCGCGCCACATGACCCCATGGAGAAAGCGATCCGCGAGCGCGCGGCCGCGGCCGGCGCCGATTGCCCGCCAAATGGGCTGTCGCTGGTGCGAGAGTACGAGCTTTCGCCGACGCTGCTGGCGATGTCGCATGTCTGGCGCAATGTGCATGGTGGAGCCGACCGGGTCGCGGCCAAGGGCGCACCAGAGGCAATTGCCTCGCTATGCAGATTGGCACCGGAAGCGCATGCGCGCATCTCGCAACAGGTGGCGGCGCTGGCAGCGCGCGGCCTGCGCGTACTGGGGGTGGCGCAAGCCAGCCATGACAGCAGCATCGACTGGCCAACGTCGCAGCAAGGATTCGACTTCAAATGGCTGGGACTGCTCGCACTGGCCGATCCGCTGCGCGATGAAGTACCGGCTGCGGTCGCCCAATGCCGCGAGGCCGGCATACGCGTGGTGATGATCACCGGCGACCATGCAAGCACCGCAATCGCGATCGCAGGGCAGGCAGGCATTGACGCCGCTGCGGTGCTGACCGGCGATCAGCTGGAAGCCATGTACGAGGCCGACCGGGCGCGCGCCTGCACGGACGTGAACGTGTTCGCGCGCGTCAAGCCGCAGCAGAAGCTGGCACTGGTGGAGGCGCTCAAGGCGCAGCCCGCGGTGGTGGCCATGACCGGCGATGGCGTCAATGACGCGCCGGCGCTGAAGGCAGCGCACATCGGCATTGCGATGGGCCAGCGCGGCACCGATGTCGCGCGCGAGGCGGCCTCGCTGGTGCTGCTGAAGGATGACTTTGCCTCCATCGTCGAGGCCATACGCATGGGCCGGCGCACCTATCGCAACATGCGTCAGGCGATGGTCTACACACTGGCCGTGCATGTGCCCATTGTCGGGCTGGCGCTGCTGCCGGTGCTGTTCGGCCTGCCCTTGCTGCTCGCGCCGCTGCATATTGCCTTCCTTGAACTGGTGATCGATCCTGCCTGCTCGATCGCCTTCGAGGCAGAGACGAATGACGAGGGACTGATGCAGATGCCGCCACGCCCTATCGCCGAGCCGCTGCTGCAACATGCCCATGTGATGCAAAGCCTCGGCTGCGGGATGCTGACCACAGCGGCTGCATTCGGCGCCTATGCTTCGTTGCTGTCGGCAGGCTGGCCGGCAGCGCAGGCATCGGCTGCCGCCTTCATCCTGCTTGTCATGGGCAATGCCTTGCTGATCCTGCCGCTTCGCAGCACGCGTGCCGTATTGCGCTCACTGGCAGCGCCCTTGCCGGCGGCGACCGGCTGGATACTGGCCGGCACACTGGCCGGACTGGCGCTGGCCACCAGCGTGCCGCCACTGGCGCATACCTTCCGGTTCGAGGTGCTGCCGGCATCGGCATGGCTGCTATTCGTGCTGATTGCTGTGCTGATGCTGCCGGCTTATCAGGGTGTGCTCGCGCTCGCCCGCCGGGCGTGGCCTGTACGTTAGCGCTAACGACTCGCAGCGTTCAGTTCGCGCACTGCGCCGCCCGCCTGCCCGGCATCGATCGCCTGCAGGGCAACCAGTGAAAATCCGCGCGCTGCAAAGGATGACATTTCTTCCGCCGGCAAGGCCGGCGACACGATATAACCTTGTATTTCGTCGCAGCCTATCGCCTGCAACAGCCGCAACTGGGCAATGGTCTCGACACCTTCGGCCACCACGTGCATGCCAAGCGCTGCGGCCATCGACACGATGGCGCGATACAGTTGCTCACCCTCGGATCCCTGCAACAGCGTGCGGGTGAATGCCTGATCCACCTTGAGTACGTCCACGTCCAGCTGGTGCAGCTGGGCCAGTGATGAATAGCCGGTACCGAAGTCATCGATCATCAGCCGCAGCCCGAGCGCACGCAGTGCATCCAGCTCACGCGTGGTTGCCACACTACGGTCGACCATCGCCGATTCGGTGACCTCGATCTCGATGAGCGCGGGATCGATGCAATGACGCTGCAGCGCACGCGCTATACAGGCTGAGGTATGACCGTGCTGCAGCTGGCGCGGCGAAATATTGACCGATACCGGCACCAGCTGAACGCCCTGCTCGCGCCATTGCGAAAGCTGCGCCACGACCTTGTCGATCACGGCCTCGCTGATCGGTACAATCAGCCCGGCCTCCTCGGCCACGGTGAGGAAATCTGCCGGCAGCCGAAGGCCCAGCTCGGGATGGTTCCATCGCAGCAGGGCTTCCATGCTGCACAGCGCCCCGGACATCGCATTCACGCGCGGCTGGTAATGGACGACGAACTGGTCGGTCTCGATCGCATGGCGCAACGCGCGCTCGTTGGAGAGCCTGCGCATGAGCATCTCCGACAGCTCGGGATCGTAGAACTGGTACTGGCCCTTCCCCGCTGCCTTGGCGGCATACATCGCGACATCGGCATGCTTGAGCAAGGTGTCGGCTTCCACACCATCGCCCGGATACAGGCTGATGCCGACTGATGCCGATACCTGGTGCTCGCCCGGCATGCCGATCGGATAAGGATCGGACAGGCGATTGACGATGGCCGACGCGACTTTGCCGACATCCTCTCGCATATCGGCATGCTCCAGCACGACAGTGAATTCGTCACCGCCCAGCCTGACCACATGATCGCTGGCGCGTACGGTCTCGTGCAGCCTGGTGGCCACCTGCAGCAGCAGTTCATCGCCGGCCTGATGACCTAGGGTGTCGTTGATCTCCTTGAAGTTGTCGAGATCGATGAACAGCAGCGCCAGCTGGCCATGGCGGCGCTCAGCGCGACGGATGGCGGCCGGCAGGAAGGCCGACAGCCAGCGACGGTTCGGCAGTTTGGTCAGCGCATCGCTGTTGGCCATGTCTGAGAGCGCCTGCTCGTGCATCTTCAGCTCGGAGATATCGCGCAAGGTCAGCGCAATCCCGGTGCCAGAGTGAACGGCGCGACGATAGACCCAGGTCGCGCGTATCCATCCGTGGGCGGGCAGCCGCAGCTCGTCTTCATAGACACCAGATTCCAGCGCCTTGCGGCAGATCACCACCAGTTCCTCGCGCAGGCCATCCGGCAAGCTGTCGCTGGCGCGGCGGCCGACCAGATGCTCGCGAAGGTTGCTGAGCAATGCGGCAGCGCGTTCATTGCAATCCTCTATCTGGAAGTCCACCATGTTTCCTCCTGCACCGTAGATCGGGCGCAGCATGTAGAAGCCCTCGTTGGCAGCATCGGTCGCCATCCGATAGGTGCGCCGCACATCATCTTCGGCACGCCTGCGTGCCGCAAAGCGCGCAGACACGATCGCGCCAGTGACGAACAGCGAGAGCAGCAACACGATGGTGACCGCCAGCGTCGCTCGGTAGTAGCGTGCGGTCATCCGATAGGCCGCCAGCGCGCTCTCTTCCGTCAGTCCGGCAACGGCCACCAGCGGATAGGCGTCCAGCTTGCGCCAGGCGACATAGCGCGTGCGACCATCCCGAAAAAATTCGCCCGGCTCGAGCCGCGATGCACGTGGCTGGCGGAACACCGGATCCGCCTTGTAGAAGACGCGCTTCTGCTCGCTGAAGCTGCCAAGCCGGGTCGCGAGGAAGGCGCCGTTTGCCATTCGCGCAGAGACAAAGTCATGCTCGCCCTGCAAGGCCTCATCCTGGAAGGTGACGAGGAATTCCGGCTCGACCGACACCGCGACCACGCCCGCGAAGTTGCCTCTGCTATCGTCCAGCCGTCGCGAGAAGCGCACTACCTGCCGGCCGACCAGGGGGCCGAACTCGGGCGGCGAGATCACCAATCCCTCGCAGCAGCGTGATTTGTGGACCTGAAAAAACTCGGCATCCTGCGAGCTTCGGTGCTGGCTGAGGTCGAATGAACTGCGGGCAATGTCGCCGTTGCGATCGAGGATGAAGGTGAAGAAGCCGTGCCGTGACGGGTACAGGCCGCGCAGCCGGTCGCGCACCAGATCCACGGATGCCGGCGCATCCTGCCACGCATGCACCATGCCTAGCGTGATGCGATCCATTTGCTCGGCCAGATGCTCGAGCTGATTGGCATAGGAATTCGCGAGCGACTCGGCCTGCAGCACGGCCAGCCGGCGCGCGGCTTGCTCATCACGCTGCAGCTCGCTTTCGGTGGATGAATACAGCACGCCGGCGATCAACAGGAAACCGAACACCCAGGGAGTCGCATGGGCGAGCCCCGGCAACCTGCGCCCGAACCATCCCGGCCACCGGAGTGACTTGTCCGCCAACACTGTCTCCTGAGCAAAACCTGTTCGCATTAGATGCTAATTTGCCAACTATCAGGAGTGGGACTGTGGCATCGGCGCGATAGATTCGGCGGCTGCCTGAAGGACTGTTGTGCTACGTCATATCGATCTCACCGCAGGCAAGCGACAGACTTCGACGGCCACCGGAGGTTCGGCCGCCGTTGACAGCTCAAGCACGCGCCGGGCGCGCGTCGAAGCAGATGATGTGATCAAGCATGACGCGAATGCCGATAGCCTCGCCGATCGCATGATCATGATGACTCGGCACCAGCGATAGCAGTTGCTGGCCGGAGGGCAGCGCCAATGTGTACATGAACTCTGCACCGCGAAACGCCTTGGCAACGACATGCGCCTGCAGCGGGCTGGCATCGTCATGCAGGATGTCGTCTGGCCGTACCAGCAGATCCAGCGGCTGGCCGGCCACCATCCCGAGCGGCAGCTGATCAGGACGGAAAGTACCCAGCTCGGTCAGCACCTGTCCGTCACCATCGGTCTGGCCACGCAGCATCATGCCCTCGCCGATGAAGCCGGCGACAAAGCGGTTGGCCGGACGGTGATAGAGATCCATCGGCGTACCCCATTGCTGCAGGCACCCCTCAGCCAGCACCGCGACCCGGTCCGCGACAGCGAAAGCCTCGTGCTGGTCATGGGTGACGATGACGGCGGTGGTACCGGTGGCCTTGAGCAGGTCGCGCACTTCGATCGCGAGCCGCTCGCGCAGGGTTACATCGAGATTGGAGAAAGGCTCGTCCATCAGCAGCAAGGAAGGCTGCGGCGCGAGCGCACGCGCCAGCGCAACCCGCTGCTGCTGCCCGCCCGAGAGCTCATGCGGTGCGCGCGCAGCCAGCGCTTCCAGCCCGACCAGCGACAGCATCTGCGCGACCCGAGCCTCGCGCTCGCGGCGCGGCAAGCGATGCAGGCCAAAGCCAATGTTCTGTTCGACAGTCAGGTGCGGAAACAGCGCGTAGTCCTGAAACACCATGCCGATGTGACGACGCTCGGGTGGCAGATGATGGCGCGCGCTGCTGACTTCCTGTTGCATCAGCCAGATACGGCCGGACTGCAAGGGCTGGAAGCCGGCGATTGCGCGCAGCGCGGTGGTCTTGCCGCAGCCGGAAGGCCCGAGCAGGCAGGCAATCTCGCCCTGCACAAGCTGCAGCGAAAAATCGCTCAGCACCGTGTGCTGGCCGGACGGCGTGCCATAGGCCAGGGTCAACGACTGAAGCTCAAGCGCATGCAGGCCCTGGTCGATGTCGGATTCGCGTTTCATGGCTGCATTCTACTTTTCTGATTGGCGCACCAGCAGCAGCACCGGCAGCAAGCCGGCGGCAACGATGCACAGGCTGGGGAGTGCAGCGCGCTCCCACATGCCTTCGGCGCTCATCTCGAACACACGCACGGCCAGCGTGTCCCAGCCAAAAGGACGGGTCATGAGCGTGATCGGCATCTCTTTCATTACCTCGACAAAGACCAGCAGGCTGGCGCCCAGCCAGCCGCTGCGTAACAGTGGCAGGTAGAGCCGGCGCAGCACCTGCCAACGCCCAAGGCCAAGACTATGGGCGGCCTGTTCCTGGCTGGCGGTAATGCGCTGCATGGCCGCCTGCATGGGCTCAAAGCCGACTGCCATGAAGCGCGCCGCCAGCGCCAGCAGCATCACCACCAGCGTACCCTTGAGCACCGGCGCCGGCGCGATACCCAGCTGCGCCCACAGCGGCAATAACTGCAGATCGAGCCAGGCAATAGGCACGAACAGACCGACCGAGAGCAGCATGCCAGGCAGCGCATAGCCCAGCGTGGATATCTTGACCAGGAGCTGCGTGGTCCGTCCCGGCTGCTGCCGCTGTGCATAGGCGATCCACAGCCCGGCGGCCACCACCAGCAGCGCGGCCAATGACGAGAGCAGCAGCGAATGGCCGATGAAGCCCCAGTAGCGCGAATCCCAGTCGTTCTGCACCACGCCCGCTGTCCATGACAAGAGCTGCGCAACCGGTATCGCGAAGGCCAGCAGCAGCACCAGCGTGCACCAGCCAAAGGCCGCCCAACGCATCATGGCTGACAGTTGCAGACGCTGCGGCGTTGCTGCGCCCGCACCGCCGGCATAGCGGCGCTGTGCGCGTGCGCGCTGCTCGACCCACATCAGCATCAGCACGGCCAGTGCCAGCAGCGAGGCCAGCTGCGAGGCCACTGGCAGGTTGAACAGCGCCAGCCAGGCCTTGTAGATGGCGGTGGTAAAGGTATCGACATTGAAGATGGCAACCGTGCCGAAGTCGGCCAGCATTTCCATCAGCGCCAGCGTGATACCGGCCGCCCACCACGGGCGCGACATCGGTAGTGCAACCCGAAAGAAAGCACGGGTACGTGTCACGCCCAGTGTCTGCGCGGCCTCGAGGCTGCGCTGCCCCTGTGTGAGGAAGGCCTGCCGCGCCAGCAGATAGACATACGGATACAGCACCAGACCGAAGACGATGATGGCCCCGGTCATCGAGCGCACCGGCGGCAGCGCCACCGGCCCGACGACGGCACGTAGCGCAGATTGCACCGGGCCGCTGTAGTCGAACAGACCGACCATCACCGAGGCCAGCACATAGGCCGGCAGTGCCAGCGGCAACACCAGTGCCCATGCGAAGAAGCGTCGACCGGGAAACTCACACATCGCCGTCAGCCACGCCAACGACACGCCAAGTACGGCGACCAGCGCGCCGACGCCGACCGCCATCAGCAGCGTATTCTTCAGCACCGTCGGCAGCACGAACTCGCGCAGGTGCGACCACGTTTCCGGCTGAGGCTGCAGCCAGCTGCCCAGCACCACTGCCAGCGGAATGATGGTCAGCAGCGCCAGCGCTAGCACGGACCAGGCGGGACGGTCGGCCTTGTTCATCGTGGCGGTCATATCAATGCGGGCTGCAATGCGGGCTGCAATTCGGGATGCAATTCGATTTTCAATGCGCGCTGCCGGCGGCCGTTCAGGCACGCCGGCACGTAGGAGCGCTTACTTGTAGCCTGCACGATCCATGAGCCGGGTGGCCGCGGCCTGCAGCTCGCCGGCCTTGGAGACGTTCACCAGATTGGGCTTGAAATTGCCCCAGTTCTTGATGATGGAGTTGGGCTTGACCTTGGGGTTGGCCGGGAACTCGAGATCTTCGTCGACATAGAAGCTTTGCGCGGCTTCCATCGACAGGTACTCGATCAGCTTCTGCGCGCCGGCCGGATTTTTCGCGTGCTTGGTAATGCCAGCGCCGGAGACGTTCACGTGCGTGCCACTGCCGTTCTGGTTGGCCCAGAACAGGCCAACCGGGAACGAAGGCTCCTTCACCAGCAGGCGACCGAGGTAATAGGTGTTGACGATGCCCACCTGGCACTGGCCGGCGGCGATGGCCTTTAGCAGCGAGGTGTCGTCGGGGAAGGGGGCAGTGGCGAGGTTCGCGACCCAGCCGCGCACGATGTCTTCAGTCTTGGCTTCACCCAGCTCGCTGATCATCATTGCCACCAGCGACTGGTTGTAGACCTTCTTGCTGGTGCGCAGGCAGAGCCTGTCCTTCCACTTCGGCTGCGCGAGGTCTTCATAGGTCGACAGCTCGGCAGTGCGGACCGTGGATCGGTTGTAGACAATGGTGCGCGCGCGCACCGAGAGACCGAACCACTGGTCATCCGGGTCGCGCAGATGCGCGGGGATGTTCTTCTTCAGCACGGCCGAGTCCAGCTTGCGTAGCTGGTCCTGCTGCGCAGCCAGCCACAGGTTGCCCGCATCAACGGTGATCAGCAGGTCGGCCGGGGTGCTGGCGCCTTCCGCATTCAATCGCGCGAGCAGCGCGCCCTCATTAGCCGTGAGTAGACGGATCTCGGTACCGGTTTCCTTGCTGTAACGATCCAGCAAGGGCTTGAGCAATTGCTCATTGCGCGCCGAGTACACGGTGACGGTATCCGCGACAGCAGCGGGGGCAAGCGTGGCCAGCAACAGGCTACCGGCCGAGAGCAGCAGTTTCAGATTGCGCATGGTTTGACAGTCAGGGTTAGGGATAGAAGACTGTCAAGTGTACATCGAATGAGAATTATTCTCACCTTCAAGCTGAACTTGCATTTATCCAACTAGCTTGGTGCGACCGGGACGCCGGGCCACCGGGATACCGGGACTTCAAAAAAAACGGAGTGCCAACGGCTTGTGGCCATTGCGCACTCCAGACGAGAGAGAACCTTGCGTGCCTGACGGCACGTCACGGAGTTACAGCGATCTGCCGGATCAGGCAGCCTTGGGCAGCACCACCGAGTCGGCGGCACTGGCATCGAGTCCGACCGGCGCGCGGTGCTTGCGCCAGTACTCGCTGGCGGCGGCCACACCACTGCCAGCCTGCACCTTGATGCCGCAATCGAGCATCGCCATTTCGGCGCCGGCGATTGCTGCCATCAGGTGCACTTCATTCAGGTCGCCGAGGTGGCCGATGCGGAACAGCTTGCCCGCCACTTTCGACAGGCCTGCGCCCAACGAGACGTTGTAGCGGTTGTAGGCACGCGAGATCACGTCGGCGCCGTTCACGCCTTCCGGCACCATGACGGCCGAGACTGTATTCGAGTACCACTGCTTGTCCTTCGCGCACAGCGGCATCTGCCAGCCATTGAGCACGGCTGCGCGCACGCCTTCAGCCAGATAGGCGTGGCGGGCGATGATGTTGTCCAGACCTTCTTCCTCGATCATCTTCAGCGACTCAACCAAGCCGTACATCAGGGTCAGCGCCGGCGTGTACGGGAAGTAGCCAGTGTTGTTCGAGGCCAGCATGTCGGCCAGGTCGAAATAGGCACGTGCCAGCTTGGCGTCCTTGCCCATGTCCAGCGCCTTCTGGCTGGCGCACATGATGCCCAGGCCGGCCGGCAGCATCAGGCCCTTCTGCGAGCCGGACACGGCCATGTCCACGCCCCAGTCATCGAAACGGAAATCGATCGAGCCCAGCGAGGACACCGCATCGACGAACAGCAGTGCCGGATGCTTGGCATCGTCGAGTGCGTGACGCACGGCACCGATGTCGGAAGTCACGCCAGTGGCGGTCTCGTTGTGGCAGGCCAGTACGGCCTTGATCTTGTGCTGCGTGTCCTGCTTGAGGATCTCCGCATACTGCTCGACCGGCACGCCAGTGCCCCACTCGACATCAACGATCTGCACATTCAGGCCGTGCTTCTCGCACATCGCGATCCACAGATGGCTGAACTGGCCGAAACGCGCTGCCAGCACGGTGTCGCCGGGCGACAGGGTGTTGGTGATCGCCGCTTCCCAGCAACCGGTGCCGGACGACGGGAAAACAAACGGCGTGCCGCGCTCGGTGCGGAACACTTTCTTCAGGCCCGGCATGATCGCGCGGGTCAGTTGCGGGAAGGTCGGCGAGCGATGGTCTTCCATCGACACCATCATCGAGCGCATCACGCGGTCTGGCACATTGGTCGGTCCCGGTACAAACAGAAAATTACGTCCAGCCATGTTGATCTCCTTTGTTCTCTTCGTAGGTAATTCAGTCGTTATCCTGTCGACTGCCCGGACGGGCGCCGCTCTTGTTGTCAGGCCTGGTTTTGATGCATCAAACAGTGACGCCATACACCGGGAAAGGGGCGACCAGCGCCTCGACCTTGGCACGCACCTCGGCGATACGAGCCTCATCATTCGGCGCCTCGAGCACATCGGCGATCAGGTGAGCCGTGGCGCGCACTTCAGCTTCCTTGAAGCCACGCGTGGTCATGGCCGGGCTGCCCAGGCGAATGCCGGAGGTGATCATGGCCTTCTCGGGATCGTTCGGTATGCCATTCTTGTTGCAGGTGATGTGGGCTTTGCCCAGCGCAGCCTCGGCCGCCTTGCCGGTGATGCCCTTGGCGCGCAGGTCAACCAGCATCACATGCGACTCGGTGCGGCCGGAGACAATGCGCAGGCCGCGCTCGACCAGCGTCTCGGCCAGCACTTGTGCGTTCTTGACGACTTGCTGCTGATAGGCCTTGAAGGACGGCTGCAGCGCCTCATGAAAGGCCGTGGCCTTGCCGGCGATGACGTGCATCAGCGGGCCGCCCTGCAGGCCGGGGAAGATCGCGCTGTTGATCTTCTTGGCCATCTCTTCATCATTCATCAGGATGATGCCGCCGCGCGGGCCACGCAGGCTCTTGTGCGTGGTGGACGTCACCACGTCCGCAAACGGTACCGGGTTCGGATAGACGCCACCGGCGATCAGGCCCGAGTAATGCGCCATGTCAACCAGGAAGTAGGCGCCGATGTCCTTCGCCACTTTCTGGAAGCGTGCCCAGTCGATCTTCAGCGCATAGGCTGAAGCGCCGGCAATGATCAGCTTGGGCTTGTGCTCGTGCGCGGTGCGCTCCATCTGGTCGTAGTCGATCTCTTCTTTCTCGTTGAGACCGTAAGAGACGACGTTGAACCATTTGCCCGACATGTTGAGCGCCATGCCATGGGTCAGGTGGCCGCCCTCGGCCAGCGACATGCCCATGATGGTGTCGCCCG